>JFJP01048126.1_pt1 | contig 12632 bp, 11 predicted proteins | sample 431651 | NCBI WGS metagenome assembly JFJP01 (sample SAMN02602958, study PRJNA72255) | Microbial mat metagenome, whole genome shotgun sequencing project. | biome: fresh water; feature: sink hole; material: water; isolation source: purple microbial (photo- and chemosynthetic) mats found in... | reverse complement strand
TTCTCTTTTGGTGGATCATAAAAAGCCACCAATCCTTTGAAATCGAATAAAAATTCCTGCTGTGTTTTTGGAAAATCTTTTCCTGAAAATTTAGAAACTCCAACGCCCAGAACCCGAAAACCTTCTTTCGACATCGTTTCAATGGCAGTATTTATTTTATTAATCTCTTCGGCAGATAGATTGGAACACGCAATTAATCATTGGAGGTTTTCCGCCCAATGGATATTCGTGAACTAATTGAAAATTGGGTCTTTCGTCCTTAATCTCTAATTTTGAATAGGCTTCGTGAAGCTCAATTTCCATTCCATCAAACGGAATCGGTTCACTCGCCCACATCGCAAGACTTAGTAATTCCAATTCTTGTTCATTCAATTTTTGAATATTATTGTCATTGCTATTGTCATTGTCATTGCCATTATCATTGCTATTGTCATTGCTATTGTCATTGCTATTGTCATTGTCATTGTCATTGTCATTGCTATTGTCATTGCTATTGCCATTGAAATTGCCATTGATTGTATTGTTCGAAAGCGTGAATATTCGAGCCAAACTCATTTTATTTTGGGTAATGGTTCCAGTTTTATCTGTGCAAATTACTGTGGCACTTCCAAGGGTTTCGACCGTTTTGGTATGTTTTACTATGATTCCCATTTTCATCAAACGCCAAGAACCCAAAGCCATAAATGTGGTAAATGCCACAGGAATTTCCTCTGGAATGATGCTCATTGCCAATGTTAATGCTTTGAGTAAACTGTCTAAAAATAGTCCAGAATTATAAAAATTTATGCCCCAAACGATGCCGAAAATAATTAAACCAATAAGAGATAATTTTTTTACAAAATTCCCGATTTGCAGTTGTAGTGGTGTTTTTTCTTCGACAATAGATTCGATACTTTTTCCAATTTTTCCCAGTTGAGTTTGATTTCCAATGGCAGTAACTTCACAAATAGCCAAACCACTTGCAGCAATTGTTCCTTGGAATAAAATAGATTCATTGACCGAAAAATCATTCGATTGAATAATCGTTCCATCGGCAGGAATAAAGGTACCTTCTTCGGTTTGAATTAAATCGCCTAAGACAATTTCTTCGCTTGGTATTTCAATGATTTCTCCATTTCGGATAACTTTGTTTTTGGGTTGCGATAATTTTTTCAGTTCTTCGATAGCATTTCTACTTTTCGATTCCTGATACAATGAAATGGTAGAAACCAAAATAACTGCTGCCAACATAAAAATACCATTGCTGTATTCTCCAGTAATGAAATAAATACTAGTAGCCAATAATAGTAGTAAAAACATCGGTTCTTTAACCATTTCAATCAAAGAAGTAATAAAATGGTTTTTATCTTGATGTTCTAAGGAATTGGATCCATTTTTTTCCCTGGATTGAATTACTTCTTCGTTAGAAAGGCCTTGTAATGTTGTGGTTGATTTTTCCATCGGGAAATTTTAGCATTTATATTAATCATTCCAAACGTTTAAACAGAGTTAAAAAGTCTATATTTGCACGCAATTTAACTACAACTTCAAATTGCAATGATAGCACACAACTCCAAGATTATCGGCGAAGGTCTAACTTACGATGATGTATTATTAGTTCCCAATTTTTCTAATGTACTTCCTCGAGAAGTGAGTATCAAATCAAAATTTTCCAGAAATATAACGCTCAATGTTCCCATTGTATCAGCGGCAATGGACACTGTTACCGAAAGTGCGATGGCAATTGCTATGGCTCAAGAAGGTGGAATTGGTGTTTTGCATAAGAATATGACTATCGAACAACAAGCAGCCAAGGTTCGAAAAGTTAAACGTGCCGAGTCAGGAATGATTATCGATCCAGTGACTTTGCCCTTAAATTCTATCGTTGCCGATGCCAAAAAAGCGATGAAAGAATACGGAATTGGTGGTATTCCCATTGTGGATGAAAACAGAGTGCTGAAAGGAATTGTTACCAATCGTGATTTGCGTTTTGAAACCAACAATACCAGACCCATTATCGAAGTGATGACCAGCGAAAATTTGGTCACCGTTGCGGAAGGAACTTCTCTTGGTCAAGCCGAAGTGGTGTTGCAAGGTTACAAAATCGAAAAACTTCCGGTAGTGAATGCCGAAAATAAATTGGTTGGGTTAATCACTTTTAGAGATATTACCAAATTAACACAAAAACCCAACGCCAACAAAGATATTTACGGTCGTTTGTGTGTTGCTGCAGCCATTGGAGTGACAGCCGATGCGTTCGAAAGAGCTACCGCACTTATCAATGCTGGCGTCGATGCGATTATTATTGATACCGCTCACGGTCATACCCAAGGCGTGGTCAATGTATTGAAGGAAATAAAATCAAAATTTCCAAAAATTGATGTGATTGTTGGAAATATTGCCACTCCAGAAGCGGCCAGATTTCTAGTAGAAAATGGTGCTGATGGTGTGAAAGTGGGAATTGGACCAGGTTCTATTTGTACCACTCGTGTCATTGCAGGTGTTGGTTTTCCTCAGTTTTCGGCCGTGCTCGAAGTGGCTGCAGCCCTGAAAGGAACAGGAGTTCCCGTCATTGCCGATGGCGGAATTCGCTATACAGGAGATATTCCCAAAGCGCTTGCCGCAGGTGCTAGTTGTGTAATGTTAGGTTCGCTTTTAGCTGGAACGAAAGAATCCCCTGGAGAAACTATTATTTTTGAAGGTAGAAAATTCAAATCCTACCGTGGAATGGGTTCTGTTGAAGCGATGGAAGGCGGCTCCAAAGACCGTTATTTCCAAGATGTAGAAGACGATGTGAAGAAATTAGTTCCCGAAGGAATCGTGGGTCGTGTGCCTTACAAAGGCGAATTGGAAGAAAGTATGCAACAATTCATTGGCGGACTTCGTGCTGGAATGGGCTATTGCGGTGCAAAAGATGTTCCAACCTTACAAGATACAGGTCGTTTTGTTCGCATCACTTCTAGCGGAATTACCGAAAGTCATCCTCATAATGTGACGATTACAAAAGAAGCTCCGAATTATTCGAGATAGTTTTTGCCACTAAGGCACTAAGGCTCGAAGAAAATTATAAAATTAGAAAAAGGTGTATGAATTAGTTTTTGCACCTTTTTTTATTGGTTGGAATTGTACAGGCTATGTTAGTGTTCACGAGCGGGGTTAGAGCATTGGCTTACTCAATTAATTGTCCTACTTTGTTTACTACCTTATATTCTAAATCGTCAAACTCGCCAAAGTGTGCTTTGCCGCATTTGATTTTCATTTGTTCGTCTCCACTTAGTTTTGAGAGGTCAACTTCTGGCGTTCCTGTGTCTTTGGTTTCAGCTACAAAATATATTTTCTTGTCGTCCTCAAATACCAATGCCCAATCTGGGTTGTAATTTCCAATTGGTGTTGGTATTTTAAACCAATTGGGCAATTTAAAATAGAATTTTATTTGTTCGCTGGTTTCGCAGTCTTGGGCAAACTTGCTTTCAACACCTGAATCCAATAGCACAAATTCCTCATAAATAGTTTTTGAAGGGTCTGAAACTTTAAATGAAAAGTCATTCAAATATACTTCCAATTCTTGGGCTTCAAACAAAGCCATTTCATATTCTGAACCACCGATTTTTTGATACTTTATTCCGTCAATCATTAAATCATATAAAGTCCTTTTTATAGCTGTTGTTGCTAAGTCTAAAAATAATTGCGGATTGATAATAATATCCTCAATTCTGCCCGACTTACTTAATATTTCTTCAATTGTGGAACGTGTCAATTCTGTTTTGCTTTGTATGTAGCCCAATACATCTGGAATTTTCCAAGAGTAACCGCCATAAGATTCTACTTTTTCTCCTACATAATTTGTCCCTACACCTTCGCCTGTCATTGTAATTCCAATCTTTGTGGAACGAATGGAAGGCGATTTGATTTCTTGTAAATCTTTTATGGCTTTTGCAGCCAAAGTAATTAACTCGTCTGTTTTATAATCTACACGGTAAGTAGTTTTCTTTTTTAGTTTTTCCCAAATGGCCAAGAATTTTGGGTCGGCTTCAAAACCTTTGCGATATTGGATAGCTGTTCTTGTTTGCTTGTTTTTTATTCTGCCTGTAAATGAAACGCCACAATCGTCTTCAATTTCTTTTTGCAAGGCTTTTGCAAAATCGTCGTAAGCCTCATTGGCAATAACAGTCAAACGGTTTATGTTTTGGTCATAAGTTCTTTTTCCTGTTTGATCCACTGCCAAACGCAAACCTCTACCGATTTCTTGACGCTTTTTAATATCTGACTTAGTTTCGTTCAAAGTGCAAATCTGAAATACATTCGGGTTGTCCCAACCTTCACGAAGGACTTCTCTTTGTCTTTCATTATCAAACTGTAAGTGTCGTCATCTGCTTTGGTTTCGCCCGAAGTATCTTTTAGCTTTCCTTTGTTGTCCTGGGAAAAATAACCGTTGTGCGTTTCTTCAACTGAAAACTTATCTAACTCTTTGAAAGCTGGTTTTGAAACATACTCTTGATAAATTTCTTCAAACCAATTGGCAAATTTTCCTTTTACTGCAATACCCGCTGCATCATAACTTCGGTAATTTGCTACTTTATCAATGAAGAACAAAGACAAAACTTTAATGCCTAATTTGTTCAGTCGTTTTTCTTTTTTCAAATGTTCTTCAATGGTTTTACGGATTTGAAACTTCATCACTTCATCTGTCAATCCGCCTTGACTGTCGCCTTTGTACAATAAGTTTCCGTTTGAAATGGAAATACACTGGTTTACTGCATCAATTTCCTCAATGATGTAACCATCCGAATAAATTTCTCTTTCGTTAGAAAGTTTGTATAAATCATCACCCACTTTTACAGTTAGTGTTTTCTTTTTTACGCCGCCCTTTTCGTTACTGTTTATAGAAACTTTTGCAGTTATTTTAGTTTTTGTTGCTGTGATTGATTCTACTGAAACAAAAGCGTCATTGAAGGCATTTTCTTCAATGATAGAGTCAACTTCTATTTGTTTTACCAATCCCAAATCATAAGCTTTTACAGGGTTTAGACTATAAGTCAGGTTGTATTGGTTTCTGTGTGTTGCCGAATAACGAAGCGTACAAAGTGCTTTCAGGTTTGCAATAGCTGCAATACGCTTTTCGGTTTCCATATTTTGTGGCTCGTCCACAATTACAATAGGGTGGGTAGCCTGGATAAACTCAACAGGTTTTTGACCGTTTAGCTTATCATTGGGTTTATTGATAATGTTTTCGTCTTTGGCAAATGAATCAATATTGATTACCAAAACTTCAATGTTGTTGGTGGTTGCAAAACCTCGCAAAGTGGAAACTTTGGTGCTGTCGTACATCTGAAAATTAACTGGCACATTGTCGTAAAGTGTTTGGAAATGCTCGTGTGTGATTTCTAAATTTTTCAAAACGCCTTCACGAATAGCCACTGAAGGAACGACAATTACAAATTTCTTGAAACCGTACAATTTATTCAGTTCATAAATGGTTCGTAAATAGACATAAGTTTTTCCTGTGCCTGTTTCCATTTCTATTGAAAAGTGCATACCAACCTCCCCAACCCCTCCGAAGGAGGGGCTTATATCATTTCTTAATTGAACATTTATTAAATTTTCATTGATTTGTTCTTCCGATAAAATCAAGTTGTTGCTAATGCCATTGATTAAATTCAAAGTACCTTCTTCCTTGATGTTAAATTCCAAAACGGAATCTTCCAAAGGTTGCCCTTCAAACAAATCTGTTATCGATTTTATGGCATCTTGTTGATAGGCAAGATTGGATTCGAATGTTAATTTCATTATTCAGGAAGTTCTTTTGAGTTAGCAGAATCTAAATAAATATTATCAGATGTTTTTTTGAGCGATTTCAAAAAGTCCTGTTTGTCTAGGATTTCCTTTTGGTATCGACCCATTTTACAGAGTTTTTCAAACCGTGCTTTTTTACCGATTCCTTCCCGTATCATATCTGCATTTGCCGATTCTAAATTAGATAAGATGGCTAATTCGTTTATACTGGCGATATCTCGTAGATTTTTCCCTTCCAATGTTAGCTGTGGATTTGCTTCTCTCCACTGCTTTATCGGCTTCTTCGGCATAAGCTAACCATTCGGTGTCTTTTGTATAATTTGATTTTGGTAAAATGTAATCTTTAACAGCATCTGTTTGAATGGTATAATTGATCTTGCTCAATACCCTTTTTACATTCCATTCTAGGTTATATTGATTGGTTTCTATTTCCTTTAGTCGCTGATACTCTTTAATTAAATAAAGTTTGAAAACAGGACTAATGGCAGAGCCGAACTCAAAAGCAATATCTTTATGGGCATAAGTTCCTCCATATTTACCCAATTTTACCAAAATTCCTATGGCATTGGTTTGTTCAACCCAATTTCCGGGACTTAACACAAAGCTAGGTAATCCGGCTTGACTTTTAAAGTGGTCAAATTCGACCACTTTAAAATTTGGGTTATTCATTTGTTCCCAAACACCCAAAAACTCAAGGGTTGAACGTGTTCTTATCCAATTCTTTATGATATCTGCGGCTCGTCCATCTCCTTCTTTCCCCTTTGCCATATCCGTAAGCGATATGTAATCTTCATTATTTATCTGCGAAATTGAGATAGGAAGATTTTGTACTTGTATGGTTGTATTCTTTTTTGTCATATTAAACTTTTTTGAAAAATTCTAATTATGGCGAATTCGCCATAATTAAAACTTCCTTTATATCGTTTTAAATTCAATCCCAGCCTCTTTCATTTGCAGTACTGTATTGGTTTTCAGTTGGTCGTTGCCTTTAAAAAGTTTATCTAAAGCAATCACTTTGATGGGTTTTGCGGCAATTACTGTATCAATAATTTCTTGTGTTGCTTTTTCTAAAAGCAAAATCAGTTCAGTGTTGTTGATAGTGAAGTATCCACCCCGCCCGTTGGGCACCCCTCCAGAGGAGGGGAAGTGTTGTACAGAGCTGTTTAGGTCTTTGCCACTTTTCAGTAAAAGTTCATACACCATATTTTCAATGGTGGCAGATTCTGAAACTGGGTCAACAAACAATTTCATTTGTTCGGCAAGGGCTTTTGCGTCTTTGTTTTAGGACTTTGAAACCTAAATCAATCCCCACCCCAGCCCTCCTCGGATTGCCACGTTCCTCGCAATGACGGGAGGGAGCCGATAATTGCTCAATTTTTGATTGTTGATTTTTGATTTCATTAATGGTTTCCTCTGTTTGAAATTCGGTTTTTAGTTTTGTGATTGCTAATTCGTAATTTTTAATTTTTAATTCATTTTCAGCCTGTATTTTCTTTCCTGCCCTGCGGATGCGTTCTTTGCTTATTTCGGCTATGGTTTTGTAACCCGCTTTGTAGGCTTCGCTTTTTTCATCGCACAGTTCGGGAAGTTGTACACAAATGTATTTTCTATTTCCTCCATCTGCTGCATTGAGTTCCATTACGGCGTGGGCTGTGGTGCCGCTGCCTGCGAAGAAGTCGAGGATGAGGTCGTTAGGATTTGAGCCTATTTCAATAATTTTAGATACCATTTCCATTGATTTAGGAAAATCAAAATATTTTTTTCCTTGAAATAAGTTTTTAACTAATAATGTCCCTTTTTCGGAGTTATCTTCTTTATCAGCCCAAACAGACCTAGCCATTCTGCTACTTTTTCTATATTTTTCAACTATCATATATCCACCATCATTCATCTGTTTAGCTGCAATTTCTATATTTAAGTTTTCTTTGGATTTTTCTTTCCCCCATCTCCAAACTGTTTTAAAACCTTGAGATTCTTTTGGATAGAGTTCTACAAATCCTTCAACTTTTATTAATGAAATTTCAAAAAGACCATTATCAAGTTCTTTATTAGTATTTATATAAAAAGGGTAATATAGATTTGGACGATTCTCCTTATTAAAAGCTATATTTCTATTTCTCAATTCACGCAATTCAAATCCACCTCCTGCATCATCAAAAGGAAATTCTTTATTTGGATTACTTAAATCATTTAAAACAGATTCTGAACTTTTAGTAAAAACCATTAAATACTCGTGCATTTGAGCAATCCCACCGTAATCTCTACCTCTTGGATTATTTACCACTGTTATTTGCCCCACAAAATTCTCCTCTCCAAAAATCTCATTCATTAATAAGCGAAGATTATGAACCTCATTATCGTCAATAGACACGAAAATCACTCCATCTTGTTTTAATAAATTTTTTGCTAAATACAATCTTGGCATCATCATATTGAGCCAATTGCTGTGGTATTGTCCGTTTTCTTTGCTGTTTTTTCGCAGTCCGTCTTTGGTTAGATAACCCTCTTCGTCTTTGTCGCCTACCCGTTTTTCATAGTCGGCTTTGGTTTCGCTAAACTTGTCGGGGTAAATGAAAGAGTCGTTACCTGTGTTGTATGGTGGGTCTATATAAATCATTTTTACTTTCCCGAAGTAGCTTTTTTGTAGCACTTTCAGCACTTCGAGGTTTTCGCCTTCAATGAAAATGTTCTCTGTATTATCAAAGTTTACGCTCTCGGCTATGGCTGGAACAAGTGTTTTGGTGCTGGGAGTTTGCAATACTTTGAAAGCATCACTTTTTCCTGCCCAATTCAAAACGTAGCGTTCGTTGGCAAAGTTTATATCTTCTCCAAGCGTTGCTTTTAGTTTTTCCCAATCTATTTTCCCTTCGCTAAAAGCTTCAGGCAATATTTGTCGCAAAGCGTTTAATTTTTCTTGTTCTGGTGTCAGACTTGTTCCGTCCATATAGTTAAATTTCTTCTATTTTTGTTTAATTGTCAAAGGTAGTTTTTTATGTTTGAATGTTTTTTGTGAAATTATTACGGTTTATAGCTTGGCGAAAAAGCGGGCTTAGAAGCACTAAATTGTCTGCCAGCACTAAACTTGATACGAAGCACAAAGCGTCATTTAAGTACTGAATCCGCTTTTTGCCAAGCCTGTTATGGACTGGGCATATTTCAATCGAATAGTTCTGCATTTGGTTTTTCGAGATTTACAATATCAATAAACTTAATTCTAGGTCTTTTTTCCTTTACATTTCCTTCTCTGTCTAACCTGTCAACAAACCCTTTGAGAAGACAATTACTAAACAATTTACTTTTATGCTGTTTTATATTTCCTGTGTCGGGAAAACAAGTGATTATGTGACCTTGGTACAAAAATCCAATAGTATTTGATTTCTCATTTCCTCGTGTTATGTGACCATCAATTTCAACATATTCACCGTGTTGTAATTCGGGTAAAACAATCTCATCATCTTCTTCAGTTTTAGTGAAAATATATTTGTATTTGTTTGTAATAGTTTCTTCAACAACAATATTGTCCTCGTTAAAACCAACAATTAACTCTCGTTCCACTTCAACTATTTTTGTCAGTTTATTAAATAAGGTTTGTGGGCAATTAGAATAAATTTCTAAAACTTCAACAGGTATCCATAGTTCTTCACCATTGTCATTTGTAATTTTGACAAGTTCATTGTTTTGTCCAAATTGAACATTGTCAAATTTTTTGCGAGCTAATGTTCCTAAATGCTTGGATAGTTTAATAACATTAACTATTCCTTTAAATGCTTTTTTGAATATTTCTTTAAAACTTACATCTTTAAAATCACTTTTCGCAACCTCTTCTAGTGCACTTCCCATATATTTTCCCGCCATCCAAAGTCCGAATGCACCTAACGCAACTTTGTCTATGTTCTCTGGAAGTATTGTTTCCCAACTGCCTTTTCTCACTCTAACAGGAATCTCAAACTCAAAGTCTTTAATTTGAGGGTATTCTTGGTAAACAAAATATCTAATTAATTCGTCAATACCGACTAAAGCTTCGCCAGACTTTCTCGCATCAAGATAACCTTCCGCAACCAACTTTCCATCGTACTTAATAAACGCTAATATTTCTTCGTTGTCTTCCATTTTTTCTTTTGAGTAGTCGATTTTTTTGCCTTGCCCATAAGGTTCTGGCACTACAACGGGTTTGGGACTAAATTAAGCCCATTCTTCGGATTTGCCAAATCTTCCAAATACAAAACCATTTTTCCATTAAGCCAAATGCCTAAATCCGTTGTAGTGGCTATTAGCGGTTGTGTTTATTGTTTAGGTATTTCAATACTATTTCTTTGTTTGTCTTTTTGTGCTTTTCTGTAATTTTTATCCGTTTCAATATACCAAGTATTACCTTCCTTTGTTAACGTATGTTTGTAATATGGAAAAAGAACTATTGCAGAATCTACCATCGTAGTCTTCTTTTCTAATCTTTGCATATTTACACCTGTTTTTTTAAACTGATAATCAATGCCATAATTGTTTTTAATAGTGCTAAGCTTAAAATTTAAATTACTTATCGAGTCCAAGTATTTATAAGCAATCTTTTTGTATTCAATTTCACATGACTGTTGTTGAGTTTTATTCGTACGCTTACAATCGTAAAGTGAATCACGAAGCTTGTAATTTGACATTGTTAAGTTATTATTTTCTGATACAAGTTTATTATTGTCATCTGCTATTTGATTAAAAACTTTTACAATTTCAGATGAAGTCAACTTTTTTCCATTTTGTTCAAAAATTATTTCAGAATTAAAATCTTTAATGCTTTTAGCATAGTCTTTCGTTTTTTCAACAATTACCGAATCTGTTTTTGCAGTTCTTTCAATTATTTTATCTCTTTTAGTTAATTGAAGTTCAAGCGTTGAATTATAGTTATAAAGGATTAATGCTATTATTGAGCTTATTATTGAAAAAATGAATAATAAACCTGTCAAAATTTTATTTTTCATTTTTTTGCTTTTTGTAAAATATTTGTAGCTTCTTTTAGTTCTCCAATTTCATTTTTCAATCCAACTATAGTAGCCGTTTTGCATAAATATTCTTCTGATTTTAATTTTTCGTTATATTCTTGAATGATTTTAATTTGTTCAACTTTACAGTCAAGGTCAGCTTTATAAGAACCACATGCATAGCCAACACCTATTAGACCTGAAATGGCAATTATAATTCCCGACCATCTAACCCATTGCTGTTCAAAGAAGCTTTCTTTCTTTCTAACCATATTTATTTCTTATGTTTTTCTTGTTCGGTTAATAGCACGTCTGAAACATAATCGCTAACGTGTCAATATATCTAACAAAGTCCAACTTATCCACCCTAAATCAGCTCGCTTTGTCTGACAAACGTCAATGTTTTTTGTTTTCAAATATATAAAAAAATCATTACAAGTTTTAATGTTTTTCACTTTGAAATAGTTCTTAGAATGATGAATATTTTCTCTAGCCCCGATGGGAGCCAATATCCTTTTGGGCTGCCTTTCAGCCCAAAAGATATGGTGTACAGCGGGAGGGAAGTTGTTCTGAAAAACTATCGTAATGCTCCTAAAAAAACCAGCCTTTCGACAGTGTTCCTGTATCACCTTTGCCAAAGTTTTAAATTTTGGCAAAGGTTTTACTACTAATTTTCTTTCTAATCATGAACCAAATCCGCCAATAGTTTTCTATCACCCACAATCCAAAGAATATCGTCTTTTTCTAAAATCACATTCGATTCTGGGTTCAAGACGCGAATGCCTCTTTTTTCGATGCCTACAATCAATCCTTTTGTTTTTTCACGAACGCGCGATTCCTTGATGCTTTTGCCTAAAAAAGTGTGATTCTTTAATTCAATTTGGCGTAAAACAATGTCGGGTTCCTTGATTTCTGGAGAAACATCGGTTTCGTGTTGGTCTAAATATTTTTTAAATTCTTGAACTTGGGTGTCCGTTCCAATCACGCAAACTTCATCTCCAGGAAAAATCCGTTCATTGGCTTGTGGGATATGAATCGTGACTTCGCCTCGTTTTATCGATACAATATTGATGCCCAAACTTTCTCTAAGCTGTAAGTTTCTCAAAGATTCACCAGCAATATTCGATTCTGTTGCAATATCAAAAACAGCCATGTGTCCGTCCCAAGGGGTTAAATCGCTTCGGCTTCTTTTGGCTTTGGCAATTTCTCGACCATGTAAATTGGCTAGAAAGTGATTCTCAATTTTATGGTATCGAATGTGGAGTTTCTTCTGGAAAATCAAATAAATTGTGATGGCAATGATCACGGCAATCAAGGTGATTCTTGATGAGAAAAAGATATTCAACAATAATCCAATGAAGAAAATTGACAACAGAATGCGAATGAAAAATAACATCGTCATAGGGCCACGAGATTTGCGGTCTTGCATCAATTTTTCTACTTCGTTAACGGCTACTCTTCGGAAAGCAAGCGCCCACAAAAATGGAGCAATTATGCTCAGAGTTATCAAAGCACCTAAGGCATTTCCGAAAGGGTATTCATCTAATAATGGTTCGATATATCGAGCAGAAAGCGATATAATTGCCAAAATTATTACCACAAGTACAACCACTTGAATCAGAAAAGCATTGATTACGGTTTGCCATAAACTGACTGTTTTTATCGCTTGCGTGCTGGCAGAATATCGTTCGATACGTTTGGTCCATTTTCGAGGTAATTTTTGTGATACATATTCTGAAAAAGGCAATGAATATTTGATCATAAACGGAGTTGTAAAAACCGTTACTGCCGAAACCGCAACTACTATGGGATATAAAAACGAACTTGTGGCATTCAAAGTCATTCCTAAAGTGGCAATAATAAAAGAAAATTCCCCAATTTGTGACAAAC
>JFJP01022073.1_pt1 | contig 12634 bp, 10 predicted proteins | sample 431651 | NCBI WGS metagenome assembly JFJP01 (sample SAMN02602958, study PRJNA72255) | Microbial mat metagenome, whole genome shotgun sequencing project. | biome: fresh water; feature: sink hole; material: water; isolation source: purple microbial (photo- and chemosynthetic) mats found in... | reverse complement strand
TACTGAAACGGGTTTCAAACCCGTTTTACTGAGATTTTTCGCTGCGCTCAGAAGGTTGTTGAGCCTGCCGAAACAATACCACTACCCACTGTCTGATCTGCATGAGATGTAACATTTTGTATTTTTAAAATTCTTCTCCAAAGATACAACAAAAGAGGGAAGAGAACATGAGATATATGAGGTACAGCAGATGGAATGGCTTAAAGATTTGATTGATTACGGAATCATTGCCTTTTTGGGTCTTATGAGCATTGCGGCTGTCGCGGTGGCAATTGAAAGGTATCTTGTTTATAAGCATATACGGATAGAGGATTTTCAGGATAAAAAAGCATTGGAGCTTGAAATCACAAAGAAAATTCATATCATCGCTACCATAGGAAGCAATGCGCCTTATGTCGGATTGCTGGGTACGGTACTGGGAATTATGCTCACCTTTTACACAATGGGCCAGGAAGGGTTTATGGATACGGGCAAAATAATGGTGGGACTCAGCCTTGCATTGAAAGCAACCGCTGTGGGACTCCTTGTGGCAATCCCTTCAATTGTTCTGTATAATTTACTGTTAAGAAAGGCAAAAGTTCTTATGATGCAATGGGAGATTTACCATGGACGAGAAAGAGTTTGACTATATGAATGTTATTCCGCTTGTTGATGTGATGCTGGTACTTTTTACCATCGTACTTATGACGTCAACATTCATTGCTTCGGGAGGGATTCCTGTCGAACTTCCGAAAGCATCAAAGAATTACGAGGAGACATCAAAGGCGCAGACCGTCGCGATAGAAAAAAACGGCGGTATTTTTCTGAACTCAACGCCCGTAACGATAGACAAACTGAAGGATTCCATGAAACTGATCGGCAGGGATATGCCTATACTCATCAGAGCAGACAAAGCTGTCAGCGTTCAGGCCTTTGTGGATGTTCTTGATATTGTAAAGAATCTCGGTTTCAGGAAAGTAAGTTTGCAGACTCAGGAGAGGAAATGAGCTATCAGTCAAAAGGATTGCAGATTTCATTACTGATTCATGCCGCCATATTTTCGCTTATTACCTGCACGAATATCTCCGAATCCCGATCAAATCTGCCTGTTGTCATTGACTTCAGCATTATCAAAGAGTCGGAAGAGGAGAACACAAAAGCGCCTGAACCTCTTCCGGAGCCGCCGCCTCAGATGAAGGAAGAAAAGATAGAAAAAAAACCGGCTGTTCGGGAGATCAGCGCTCCGCCTCAGACAAAGATAAAACCTGTTCAAAAGAAAGAAAAAGGATTGCCAGTCAGGGCAGAGAAAAGCAGAAAACACAAAGAAAAAGCGAAAGAGCTTGTCCCTGCGGAGAAAAAAGAAGCTCCCCCTGTAGAAAAGCAGGTAAAAGAAGAAATTCCCCCTGTCGCACAGGTAAGTGAAAATGTCAGCGAGCAGAATGCGCCTTCTGTACCGGATGCTGTGCCGTCTCCGCCTTCAGATACCGAAAACACTTCATCCGCTCCTATTTCACAGTCTCCGGCTTTATCGGATGCGGCTGCCGCAGGCGGCGGTGCAGGCAATGCGTCTTCGGATTCTCAAGGCGGCAGCAGCGGCGGTATGCTTGCCTCAAAATCCGGTTCAGGCGGGACCGGATACTCCAAATCCGGTTCGGGGGGTTACGGAACCGGCGGAGGACTCAGATATCGTCATAAAGAAATGCCTGTTTATCCGACTTTGGCGCGCAGATTGGGAAAAGAAGGAAAAGTTCTCCTCAGACTTACCATTGATGAAAACGGGTCCCCTGTGAATGTCGAGGTGGTTGAGGATTCGGGATACGGCTTTGCGAGTGCGGCAATCGCGGCTGTAAAAAAATCAACATTTATTCCGCCGACATTGAACGGCAGACCCGTATCCGCAAAAGCTTTGCTGCCTGTGATTTTTACACTCAGGTGATCGCCGCTTCCCGCGCGGCTGCCTTTGAGTAATTGGTAGTGGTATAATACGGAGGTGACGCCTCAAAATCACCCAGTTCCACACCCCTACCCGCAGGTGAATATTGTGTCAATCGCTTCTCTGATATTTTACTTTTTTGTTTAAGCAAAAGAAAAACTTGACAATTAACGGCAATTCAGTTACAAATATAGTTTAATTTATCGCAAGAAGCGATATTTATTACAGTTTTATTATTACAGAAAATAAAAGAAAGCCAGAAGGCTGAAATTGATTTATCCTTAGTTTCCGGACCCGAGTTCGGGAATAAGATTGCTGATTTCAGTCTGCTGGCTTTTTTTGTTTTCAGAGGAAAAAGTTTAATTTTTTCAAATTGTTAATTTACAGGAGGAAAAATGCAGAAAATTATCTGTGTAACAGCATTATGGATGCTGGCAATGACCGCATGTTTCAGCCATGCCTCGGAACAGAACGAAATCCATAAAATGGAAGAGATTACCGTAACAGCCACTAAAACAGAGGTCAGCGATGACACCGTGCCGTTTACCTCGCATACGGTTGACAGAGAAACGCTGGATACCCAGCCTGATTTTTATATGAGCAATGTCGGAGAGATAGTCAGAGATGTGCCGGGTGTTCATGTGGGACAGTATTTTCCGTGGGGACCGCCCTGGATTCACCTGCGCGGGACAGGATATTTTATCGGCAGAACCATTTATCTCGTTGACGGGCTTCCGGTTGCCTCATTTATGGCTTCCACATTGAATCCCCGTGATGTGGAGCGGGCAGATATTCTGCTGGGTCCATCATCGGCTTTGTACGGCGCAAATGCCTCGGGCGGCGCGGTGAATTTTATCACCCGCAAGGGAACAGAGGACATGGGCGCAAAGGCAGAATTGTCTTACGGCTCGAATAATACCTTCAGACCGCATGTCAGCGTCGGCGACAAGACAGAAGATTTCGCATACTATCTGTCATATTCCGGTGATTATTCGGACGGATACAAGATGAAACCTGTTGAAGATATGCTGACCTTGTACAATCTGGGCAAAAAGCAGTATATCACCGAGGCAACGCCTGAAGAAAATGACTACAAAAATACTTATCTGAGCAGCAAATTCAACTGGAAAAACAGCAGCGGAACCGGTTTGTGGCTCGGCGTCAATTACACGCAGCGTTATCTCTACGGAGGACAGACCAATCTGATATTGGATGACGACGGGGATCAGGTCATTTCCACGCTGGGATTTGAAACTCCTCTGAACAGTTGGGGAAAAATCAAATTCACCGGCGCGTATCAGTATTATGACCATCCCCAGCAATATAATAACGGCTTGTCTGTAAAGGATAATCAGACGGTTCTCGACAGCACCGTTGCCAGACAGTATGACTGGAGCATTGAACGGTTCCCCGCAGAGTTTCAGACAGATTTTTATCTCGGAAAGAGCAATATTCTGACTGCCGGCGCGTTCTGGTGCCGGGAAAGTGAAAAACGCTCCAATTACTACCCTGCCACCGATAAGACTTCCGATTCCGAATGGACTACGGATCAGACCGCTTTTTATCTTCAGGATCAGATGTTTTTTATGGATGAAAAACTCTCTGTCTTGGGCGGCGTCCGTTACGACTACTGGAAGTATTTCGATATTTTTGATGCCGGTTCCACGAATCAGCAGCCTGACAGTGTGGACAAAGACCATGTAACCTACCGCGGCGGCGTCAAATACCGCATCAATGAGAACATCGCTCTTCGTACTTCCGCAGGTACAGCATACTGGCCCGGGACAGCCCTCTGGTTTTTTCAGAATATCAGCACGGGCAAAACTCAGCGTGAGGCAAATCCTGATCTGAAGCCTGAAAAAACATGGATGGCTGATGTGGGAACAGATATTGCCATTCCTCAGTCGGGAACAGCTTTCAACATCACTGCCTATTACGGTGAAATCAAAGATATAGTCTCATACCGCTATGATGAGAATCCGAATGTGGAAGGCGGCAGCATTATCCGAAGCCAGAATCTCGGCGGTGCCGACATATACGGTCTTGAAATCGGCGTTAAACAGCGGCTCTTTTCCGAGCGGTTACGGTTTACGGCATCTCTGACGTTCAATCATTCTGAAATCACAGATGATCCGGCAAATTCAGGGCATCAGTTGAGAAATGCGCCGGATTACTGGGGCAGTGTCGGGCTTGCCTATATGAATCCTGAAATGCTCAATGCCGATCTGCTGTTCCGCTTTTCAGATGACCGCTACTATGACGATGAAAATACAGAACTGCCTTACTTTCACATGAAAGCTTATGAGACATTGGACGCCAAAATATGGCGGGATTGGAAAATCGCAAATAACGTGATGCTGACAACATCTTTTTCTGCGGTGAATATTTTTGACAGGGAGTATGAAACAGAAATTGTTTATATTAATCCGGGACGTTATATCGAAGCTTCAGCCGGTGTCAAATATGTGTTTTAACATCCGGAGTGCAAAAATTTTATTTTTGCTCCTATCTCAGATTTTTTTCTGTTTTTCAGCCTCTGCCGACCCGAAAACACTGACTGTCGGAGTCGGCAGAGATTTTTATGACGGCACAGACAGCCGCTCTTTTCTGCACGGTTCTACAAACACATGGGAAGGGCTGACATATCTGGATAAGCATCTGAATGCGGTTCCCTGTATAGCAGAGTCATGGCAAAGCACTGATGACGGCAGGCAGTGGACTTTTCATATCAGAAAGGGTGTGTTTTTTCACGATAATACGCCAGTGACAAATGCAGATGTTGCCGCGAGTATTCAGCGCATCATGTCTTATCCGAGATATGATCCCACCGGCAATTATCAGGCGGTCATCTCCGTAACTGCTCAGGGAAAAGAAGAAGTAGTATTCCGCTTAAAAGCGCCGGCACCTTATTTTCCGAAACTGACGGCTTATTACTCCAGTCCGATTATCAAGCCTTCGTGCATTGCTTCAGACGGACGCATCACACAACTGATTGCCACAGGACCTTACAAAGTCATTCGTATAGCGCCGGGGGACAGAATCGAGCTTGAGGCATTTAAGGAATATTGGGGAGAAAAACCCCTGTATTCAAAAGTCATTTTCAGAAGCATTACAGACGCCCAAAGCCGGATAATGGCACTGATGGCAGGAGAAATTGATGCGGTGGCGGATGTGGGAGCAATTCTGCCGGAGCAGGCTTCGGAAATCCGCCGGCATCCTGATTTGATTCTGAAACAGGTGCAGGTGGCGACCACGCATCTGCTGATTTTCAACTCTCGGATACTGCCTTTTTCCGAACTTGAATACCGCGCATGGTTTGCCGGCGCATTGAACCGCTCCGAACTCGTCTCGGTCTTTGCCTTATGTGCGGGGATTGAAGCCCGTGATCCTTATACGCCGCTTTGCCGGGATTTTGCATTCGGACTGATCCGCCCCGAGTCAAAGCCTTTTCCCGGAAATTTTTCAGAAAAAGAAGTCATTATTCTGCTGAATCAGGCAACGCTTCAGCGATGGCATTATCTTGAAATTGCTCAGGTCATTCAGGAGATGCTGCGCGGATACGGCATTGCCGCAAAAATAGAGACAACAGAAGCAGGAGCATATCAGGAGACGCTTAAAAACGGCAATTTTCATATTGCAATTCAGCCTTATACCCTGATGACCGGCGATCCGGATTTTTTCTATGCCTACTGGATAGCTTCGGATGCGCCGAGAAACTGCGGCTGGAAAGATGCTGAAACAGATATGCTTATCCGAAACGCCCGCTATGAGATGAATCTGTCTCGTCGGAAAGAACTGTATCGTCAATTGGCAGAGAAAATCAGCCACTTTCTGCCGCTAGTCCCGCTTTATCATGATGTCAGTTTGTATGCCTGCCGTAAAACAGCAAAGGAATTTGAAATGGATGTTATGTTCAGACCGCATCTGACGGAGGAAAAACCGTGAATATTACTGATTTACGATTCTGGGAAAAAGCGTGGAACGAGGCAAGAGAAGCATCTTTTCTGATGAGTACGCAAAAAGCGGATCCGAAACGCTGGTTTGAATTTTACAATGAAATCAGCGATATTTATCAATCGCTGTGGGATTCCCGGAATTTCGCAGATACTGTTGTAAAGATATTTTTGTCTCAAGGTCTTATCCGCCCAGGAGACAAAGTATTGGATGCCGGATGCGGTCCCGGCACACTGGCAATTCCTCTGGCAGCGCAGGGAATGCAGGTGACAGGATTAGATTACTCGCCGGGAATGCTTGAGACGCTCAGGAAAGAGGCGGAAGCCCTCGGACTGAAACCTGTCAGAACCGTTTGTGAGTCATTTGAGGCATTTCGCCCGGATACCTTATACGACCTTGTATGCGCGGCTTTTTTTCCGCCAAGCCTTGAGCCTGAAGGACTCAAGCGTTTGGAATCATGGTCTCAAGGCTGGTGTGCGGTGATGGTCGGCGCGGGAGAAAAAGAGCGTCCGCTTCACAATGCGCTTTGGCGTGCTGTGATGAATACAGAGATGAATAAAGAGCCGTATTCAGGAAAGTTTCATCTGATCTGCGTCACGGGCTGGCTGATGGCAGGCGGACGGATGCCCTGTATCAATTATATCTCACAGAGATATAAAATCAGCCGTCCGTTTGAGGAAATGCTGCGCTTTTACAAGGCATATTTTGCCATATTCGGTCACAGAGACAAAGAGACGGAAAAGGTGATTTCCGATATTTTGGAGCGTTATACTGTTGCCGGGGGCAGGGAGCAGGATGCAAAGAACTATGTTGAATCAGAAGAAGACATTCATACCGCAGTGATAGTGTGGAGAACTATCTGAAAAAACAGGCAAAGAGATATTTTCCTCTGAAAGAGAGTATCCGGCTCGGCATCACGCTGTTCGGCGTTTCTCTTCTCACCTTTCTGATGCTTGAATTTGTGCCGGGGGACGCGGCGGAGATGATTCTGAGCAGTCATAATGATGCTGTTTCTGCGGAAAAAATTGCTGCGCTCCGCAAAGAACTGGGATTGGATTCTCCTCTGCCGATACGGTATCTCAACTGGCTCAGACGTGCGGTATCTCTGGATTTGGGAAATTCTTTCCGCACCGGAGACCCTGTAAGCCGTGAGATATTGAACAGTCTGCCGACAACTTTGACGCTGGCATTTTTTACATTTCTCTTTGCTGTAGTTGTATCTGTTGCCGGCGGAATTGTCAGCGCGATGTTTCAGAACAGACTCCCGGATAAATGCCATCGCTTGTGGACAATCATAGCGGTTTCCGTCCCGGATTACTGGCTCGGACTGATTCTGATGCTGATATTCTCTCTGAAACTGCATTGGGTGCCGGTTGCCGGCGGCACCGGGTTCAGAGCGTTCATATTGCCGGTTCTGACGCTGGGGCTTTCTGTGTCTGCATCGGAAGGGAGAGTATTCCGCGCAAGTATTCTTGAGATTTTGTCTCAGGATTATGTGCTGTTTGCATACAGCAAAGGGCTGACGCGGATAAAAGTTTTTATCCGTTATATGTTCAAAGCCGCAGTCATTCCGATGATTTCCATGTGGGGAATGCTGCTGGGGCATCTGCTGGGCGGCGCGGTGATTGTCGAATCGGTATTTTCTTTGCCGGGGCTGGGAAAATTAGCGGCAGATGCGGTGCTGAACCGGGATATGCCAATGATTCAGGGAACGGTATTGACAATGACGTTTTTCTTTATTATAACAAGCCGAATCATGGATGTGATTTACTTTATGCTCATTCCTCAATATCGGAAAACGTAAACCCGGAAGAAGCTATGAATGATCCAAAACAAATCAACAGACTGATATTATCCGGCGGATTTCTTTCCCTTATTTTACTTTTTACTGCATTGACAGGAGAAAAGACAGCCCCGCATGATCCTTTGAGCATTAATCTTGAATACAGGCTGTTACCGCCGAGTTCGGAATATCTGCTCGGCACAGATCATCTTGGCAGATGCGTGTTATCCCGTATTATCTGCGGAACAAGAAATTCTCTTGCCTCAGCATTCGGAGCTATGTCACTTGCTCTGATAACAGGGATTTCCATAGGATTTGTCTCAGGACTTGCTTCACGGAAAACAGATACTCTAATCATGGGAATCTGCGATGTTGTTCTGGCGTTTCCGTTTCTGATTCTTGTTCTTGTATTGACAGGCATGATGGGACCTTCGCTGAAAAGCCTGATCATAGGCGTCGGAATTGCAGGATGGGCATGGTGGGCGCGGTTTGTGCGCGGAATGGTTCTGAACGCCGAAGAAAAAGATTTTGTCAGGCAGGGAAAAGCAATGGGATTGAGTCATATCTCCCTGATACTGCGGTATATCCTGCCTCAGATTCTGCCGCCCCTTCTGGTGAGTATTTCTCTCACCACAGGAAGAATGATTGTTGTGATCTCCAGTCTGAGTTATCTCGGACTTGGAGTTCAGCCGCCTGCGCCGGAATGGGGAACTATGCTAAAAGAATCAAGGCTTTATCTCTCTTCTGCTCCATGGCTGGTGATTGCGCCGGGTATGGCGGTAAGTCTTTCTGTGCTTGCTTTTAATCTGCTCGGAGAAGGTCTTAAAGATTATTTTCAGGTTCGTCCGATTTATGACAAAAATACTTGAAGTTGAAAATCTTTCTATATGTATTGCCGGTAAAGACGGCGCAAACCGGGGCATTGTTCATGAGATAAGTTTCTCTCTTGAGCAGGGAGAGATATTCGGGCTGCTCGGTGAAAGCGGCACCGGAAAAACGCTTTTGGCATATTCGCTTTGCGGTCTTCTGACGCCGCCGGTGAGAATCAGCAGCGGAAGGATACGCATTGGCGGTGAAACTGTTTTTCCGGGAAATAAAAGCGCATGGCGCGGTAAAAGAGGAAAAGAGATTTTTATGATGTTTCAGAGTGCGTCATCTGCGCTCAATCCTTATCTCACGGTCGGAAAGCAGATTGCGGAGGCATTGGAGCAGATTCACCGGCTTTCATATAAAACCGCTCTTGGGCGTACAGAAGTCTTATTGGAACGGGTCGGACTGAATCGGAATCTTGTCAGCGCGTATCCGTTTCAACTGAGCGGCGGAATGCAGCAGCGGATTATGATTGCCATAGCATTGGGGCTTCACCCTGAAATCCTGATTGCCGATGAGCCGACCACAGGTCTTGACGCTGTTACGGAACTGAATATTCTTGAACTGCTTCGGGAACTGAAATCAGAAGGAATGGGGATTCTTTTGATTTCCCATGACATAAGGGCGGTTTCTTATCTTGCTGAAAACATAGGCGTTATGCTTGACGGACATCTTGTTGAAACCGGAGAGACAAAACAAATCCTTGCGTCTCCCCAAAATGCCTATACCCGCAAACTGACAGCCGCGCTTCATGCGATAGAAAAGGGATTCGATATAACTTTATCCCGTTCCCACGCTCCCGCGCAGGAATGACATTCAGATGCGCCCGGAATGACATTTTTGAATCACCTGCTTTTGCACCGCTGCCCGGATGATTGACCATAGCGCTGGGAATATCGCTTTATTTTTATTTTGACAAAGATAAAACCGTCCCCGATTCGGAGAGCAGAAACAGCATATCATCTGCTGACCGCATTCATTCCGATGTTTCCGGCGCGCCATCCGTCTGCGATATTTGAGGCAGGTGCGGCATGTCACAGTCATGCCCCCGCACATCAAAAGCGATTTTGATTTTGTCATGCAACTTCTTTGAATTAAAAGCATAAATATCCAGCTTCGCTTTCACCGCTTTCAACAGATGGTCTGTCCCTTCCCGTCAAAATTGAAAATACTTTGTCTTTTAAAAATTAATTGTTGTTTTCTGATATGCTGTCTGATATATTCTTCAGATTTACATATCCTGAAATAAGGTATGTGCATTAAATTCGGCTAAGGGGGATACGTTTTTTAGTTATGGAAAATTTTGCAAGAAACAATGAAACCGATCATTCAGATCAGAAAAATTCTTTGGATAAAATTGCGATGGGCCAGACTCAGGCATTGAAATCCGATACGCCGGCTGAACAGCAGAAAGCAGCAGACGAGGTTCAGCCTCAGGGTGACAACATGGACACCCTGATGGATATGTATGAAGAAAGCTTCAAACGCTTCGGAGAAGGGGAAGTCGTCACCGGCAGGATCATTTCAGTGGACAAAGATTATGTGCTTGTTGACATCGGATACAAATCCGAAGGTCAGATTCCCATTCATGAGTTCAAAAGCGACAACGGCAACATCAACGCCAAAGCCGGCGATGTTGTGGAAGTCATGGTCGAGACATGGGATGAGGAAGAAGAGGTGGTTTTTCTTTCCAAAGAAAAAGCCGCCAAAGTGAAAATATGGGACGACATCAAAAAAGCGCATGATGAGAACGGAACTGTCGAGGGCGTCATTCTGAACCGGGTAAAAGGCGGATTTTCTGTGGATATCGGTGTGCCTGCATTTTTGCCGGGTTCTCAGGCAGATTTGCGCCCGATCCGGAATTTAGATGAAATGGTCGGCGAAACTTATGCCTTCAAAATCCTGAAATATAACCGGAAACGCAGCAATATCGTTTTGTCCCGACGCGCGATCCTGGAAGAAGAAAGAGATGCGGTGAGAACCGCCACGCTGGAAGCCATCCACGAAGGCAAGGTTGTTGACGGAATTGTCAAAAATATCACAGAATACGGCGTGTTTGTTGATCTCGGCGGCGTGGACGGTCTGCTTCATATCACGGATATTTCGTGGGGACGCGTCAAGCATCCCTCGGAACTTTTTTCCGTAGGCGATCAGATCACCGTCAAAATCCTGAGCCTTGATCTTGAAAAAGAAAGGGTTTCACTGGGCATGAAGCAGCTGACCGAAGACCCCTGGGCCGCTGCGACGGCAAAATATCCGGTCGGGTTCCGCGTCACCGGAAAAATTGTCAGCCTGACCGATTACGGCGCGTTTGTGGAATTGGAAGAAGGGATTGAAGGTCTGATTCATGTTTCTGAAATGTCATGGACCCGCAAAGTCCGCCATCCGTCCAGACTCGTTTCCGTAGGCGATGAAGTCGAAGCTGTTGTTCTGGACATCAAGCCGGAAAACAGACGCATCTCCCTGGGCATGAAACAGATTGAGCCGAATCCCTGGGATGTTATCAGCGAAAAATATCCCATCGGAACCATTATTGAAGGCAAAATCAAAAATATCACCGATTTCGGTCTTTTTATCGGCATTGATGACGGCATTGACGGATTGGTGCATATTTCGGACATCTCATGGACCAAACGCATCAAACATCCCGGTGAGATTTACAAAAAGGGAGATATGGTTCAGGCAAAGGTCCTGGAGATTGACAAGGAAAGCGAAAGATTTTCTCTCGGCGTGAAACAGATGCAGCCGGACCCCTGGGAAACCGTGGGAGAACGCTATGCCGTCGGAAAAGAAATCACCGGCACAGTGACGAATGTGACCGATTTCGGCGTGTTTGTGGAATTGGAGGAAGGCATTGAGGGACTGGTTCATGTATCTGAAATCAGCAAGGAAAAAGTAAAAACACCCGCAGGAAAATTCAATGTCGGCGATGTGATTACAGCCAAGGTCATGAACATCAACAAGGATGAACGGCGGATCGGGCTTTCTGTCAAACGCCTGGAAGCGGATGATGACCGGAGCTATATTGACGAATACATACGGAACAACCGGGGAGATCATTCGCCTCTCGGAGAAATAGGAGAGAAAATCTTACAGGAAAAGCGGAAGGAAGACGATAAAGAAGAATAAATCGCTTTTTCTGACATTCTGAGCTTTTTTTTGTGTCATTCCGAGCGGAGCGAAGAATGACACAGCAGACCCTAAGGGTTTTAAAAATCATTAGGGTCTGCGGCTTCCGCCCGGAAATTTGGTATGATACCAATTCGCTTTCAAAGATCGGCCCGGCTAAAAATAGATCAGACCGTAAATCGCCCCGCTGAAAACACCCGGCTGAAAACAGATAAACCGCTGTCTGTTTTAAGCCGGGCGCCTGAAAAGCGCCAGAGATGAAAACAGACACGGAGTTCAGATTGCAAAGCGCCCTGTCTTAAAACAGATTCAAATCGCTTAAACCGCCTGAAAAGCGCCGAAGCTTAAAACAGATACGGAGTTCGCCTGAAAAGCGGTTTTACCGTAAAGCGCCCCGGCTGAAAACAGATAAATCGCTTAAACCGCCTTAAAAGCACCGAAGCTTAAAACAGATACGGAGTTCGGTCTTTTCAGACCGTAAATCGCCCCCGGCTGATCCCCAGCATCCCCGCGACTTCTGACTGATTTCCGCCGGTTTTGCCGAGCAGATCAAACAGTTCTTTTCTTTCCGTCTCAAATACCGGCTACTCTTTGCCGGTCCCGCTTTCTCCCTGAATCAGAACCGGCGCGGCAGAAAAAATTGACACTGTCAGGAGCATATATTATAGAGCTTAATAAAGGATTTACAGGATAATCCGCAATCGGAATCAGAAAGCCGATGATGAAAAAAATCCGCTGTATCAGCCGCACGATTCAGACTGCATAATTAAAATTATAATAGACATTATCGGAAATAAAAGCTTGCCCCCCCTTTTTTATTAAAAACGATATTAAAAGCGATATTAAAAGCGATATTGAAATGGGTCTCGCAAAGGGCGCGAAGAGCGCAGAGAAATGCAGAGCGACCCGGGCTGAGAACAGATCAAATCGCTTATAAGCGCCCGGCTTAAAACAGACAAAATTCGCTTTACTTATTCCTCTGCGCC
>JFJP01040486.1_pt1 | contig 12636 bp, 13 predicted proteins | sample 431651 | NCBI WGS metagenome assembly JFJP01 (sample SAMN02602958, study PRJNA72255) | Microbial mat metagenome, whole genome shotgun sequencing project. | biome: fresh water; feature: sink hole; material: water; isolation source: purple microbial (photo- and chemosynthetic) mats found in... | reverse complement strand
CGGAACGTGGACAGTGTAGTCGCGATCATGATCGCCCACGCGGATCGTGAAGTTGTGATCGCCGGAACTCGCAGGCTTTGCTTGTGTGGTAGCAGCCAGACCCGTGCCCGCGCTCATGCACCCGAGCAGAATCACAATCCCCCACAGAAGACCCATTGTGGTATTTGAGCGTTTCTGCACGGCATGCATCTTCTGTCTCATGCTGCACAGCGTGAAGTTGACACCAAATGTGCCTGACTTCATGGGATTGAGATTCACGGACACACCATTCTCCCTTGGAGAAACGAAATTTCCTCATCCCCAACACTTCTCGTTCAATGCGGCCATCAAAATTGGGGCACCAGAGGCAGAAATATGGGCAGACCGGCCATTGAGCATGCCTATGTTATCAGGCAGATCCCAGTCTCGAAGGGTCATCGATCCACGCAACCCTTGAAAACAACCGGCAACGGCTGTTTCAGACTTATTCTGTTGAAAAACTCCGTTTTTTCGAGGCAGGAAATTTAAGCCAAATGTCATTGATTTGAGAAAACCATTTGTAATTCCCATTAAAGGTCATTTTGGCGCTCTGCAACGAACGATCAGGAAACCGCCAGCCCCGGCATCGTCCTTGGAAAGAAAACGCCTCTAAGACGCTCAAATTCTCTTCTTCTCCTTGAAATAAATGGCATCAATAATGACGAATCCAATCTACCCTATCGACCCGTTGCAGACGGGCAACTTTCCACATAGCAGCCGTTCCGCCAAACTCCATTTGTGCGAAGTGAAATGCTACAAAGCGGCCCTCGGCGACTGCACCTAACCGGCCATCATCACCGAGCTTCCGCGAGCGCAAGCGGCGTCCGTAAAATGACCAGAATGAGCATTAAAAAAGAATTTTGCGCGATGTTTGCATTTACCGTCGCCGCTCACTATACTGATCGCGTTGTAACGGCGTACCAACTACTTGAGGAGGAATGTCATGAAAATCGCCTTGACCCCAATAGCCGGACTGATTCTCGACTCAGCGCTCTTCACCAGCTTCGCTGTTCAGGCTGCCCCGATCGAATGGAAGTTCTATACATACTTTGCGGCGAACGACAAGCCGACTGAACTGCACAAGGCTTTCGCAGACGACGTCTCGAAGGCTAGCCAAGGGCGTCTCAAGATCAAAGTCTTTTCGTCGGGCGAACTGCCCTACAAGGCCTCCGACGTGCTGCGCGCCGTCGCCACCGATCAGGTCCAGATGGGCGACGTAGCGCTCGGCTTCGTCGCTGGCGATGTTCCTGAGCTCAACGCCTTTGCCATGCCCTTTGCCTGCACGTCGATCGACAAGTTCTACGACAAGGCGGCGCCTGCCGTCGAGACGGACGTCAACGCCGTACTGTCGACCAAGTTCAAGACGCGCTCGATCATGCAATGGGTGATGCCGCCGCAGCAACTCTGGCTCGTCAAGCCGATCAGCGGTATCGAAGGCCTGAAGAATCTCAAGATCCGCTCGTGGAACCGGGAACAGGCCGACGTCATGAAGCTGGTCGGCGGTTCGGGCGTCACGATCACTCCGGCGGAAGTCATCCCTGCCCTGCAGCGAGGGGTCGTCGATGGTGCCTTCACGGCGGCCGTTCCGGCGCTCGACTGGAAGTTCAACGAAGTGACGAAGATGGGCTACATGCTCAACCTGACGCTCGCGCATCAAGTCATGACCGTCAACGAGCAGGCACTCAACAAGCTTCCGGCCGACCTCAAGCAATTGCTGACACGCAAGGCCGTCGAATGGGCGCCCAAATACCGGCAGACGATGATCGATTCGGACAAGTCGGCGCGCAAGACGCTTACCGAAAAGGGCATGACACTGCTCGACCCGACGCCGCAAGACATGGAAAAACTCCGCGCGATGACACAGCCGATGTGGGCCGAATGGAGCGGCAAGAACGGCGCCATGGCGCAGAAGATGCTAAACACGGCCGTAGAAGCCTGTCGCTGAACTGACAGGCATCGACATGATGGACTGGTGGTTGCGGTTCGGTCGGGCGCTCGATCGGTTCGGCGAAGTCTTCATCGCCGTGTCGGCGCTGATGCTTTTTCTGATGATGCTGCTGCTTGGCGTCGAGATCGCCGATCGGGCCGTGTTCAGGAGTTCGACGCAAATCGCCGATGAGTACAGCGGCTATTTGTTCACTTGGCTGACCATGTGCTGTTTCATCTACGCGCAGCGGAGCGATCGCTTTCTGCGCGTAGATTCGCTGCGCAATCACCTGTCGCCGCGCGTCCGGGCGGCCGCTGATGGCGTCGCAGCACTGCTCGCCGCGGCACTGACCCTCGTCCTCGCCTATGCGACGTGGTCGACCTTCCGCAGCAGCATCATGTTCGGCTCGGTGTCGATCCAGCCGTCGCAGACGCTGCTCGCGATTCCGCAGTTCATCATGCCGGCGGGTTTCGCCCTGCTGACGACTGCCTTCGTGCACAGCGGCATCACGGCGATCCTGTGCGCCCTCGGCCGCCTGCCGCTGGCTCCGACCGTCCCGACGATTGCGGGGTCGCCAAAATGAGTTGGCAGATCGCCCTGGCTATTAACGGCGCGCTGCTCGCCCTGTTTCTGCTCGGCGGCGTCGGCATCGGTGTGACAATCGGTCTTGTCGGCATTATCGGGATCACGCTCGCTTCGGGGACGCAACTCTGGCTTTCACTCGGCGACATCGTCTGGAACACGACCAACACATTCACGCTGGTTTCGATTCCGCTGTTCGTCCTGATGGGCGAGATCATCCTGCGCAGCGGCATTGCCGGCCGCTTCTACCGCGGCGTCGCCGTGTTGCTGCGTCGCCTGCCCGGCGGACTCGCGCAGACCAATATCGTCGGCTGCGCGATCTTCTCGGCGATCGCCGGCTCGTCGGTGGCAACCGCGATGACCGTCGGCACGGTCGCCATTCCCGAAATGCGCAAGCGCGGCTACTCAGACCAACTGACGATCGGCACGCTGACCGGCGGCGGCTGCCTGGGCATCCTGATTCCGCCGTCGATTCCGATGATCGTCTATGCCTCGATGACGCAAGTTTCGGTGATCGACCTGTTCATGGCTGGCGTCATTCCCGGTGTCGTGCTGGCAGCTATCTTCATGCTCTACGTCGGCATCCGCGTCGCGTTTCAGCCATCTCTGGCACCGCGCGAAGAGCGTTCGGCGAGTGCCGGCGAGATCCTGCGCGGCGCCGCCGACGCGTTGCCGATCGTCGTTCTCATCGCAATGGTCATTGGCAGCATGTACATTGGGCTCGCGACGCCGACCGAAGCGTCGGCACTCGGCTGCCTGCTGGCGATCGCTCTGGCGCTCGCCTATCACGAGTTGACGCTGGTTCGCCTCAAGGAAGCGCTGCGCAACGCGGCGATCACGAGTGGCGTCGTCATGTTCATTACGCTCAATGCGCAAATCCTCAACTTCGCCGTCGTCACCACGGGCATAAGCCATGGCCTCGCCAGCGGCCTTGCCGAACTCGGTCTGTCGCCCCTGATCTTCTTCTGCATGCTCTTCGCGATCTATCTCGTCGTCGGGATGTTCATCGACGGGCTGTCAATTATGCTGCTGACGGTGCCGCTGCTCTACCCGTCCTTCATCGCGATGGGCTTCGACGGAATCTGGGTCGGCGTCATCATGGTAGTCTTCATCGAACTCGGTGCGTTGACGCCGCCAATGGGACTCAATCTTTTCGCGATCCAGTCGATTGCCAGCGACCGCAGCCTCGGCGAGGTCGCCACGGCATCGCTGCCCTACATGCTGATGATCACCGGCTTCGCGTTTCTGCTCTATGCGTTCCCGGCGATCGCTCTCTGGCTTCCGACCATGATGAAAGCGGGCTAAACCATGTATTTCACCGCGCCTCCGGTCGTTCAGACCCGTGTTTTCTCGCGCCTCCCGGATACCTTGCGGCGAAGCGGTCACGACAGCGAGTGGCATCGCGGCCAGCCCGGCACCCATCCCGAACACTCACTGCTTGAGGGCCCGGCTTTCGATCGCGACGGAACGCTGTGGTGCGTGGACATCCCCTATGGCCGGATTTTTTGCGTCTCTCCGAGCGGCAACTTTTCTACGGCGGTTGAGTATGCCGGCGAGCCGAACGGTCTGGCGATCCACCGCGACGGCCGGATCTTCATCGCGGACTATGCCAATGGCATCATGGTGTTCGACCCGGCGAGCGGCGAATTGACACCCTTCCTGACGCGCGTGCGTCTCGAACGGCTCAAGGCGGTCAACGATCTCGTCTTTGCGCGCAACGGCGACCTGTATTTCACCGACCAGGGACTGACCGGCCTGCATGATCCGACCGGCCGCGTCTTCCGCGTCAAGGCCGATGGTCGTGTTGACTGCCTGCTCGACAACATTCCAAGTCCGAACGGCATCGCGCTTGACCCTGGCGAGACGATGCTCTATGTCGCCGTCACGCGTGCCAACGCGGTATGGCGCGTTCCGCTGCTCGCCGACGGCGGTGTCGCCAAGGTCGGCAACTTCATCCAGCTCTCCGGCGGCGGCGGTCCCGACGGCCTCGCCGTCGACAGCGCGGGCAATATCGCAGTCGCGCATATCGGACTCGGCGCTGTCTGGCTATTCAGTGCGCGCGGCGAGCCGATGGCGCGGATCCAGTCGACGGTCGGCTACCAAACGACGAACATGGCCTACGGCGGCCCCGATGGGCAAACGCTGTTCATCACCGAGTCGGAGAGCGGCTCGCTGCTGCAGGCCGAGATGCCGGTTCCCGGATTGACGCTCTTTTCGCATTGCTGATGAACGTGCGTGCGGATTCGCCAAGTCGGCGCTTGGGCGACAACCGGTGCGCCGCGTGTCTTATCGCGTTTCCGCTTTGCGCGAAGCGCCCGCCGGATAGCGTCTGATGAGCACCCTGAAAACCGAAAGGAGGCAACGCGAGATTTTTCATATCGTTTCGCGCCGCGCTGCCAATGTCGAAGAATTGAGCGGGCATTTCGGCGTTTCCGAATCGACGATCCGTCGCGACCTCGCAGAACTGGCTAATAGCGGGCTCATTCTGCGCACCTACGGCGGTGCCGCCCTGTGGCGCGAGGAGCAAGGCGAGTCGTCGCTTGGCCAGCGCATCCATATCCAGCGCGAGCAAAAAGAAGCGATCGCCCGACTGGCCGCAGCGCAGGTACGCGCCGGACAGACGCTCATTCTCGACGCCGGAACGACGACCGCCGCACTCGCCCGGTGCTTGCGCGGACGCCGCAACCTGCACGTAATCACCAACAACCTGGCGGTGCTGACGACACTCGCCAATGAAACCGAGATCGCGCTGACACTGCTCGGCGGCAGTCTGCGCAAGAAAAGCATGGGCACGGTCGGGCCACTCGCTGAATTGACCCTGAGCCGGATGAGCGCGGACCAGGTATTTCTAGGTGCAGACGGACTCGTCGCCGACCGGGGTTTGTGCGAGGTCAATCAGGAGCAGATCGCGCTAAAAGAAAAAATGATCGCGCAGGCCCGCAAGGTTTTCGTCCTCGCCGATGCGTCCAAACTCGGCTTTTCCGGACAACCAGCGTGGAGTCCGCTCGACCTGGAATGGACGCTGATCACCGACGCGAGCGCGACGCCGGCGCAACTCGCGCCTTTCCGCCAGCGCTCGAACATCACGGTCATCGTGGCCGGGCTTGGTCGCCGGATAAAGCCCACGTAAGGTCACGGTCCTATTCGTGAGTGCCGTCGTAGGATGATGTCTGGCATCTTCTTATCCGAAATTCGTTATCTATTGCACATGCGATCCGCGAATTCCTGATTGAACGTGCCATCCGGCCTTGCACCAAACCACCCACATTTGTAATGCACCATTGGCTGGCACATCTGATTGATCCGCTCTTGCGACAAAGCCTCCCGTAGGATTGCTTTGTATTCGGGTGACAAGTAGTAATTTTTCTCCTGCACATCCGCCACCTTATAAAGAGGGTTAAGCAGATCGCTTGGCGGGCGACCGACGATAACGTTAGTATTACTTAACTCCGCGGGAAACTCTGTCAGCGATATCTGCTTCCATTGGCCACCCTCGTACTTAACCTCGAAAGCCACGTTCCTCAGAATCATCTGCTGCGTGGTATCAACCACTTTCTCGATCTTCGCGATTTGCGGCAGCATCTGGCCGACTATTACAGTGCCACAGGACGTCCCTCGATCGATCCTGAATTGATGATTCGCATGCTGGTCATCGGCTACTGCTTCGGTAGAGCAAATGTGTGAGGAACGCGTTCTATACAAGGGTTCATGGATTCTTCCGAATGACCCGATAGCACGCAGATTCATTGATATGCAGAAGAAATAGACGAGACAGCCGCCGAACGTCCGCTGTGTGCAAATCAATTTGGCCGGTATGGGTCGCTATGCAAAGCTTTGCATAGCGACCCCTATGCATAGATCTCAACTAGGGATAGATTGTGCGGACAAGAATGGTTCGACTCATGCACAGAGCGGTTCTTGGCGAGGTCAGACGGAATTGTTCTAGCCATAGTTATTGCGGCAGAGCCCCGTCGAGGCACCACGTCTGGAGACCGTTCTCGGGAAACACCGTATGTCTCGACTTGCACCCATCGAGTGACATACAAAGGGCCGTGTCGCGCCAGCGCCGGGATTCCACGGCGTCATCTTCGAAACGCAGGCTGGTCTTCCCGCAAGCATCGCGATGCGGGTACCGCGTACCAAGGTCCCTCATGAAGTTCCTTTAAACGCTGAAACTATGCAAAGGATGAACCGGCTTCTGACTAGCAGCATCAAGGCGTCGGCGCGTTCTTCTCGACATAACTACGCCTAGTTGAGATCTATGCATAGGGGTCGCGACGCGACCGTCCCCTCTCAGGATTCGTCGTCGGAAAGCGGTCAGTGAAATTTCGCTTCCTGAAAGCAACCTGACGTCACCGAGTATTCTCGACCCTCTCCAGTCGTCCATCGCCGCGATGGTTCTATAACCGGTTGTAGAGTCGAGCGGTCGCCCAACTTTGCTACTCACGGCCAGCAGCTCGGCCTAAACGGTTGCACATCTCGACAGAGCAGTAAGTCTGCTTTCAGTCGGTAACCAGAAGTTGCTTTAGGCACGATGAAGAAATCGCCATGTGGTAGTTTTCTGGGATTTCCGGGTGTATGCTTATTGCCGATTTCGTCGTATCAACTACGGGTTACTGGACAAGGTTAGATGAAATCTTCGTTTGAAGCTCAAAACAATAGTCAGAGTGGCGGCAAGCGCGCAGTTCGTTGATCGACTCCGTTTAGATTTCTGGTTACAAGCAAGCGAATCACGGCACAATAAGGGATGTCACTTTTTCATTCGAGGAGAAGGAAAGATCATGAACAAGAAACTGTTATGTGCAGTACTGATTATGTTCGCTGCGACACAGGCGTATGCCCAGGCCGCATCCAAGCCGGTGACGCTGACCTTCGGGCACATCTTCGCTCCTGAGACTTTGGCCGGGAAGGGTGGTTACAAGTTCGTAGACATCCTCAAGGCCAAGTCTGGCGGCAATATGAATGTCATCTACAAGCCGGGATCTGCGCTCGGAGACGAACGCGCTCATATCGAGCAGGTTACAACGGGAACAATAGACCTCATGGCCACCGGCGACGGGATGATCGCCGCCAACGCACCTGATTTTGCCGTCATGACCATGCCCTTCGTCTTCCGTAACGCTGATCACGCGATGAACGTTCGGGCTGGAGATATTGGCCGGCGGATGAACGACGCGATGCTCAAGAACTCAGGAGTTCGCATCATGGGCTGGCAGAATATCGGGGCGCGGCAACTCACCAGCAACAAGCCCGTCAACAAGCTGGCCGACCTCAAGGGTTTGAAGATGCGGCTTCCCGATGTCAAGTGGTGGATCAAGGCGTGGGAAAAGCCCGGTGTTTCGGTTGCTACCGTCGCCTTCAACGAGTTGTATCTCGCGCTCCAGACCGGAACCGTCGATGCGCAGGAAAATCCCGCCGACTTCATCAAAGGACAAAAATTTTACGAAGTTCAGAAATACCTCATGCTGACCAATCACGTGCAGAACATCAACGGCTGGTACATGAATGAGCAGAAGTTCCAATCGCTCAGCGCCGAACAGAAAAAGTGGTTAACGGAATCCATTCAGGAAGCGGCTCTCTGGGTGACCGAACAGGCGAAGACGGCTGATGTCGAGGCAACCAGGTTCCTCGGCGCAGAGGGAAAGATGCAGATTATCCGCCCCGATCTGCAGGGGCTGCAAGCGCTCTTGAAGAACTTGCCAAAAGAGGTCGGTGGAGACGCCGCGCAGAAGCTGTACGACGAAATCCAGACAGTAAAGTAAGGCGGAGAACGTGGATATGAGGCGGGGGAGAAGACCGGTCGACTACGAGTATTGGCTGCCAGGCGCTTTGATCGGCTTGCTCTTTCTGATCGGCTGTTTTCAGATCTTTTCCCGCTTCATTTTCTCCTACCCGCTGACCTGGGGGGAAGAAGCGATGCGCCTTTCGTTCCTTCTCCTCGTCTTCTTTGGCGCCTTTGCCGTGACGAAGAACCGGGCGCATCTTCTCGTCGACCTGATAAACATTTACGGCAGACCGAAAATGTCTGTCCGCTGCTGGAAAAGCTACGAGGTCGTCGTGCTCATCGTGCAAGCGTCGTTCTTTGCTTTATGCGCCTACGGAAGTTTTCAGATGGCTGCGGTGCGCTGGAACATCGTTTCTCAGACAATGCCTTTCTGGCGAATCGGCTTCATGTATGTTCTGACCGGCTCGGCTTTCCTGGCATGCAGCCTGGCTTCTGTCTATTTGATCTTCCATGACAAAAAGGAAGAAGAGGCCGGATCATGATTCTGGGATTGGGTTTTCTAATTCTTCTCGTCTTGCTCTTCGCCGGGATTCCGATTGTCGTATCGATCGGACTCGCCGCTTTGTTCCTGCTGCTCACCGGCCCGGTTCCCGTTAATAATTGGACGATGGTCTTCGGGCAGGTCACTGTTTCTGGCGTCGATAGTTTTGTCTTGATAGCAGCACCCTTTTTCATGCTTGCCGGCGAACTGATGAATACGGGTGGGATGACCAAGCGTATCTTCCGTCTGGCCGAAGCAATGGTCGGCTGGTGGGCGGGGAGTCTGGGGCAGGTCTGTATCGTTGCCAGCATGATCTTTGCTGGAATGACCGGGTCGGCCGTTTCCGAGGCGGGAGGGCTTGGCCTCATTCAAATCAGGGCAATGATCGATCGAGGATACAAGAAGGATTTTGCGGCTGCGATAACATCTGCTTCAGCGATTATCGGACCGATTATCCCTCCGAGTATCCCCATGGTCATCTATGCTTCGCTCGTTAACGAGTCGGTGAAAGACCTCTTTCTTGCTGGTGTGCTGCCCGGCCTCCTCATGGGGATGGCGCTCATGGTGGCCGTTTTTTTCTACGCAAAGTCGGGCGCTTGTCCGGCACCGACCCGCTTTTCCGGGAAAGAGCTTTTGATCGCCTTGAAAGAGGGCGCTCTGCCGATGATGACGCCGGTCATAATCGTTCTTGGAATCTACATGGGGGTGTTCTCGCCGACCGAAGCTAGCCTGGTCGCCGTGCTCTATGCACTGATCATTGGCTGCGTGTACAAAGAGCTGACGATAAGCAATGTCGTCGCCGCGTTGAAAAAAACGATCGACTTCACCGGAAGTCTGTTTCTCATCGTCGCCGTCACATCGCTTTTCGGGTGGACGATCGCCAGACACGGTTATCTCGATGAACTCAATGGCTGGATTCTTTCGATGGGACCGTCGCCGCTGGGCTTCGTTTTCGTGATGGTCGGGATTTTCCTGTTCGTAGGTTGCTTCATGGAGCCCATCGGCGCATTGATCCTGATTACTCCGTTGATCCTCCCGACTTTGAAAAGCCTCCAAATCGACCTCGTCTATTTCGGCCTCGTTATGGTGTTTACCTTGATGATCGGTCTGCTTACGCCCCCCGTCGGACTCGTCCTCTATGTGATAAGCAAGATCGCCGATATCAGTCTGGCTGACCTCGTCAGGGCCATCGTGCCCTATCTGGCTACACTCCTTCTTGTTCTACTAGCCGTCATCGTCTTCCCGGATATCGTCCTCTTTATTCCCCGTGCCCTACGCTAGTGCGCAGAGCAACGTACCCAACCAGCCCGCTGGAAGGAACTTATATGGCCATTGAACCGATCATCGAGTCGCAGATCTACAAAGTGACGACACCGTTCGACAAAACGGGGACGGTTTTTCTCTATGTCATCAGGAGCGAAGACTGCGTCGCACTGATCGATACCGGGGCAGTTGATTCGCCGGCCACTGTCCTTGTTCCGGCATTAGAATCGCTTCATCTTCAATTGAAAGACGTCGATCTCCTTCTCATAACACATGCGCATCTCGACCACGCCGGAGGGCACAAGGAGATCAAGGATGCTTCCGGCGCCAAGATTTACCTTCATGAGGCCGATTTGTTCATGGCGCGATCGGTCGAGGCGCAGGTCGAGTATCACGTCGGTCCACAACGCGCGCTCGGTTTTCCTGAAGAGGCCTTAAAGGCGCGTGAGCAGCATGTCAGGCACAACGCGGGATCTCCCTTCGAGCCGGACGAATTGCTGCAAGACGGGATGACCATCGACGTCGGAAAAGTGAGGTTGCGTGTCGTGCACTGCCCCGGCCACACGCCCGGCCTGTGCTGCTTTTACTTCGAGAAAGAAGGTATTTTATTTACCGCCGACGGTATTCAAGGACAGGGAGCGAGGCCGGGAAGCTTTCCCTATTATTTCAATGCCCCCGACTACAAACGTTCAGTGTTGAAGATACAGGACATCAATCCAGGAACGCTCTGCCTCGGACATGCTTTCCACGGCGGCTCCTTGGTAAACAATCCCGTACGCACCGGGGGCGATGTTGCCGCATTCCTCAAATCTTCTTTAGTGACTTCAAATGCGATTCATGAGGCTGTTCGCCAAGCTGGGAAGGGTGACGCCGGATCGGACGCGGAAATCGCGAGAAAGGCACTCGACGACTTGTTGTATGAGGTTCCGCAATTGCGTAGCAGGCTTACTGGAATGCCTCTCCTTGCCGCACCGACCCTCTTGTCGCACATCGAAGCGCTCAGAGCAGGGACTTTTCCTGAAGGTTAGGCGGGCATCAGGCCGCTGGCTAAAGACGATTCAACCATAGTATTCTGCTCGCCTTGGTAGGCACCCGCTTTTGCGGTGTGCGTTGCGTGCTGCCGTAAAAGCAGGTTCACGCCGTTTCCGGAAACTACTGTACTGGCGTCGAACCTCTTTTGCCACGCAGAGAACCTATAGAGAGGACAAGGAACGTTCGCAATTCGAGACGCCGAAAAACGGTTGCGGGTCGGGTGGGTGCCTTCACTAGACAGAACGGCTGCCTTTGAATTCGATAGGTCGCCGAGCGACAGTTAACCGAACCACTGCAGACCGAAATCGGCATCAACTGGACGACGGCAATGGCCAAAGATGCCGGCACGGGGAACGGCAGCCATTGTGCGGAGCGGTCATCTAAATGTCGGCTTCGTGGAGACTGCGACCGGCAGTTCCTGGCCGGCAACTGCCTGACGTCATATTACACCCACTGACTGCAACCGCTGCATTGCCGACCTTTAGCCAATATTCAGGATTTGGCTTCGCGAAAGACCGCTTTCGATTCTCTTGCTCGGTCGGCGAATGACTGCTTCCAATTTTCGCGACCGTCGGTTGAGGGTCGATTGTGTGAGTAGCGGTTTTCGACAAGCAGCCGCTCAGTCCCCTCGCCGCGAATTCATCGCGAATTCATCCTTGAAAATTGTTCAACGTCAGCAATGTGGCAAGTTGCGGTCGCCCAAGCGGCAAGCCCTAAATGGCCGTTGAGGCCGAGTTGTTGACACTGGGTAGAGGCCCTGTGCGACCGCTTCACTCTGCGAAACTTGCCGTTGAACCACTGATGACTCGACCGTCCGCTGAGGTTCGGAAGCGGCGTTGGCGGGCGTCTGCTCTGGAGCATCAAAATGATGGAATTAGCGCACAGAATAAATGCAATTTTCTTGGAGTCGTGAAAATTTTGGGAGCGTGCCTCCCTCGAGAGGATCACGGCGTACTGTCGCGAATCAGATCCTCAATGCCTGTCGGAACCTCACCGCGCTCCAGCATGGCACGAAAACGCGCATAGACATCGGTCTTGGCCCCTTCCTTGCGCAGCGAGTCCTCGTCGTTTAGCCAGACATAGACAATCAATGGGAGTGGGGATGAGGCAAATCGGAAGAACAAACGATATCGCTGAGGCATTCCCTTTTTGACGCGACGCCAGTGCGCATTGTCATCACCGAGCGTATGACCCAGTCGAAACACGGGATCGGCCGGATTGGCAGGAACGGTCTCATTGATCGCCTTGAACACCGAAGCCAGCAATTTCGTTTGGGGATGGAGCTTGTAGCCCGTCGGATCACGCGCAGCCAACGAAGCAACGGCCTGTTCCAGTTCAGTAAGCCGCTCGGCAAACAACCTGTGGCGGTAAAGGTGCCATCCGTTCCTTATCATGTCGCGTTGTCGTCGCCGATCAGTCTGTTTCGACGCCGGCCACAAGGCTGGCGATGCGATCCATCTGAGCGACATCGAGCGGGGCGATATTTTCAGGATGGTCGAGCATGTCCTTCTCAATGAAATGCAGGAAGGCAAGCATCACCGGATCTTC
>JFJP01027428.1_pt1 | contig 12636 bp, 6 predicted proteins | sample 431651 | NCBI WGS metagenome assembly JFJP01 (sample SAMN02602958, study PRJNA72255) | Microbial mat metagenome, whole genome shotgun sequencing project. | biome: fresh water; feature: sink hole; material: water; isolation source: purple microbial (photo- and chemosynthetic) mats found in... | reverse complement strand
ACTCCGAAGTTAAGCGGCTTAAGGCGTGGTTAGTACTAAGGTGGGGGACCGCTTGGGAAGTCCACGTGCTGATAACCCTTTTTGTTTTTTTAATATTTTTTTCTCCATTAAAAACTCAAGAAGAGAAGAAATAATGAAGAAAATCAATTTCATCTTTATTTATAAGAGAAACAATTCCATTTTTTTTTTTTATTTAAATAAAAGTTTTTATGTAAAATCTTAATATTTTTTTTTTAATTTATTAGCAATAAATTAAGAAGGAAAAAAACAACTTATTTTTGCTTCTTTTCTGCTTTAGATATCATAAAAATATTAAAAGAACATCAATTTATCTAATCTGATTTTATAAAGGTGTTCTATTCTAAATTATAATAAAAACTTCAAAATATTTTTTGTAAGAGCTCGGATAAAATTTTGTTTAACGACTAAAAAATTTTTTTTTACTTTAAATCGAACGCATCAAATTGTCCAAATGCAATTTTCATTTGTAAAAAAGTCATAATAAAAATGATTTCTCTTTTAAATAAAACTATTTTTTTACCACTCACACAACAATATTCAAATTTAAATTCTAGGATAAAAATATAAAACTTATCAACAAAAACCCTCTTTATTTAGTCTGCATAATCGTCTTCACCATCTCTTCAATATTGATATTCCCATCCCCAAAAATATCCACTTCTTTTATCAGTTCATCAATCTCATCATTCCCCAATTTATCCTCTAGTTTCGTCATTTCCTGTCTTAATTCAGCCACTGATATTTTCCCTGTTTTTTCCTTATCAAATACACGAAAAGCTGCTAATAATTCCTCTTCATTATCAACATCTCTCAATTTTTTAGCCATTAATGAAAGAAATTCAGGAAAATCTAATGATTCCACTTTATCAGTTTCTACTTCTTTTTTCATCATATCATGAAGCTCTTGCTCGGTGGGAACCTGGCCTAACACTTTCATTACTTCACCCAATTCTTTCAACAAAATCATCCCGTCACCATCCTTGTCATAAAGGGCGAACGCCTCACGAAATTCAGAGATTTGCTCTTCGGTCAATTGATCGGTCATTTATGAGTTTTTTTAATTTTATGAGTTTTTAATTTTTTTATTTTTTATAATGAAAAATTTATGGAAAATGTGAATATTCCAAAAGAAAAACATACTAATTTAATTTTTTTGACAATTTTTCGCTAAAAAGCTTTAAAAACTTTGAAAAACCTAAGTTTTTTTCATTATAAAAAATGAAATAAACAGTTATTTTTTATCAAAATTTAAAAATTGAATTTTATAGTTTATTTAATAAAATCAAGCTTCCAAAAATGAATTATGAATCAAATAACAACTTTCTTTCTTCAAGTTCTTTTCATCGCAGTGGGTTTCCCCTTGCAAATACCTTCACAAAAGATGTACCGAAATCAAAAGCCTATTTAAACGCTATGCGTTCTTTGCAAGAGAAGATAAAAGAACTCGAAAAGGAGAAAATCGCATGGCTTAATGAGAAACAAGAGATAATTTCAACAGTTGAGAACGAATATCAAGAGATTATGAAGCAATATCGTAAAGAAATTGAGGAATATCTCACAAAAGAGATTGAATTTAAAGAAAAAATAAGTGTTTTAGAAGAGAAATTGCTTGAAAATGAAGGTATTTTTGAAGAAAATGATGAAAAAATGAGGAAAATTAATGAAGAAAATGAAAAGAAATTACAAGGAGTTAATCGAGAAATAATTGAAATAAAGACTCGTTTACAAGAGGAAATACAAAGCAACCAGGATTTAAAGATGGAATTAAAGGATTTAATGGAGAAAAACCTATTGATAAATGAAGAAAATGAGAGAAATATCAATGATTTTAAAGAGGAAAAGGGGGTTTATGAAGAAAAATTAATGGATATTGAAAGTAAATATCAAGGAAATTTGATAGAATTAAAGGAATTAAAGACCCATTATTCATTAGAAATCAATGAATATCAAGAGGAATTACTTAGAATTCAAGGGAAATATCAAATGGAATTAGAAGGATTATTACAGGAAAAAGATCAGATTTTATTAGAAAATAGAAGACTTTTTAATGATAATAATCTAAAAGATGAGGATTTAGACATGTTTAAAAGGAAATTTGAAGCTCTGAGTCTTGAGAAGAAAAAAGACGATATGTATAAGCAAATTATCAACGATTTTCAGCTTTCGAGAGATAATTCAGCTGTTTTTTTAAGAAATCCTTTAGAAAATGTCAGAACCACTTTCCCAAATAATATGAGTGAAATTCTGCAAAAAAACAAGGAAAATAGGGAAAAAAGTGAAGAATCCAACAGTTCGAAAGAAAATTCGGATGAAAAAGACAAAAAAAAGGAAAAATCGAAAAAAAAGATGAAAAAAATGAAAAAAAAAAAAGAAAAAAGCAGCGGAAATAACTCGGAAATCGAGGATTTAGGCTTCATTAAAGAGAAAAACATGAGGGAAATGCAGGATTTCAAAAGGAATTTCAAGGAAATACTCTCCTTAGAAAACGATATTAAACAAACTAATCAAAAATATGAGAGTCTTATGCTCGAATCACAAGTAAATAAATGAGAGATTTCTAATAAAATTTGATTTTTAAAATTAAAATTTTTTTCATTGAATTTTTTTTCATTAAAAAAAAAGATGAAAATTTTTTTTTTCCTATTAAAAATTTGAAATTTACAAATATTTAGGCCTCTTTGGACTCACAAGAAAAAGCGAAAATTCGTCAAAAATTATTCCTGATGAACGAATCTCTGAACAAAGCGAACGAAAAGCTTTTATCCTTAAAAAAACTGCAAAATTCTTTCAAAACTTGAAGAAAATTCCATTTTTTCAAACAAAAAAAACTTTAAAAAAACTTAAAAAAACTTTAAAAAAATTAAAAAATACTCCCAATTTTCAATAATTTTTTCAAAAAATGTCAGAAAATCTCGTTTTTTTTACCAAAACTCTCGAGTTTTTTCTCTTGAAAAAGTCCTTTAAAAACCTCAAAGCGTTTTTACTTCCTATTTCTTCACGAAAATCCTCAATCAAATCCTTCGAAACCTCACAAAAAGACCAGGAAAACACCCAAATCGCCCAATTGCCCGGGTTAAAACCTTCACATTTCTCACGAAAAGGGCCTATTTTTGAACTGAAAACCCAGCCTTTATTTGACTTTTTTTCGCGAAAAATATCATCGAAAATTTACAATAAATTCGAAATTGGCGATATTTTCTATTTGAAACTTCTTTTGAAAAAACCGATAAAAGACTTGAAAAACTCGATTTCGAGGTCAAATGAACCAAAGAAGATCCCCGGCGTTTTGATCGCCGACTCAAACTCCTTGCTTTTGGCTTTAAAAGTATCACAATTTCATCAGAAAAACTCTTATAAAAGCTTCCGAAAGGCGCTTTTTCAAATAGAAAGCGAATCTATTAGAAATATCGGTCTTTCTGTCGCATATGGTGATGAAATTCATTTCAGGCACTTATATTCAAATAAATTTGTAGCTTTTAAGCCAAAAGAACCCAATAAATATGCAGGATTAGACCTTTATCTTGAAGAAACTGTTAATAAAAACGCGAAATTTCGTATAATTCCTGGGAATAAATCAAAGGATTTACGAGATGCGATAGGCTTTTATGAGAAAATTCTCATAGGAAATCCCAAAAAAACGAGATTTTGGCAAATTCCTTTAGAAGAAAGCAATGAGCGTATGGAGGTTTTCGGCATGGATAATGGTAGTGTTTTCAAGCTGTGTCCCTATATAAAAGCTCAAGAATATCACAATTTCGAGGATTTAAAAGGAAAGAAATTGAGAAATGGTGATATTTTAATGTTGAAAAACAGGGAAAATCAGGGACTTTTAAGCGTTGGAGATTGGAATCTTCGTAAGTCTTTAATAGAGAAAAAGATTAAAATTTCTAATGCTGACGATAAATTCAACACAATCCAGCCACTTTTTGTGATAAATCAACTGAATTCAGCGAAAATCCTCGATTGTTATCATGAAATCGACACTTTTCTTCAGATTTCCCCCACGAATTTCAATCATTTTTGGGAAATTCAATGTCCAAAGGTCTTTCAAAGTAAGATATTTTCTTATAATGATCGTTTTCTCTTGCGAAATATCGCAACTGGTCTCTATCTTTCTCTGAATAAAAACACAGGAAAACTTATTTTATCGTCGTTTTTACAAGAAACGAACGATACCATAAGCGAATTCTTTTTTGAAGGAATTAATGCTGAAGAACTCGAATTTAGAAGAAATGTGAAGCTTTTTTCTTCATATAAACACTGGATTTTAGCGATAAAAGACAAGAAAATCGATAATATAATGAATATTCAGTTTGAAACGAAGAAATCAGGTGAAATATGGCGTTATTCCTTTGAATTATGCCAAATTTCCCAGGAAATTGACATAGAAGGCTTGGAGAATTTAACCACACTTTTCAATACTTTATTAGATTTTCACCTTTTTCTTCAGAATTTTGGCATGATTGAACAGGAAAATGATCAGAAAAATACCAATGAATTCTTGTTAAAATATGATTATGATCAGGCTTTATTGCAGGAAAACGCTTTACAATTAGAGATAAAAAGGTTCGAAACAGCGATTTTAACGCTTTTTGAGTTCCTACACCCTAAAAACCTCGAAATTTATAAAGAAAGACAGCTTTTATTGAAGGAAATGAAGATTTTCGAGCTTTTGATCCTTTTGGCGAAATTGATCGATATTCTGATTTACGCCAATAAAAACACAAAAGAACATAGAGCAAAAGCGGTAAAATGCCAAGATTCGCAGGGTTTTTCTTTCCGTTTTTCTGAGAAAAGCGCTTTTTTTATCGCTAAAAAGCATTTAGAGCCTTCAATTCGTTCGATTTTTTCACTTTTAGGCTTATTAATCAAGGAAAATGCGATAACCTCCAGTGTTTTATTAGAAAATGGCGAGTTTCTTACCAATCAATTAAGTGTTTTTCCCCAAGAAGTATCGTCTTTAATCAGAAATGCTTTAAGAAGCGTTTCTCAGGAAATTCTTGAAGAAAATGTGACGATACTTGATTGGCTTAGTTCTTTAGAAAGTCTAAATGAAATCTCGCATAATATTGAAGATCAAACGGAATTAATAGAAATTTTAGCCACTTCTTTATTAGATAATCAAGAGAATTCAGTCAGAATTAATCAGCAAAGGATACAATTGGAGCTTTTCTCACATAGAGGAGGGTCTGAAATGAAAAGAGGACTGTTAAGATTCGCGTTTCTCAATGAAAAACCTGTAATAATCTTCAAAAAAGACGTGAATTTAAAGGAATTTATCACAAATAACCCTTCTTTAAGCACTTTGACGATAGCTCGTATCAAAGAAAACGAGGATTTCTCAGCGTTTTACGTAGAAGATCTAATAGAAAAAGCCAATTTTCTTGTACATATTCGTTATATTTCTTCAGTTTTAAAACTGATCGCTTTATTGATAAAAGATCGAAATATGAAGGTTATTTCAAAAGTGAATTCCTTAGGGATTTCCTCACAACATATCCTCTTTTGTTTAAAAACAGCCAATTTTCCCTTGAAACTCAAATCGAGCTATTTTCTTCTTTATCAAAATCTTTATCTAGATAGAGAACCCTTTGTTCCTATCAGTAAATATCACAATCGATGTGTTTTATGGTCAAATATCAAAGATTTCGATCTTTTAAATCCCACATATTATCTATTAAATCTCGAAGATCTTCAAAATCCTGAAGGAGGCAAGGTTTTTAATCAATTTTACCTAGATATTGAAGGAATTATCAAGGAATTCTGGACTGAAAGAGGCTTTTTAGACTCTTGGGCTTTGAATTTAGGAGCAGAAAATACAATAATTGATAAAATAGAGTTTATTTATGTTATTTTGCAAGTTACGAGAGGGATTATTGATCTGGGATACACCACTTATGATTTCAATCAGAAAGTCTTTAGATTATTGGCCAAAATGTACGAGATTTTCATCAGTGAAACAGTCGTTTCGGGCTTTTGGCTTGGTGAAATATTGAAAGAAGCATGGGTTTTTGGAGAAAATAACAAAGAAAAAGAGGATATTCTGGCTAAAATTTTCTTTGAATCAACGAAACTCCTTAAAGTCTATTTTCAAGTGCTCGAAATCGTCCAAATCAACATTTTTATGAAGATTTTCCGAGAAAATTTCGAGGATTTCACTCAAAAACCCGCTTTTGAGGACTTATTCGCTCTTTCTCTGAAACATCAGCCTTTAGTAAAATCATCACAAATCCCTCCAAAAACAGGGTCTACAAGCCGAGTTTTAGACTCGAAAACCCTTCGTTTAAATGAAAAAGAGAGCCAAAGTCCTCTAAAAATCAGTCCAGAATCAATAAAAACCTCTCAATTAGGCACTTCTATCTGGTTATTTCTCTTAGGAACCCGTCGATATCAACCTAAAATCCTTAAAGGCGTTATGGAGGTTCTCGAGCGATATTTCTCTTTACGAGAAGGACTCTTTGAACAATTAAAGCTTATAGAGCTGATAGATGGTCGAAAAGAAGAGGAATTATACAAGGAATTAGATGGAACTCCTATCTTATTTGGACAAGTGATATCGCCGAAAAAACTGGAATTTCAAATAGAAAAAGTCCTTAATGAATATGATGAGAGAATTAAAGGTGCAAAGGACATAAATCAGCGAGAAAGCAAGATAAGGGAGCTGAATAACGTGATAAATAAGCTTTTAGTGAAATTTAAAGAGACTTTGGCACTTGAAAAGGGGTTATTCACACAAATGCAGAATATCATCAGGAATTTACAAGTTCATAAGTATATTTTCAGGCTTTTAAGCATGCAAAGCAATAAGAAAGCACAAGAAGAAATTGAGCTTTTTCAAATAACCATTGAGTTTTTCCAATTGTTTTGTCAGGATAATAATAGCAATCAAATATGGGTTTTATCGCATATTCGAGCTTTTCTCGAGCTTTTATTGAATAAAATCGCAATAAATAAGCTTTTAAGAGCAGCCTTAGCATTGAAAAAAGGCTTTCATGAGCTCATTTCCCCATATATCGACCTTCTTTTCTGGTTTATTAAGCAGAATTTCCCCAAAAATCAAGCCAAAAAACAGCCAGGAAATCCTTTTAAATTCTTAGCTTATGAGAGCTTATTGACGTTAAAAGCTTTGTTATATGATTCGAAAACAGGATTAATTTATTTAGAAAATCAAAAAAAAGTGCTGAATTCTCTCTTAAAGCACGATTTCCTTTTGAAATTCTCCAAAACAATCCATTATATAGAAACTCGTAATAAGCTCCTTGATAAAGTAAAGGGTCTAGATTCATTAAAAAACCCAAAAAGCTTTCCTTTGCATTATCATTTGATTCTTATAGAGCTTTTATCGCATTTAGCTGTAGATTTCAAACTGGGAGTTCTTCAATTACAGAAGCTTTTGATCTATGAACAGTTAAAAACGCTGATTTATGATCCAATTACGCCTTTTCTTTATAAAAAGCCTTATATTAGAGTGCTTTTTTCAGTGTATTTTGTACAATATGATGAAGAAAACTCCTCGATTTCTATAGAAGATTTCAAGGCTTTTCTAATACAAATACTGAAAGACCTTAATTCTAGTTTTTCCTTCTTAGAATTCGTGATAAAACCGAGGAAAAATGGCTTATTAACAAATGAACAAAAAATTGCGAGACAAGAGATTTTTACGAATAAAGGGGTTTATATGGATAATCCTGAAGAAAAAGAGAGGCAAACAGTACATTCCAAGAAAATAATGGAGAAAACCGGCGCAATTTCTTCATTAAATGAACAGAAAAAAATCTTATTTGATGGGAGTGAATATTGGAAATTTTTTTATGGAGGGAGTAGGTCCTTTAATAGAAGAAAAGACGGTCTTATTATGGTTTTATTAGACTGTTTATCGGAGATCGAAAGGAGAAATTTGGTTGAAAAAGTGGAATTTAATGACATTTTCGAGAAGATAAAGAGGGCTTTAAGTAGAATAAAAACGTGTTTGGGAAAAATTGAAAAATATTTTAGTATAAATTTAACCAAATTACACCTCATTATTCATGAGACTTTGAGGAAAATACCACATAAAAACAATAGAAAGTCGAATCAAGGGATAAATAGCAAGAAAATAACAGGAAGTGAATATCGTGGAGAAGATATGGGTAAATCACAAGAGATTTGTCAGGAATTTCTTGAAAAAATAAACGAGATTTTAATGAAGAAAAATGTGAATATAGTGGAATTATCAAGTTTTTATGGTGTTTCAGCGGAGAAATTCGTGACAAAAGAGGAATTTGTGGAGAAAACTCGAGAGATTTTAAGGGGTTTTGGTGAGGAATTCGAGATTAATAAAGAAGAAATCAGCAATTTTGTGGAGAATTTCATGATGTTTAAGAAGAATCCCCGCGAGATGAATTTAAAGCGATTTATAAAGAAACTCGAAAAAATCGTGGAGAAAAAAAGAGCCATTTATCAGCGAGAAGGCTTAAAACATGAGAAACAGACTATGATAAAGCTCGAGGAAAGGGAATTGTCTTTACAAAAGAAGGCTTCTTTGGTGAATTTGATCCAATGGTATCAAAAGGACTGTATTTTGAAAGAAAATGATTATGAGATAGGCTCTATGATCAGAAGGTTTATTGAGAAAATCGAAAAGGAAAACTGCGAGAGTTTAAAGGGGTTTATCGTCAGATTATTAGAGGTTTTTAAGTCTTATGGACAAATATCGCATCTTTTAAAGGTTTTGGAGATTTTCACCAGCGAAATTCTTCGGAAAGGGGTGGAAGAAACTGAACATTTGAGGAATTGCTTGTGGGAAACGGGGATGATTAGAAGGGTTCTACAGGTTTTGAAGAAGAGAGAAAAGCTCGAACATGTGGATAGGGCGCTGCAGATTTTGCTCAATTGTCTGCTTTTGGGACAAAAAAATGTAATTTTTCTTTTAATGAAATCTTTTAAAGGTTTTTTTTTCATTTTTTTCAATTTTTTTCAATTTTAATGTTTTTTTATTATTTTTTTCATCTCATTTTCTGCAATATTTCTCTAAGAGTCAAGAGGAGATTCTTAAGCTTTTGCTTGATGCGGAGTCTCGCACGTTATACGTTGAGTTCTTCAGCTTCATTAAAATGTGTTTGACATATAAAGAGATCAAAGTTATTAAGGAAGATGATAATAAGGGTTTGCAACAAAAGGATGAAATAACCTTTAAAACGATTTTATTCAAATCTATTAAGCTTTTATCAATGCTTTGCGAGAATTGTTTTCAACCTTTTCAAGTTTTCTTTTGAATTTTCCCTTAAAAACTTAATTTTTCGTTAGAATTTCTTACGAGAACAACAGTTTTCCTTTAATAATTCAGGACTTGCTTCATCAAATCTGATCACATTTACTGCAGATCTATTGGGAATTTTACCCAATAATCCTTTAAATTATGAACTTATTGAAGAAATCCTCAAAACTCTGATGAAATATTGCCTCGGTCCTTGTATCGCAAATCAAATAATTCTTAGTATAAATTCGTATTTTTTTCATAAAAATTCCTTTAAAAACGCCTTATTTTTCTCTTCAAAGGTTCGAATAAGACTCTTTTTCAATTTCTTAACGATAATATCTATAAAGAATCTTATGATTTTTTATCAGAAGATCCCAGTCATTTGAAAAGAATTCGAGTCTTTAATATGTCAATAAAGTTGTTATTAAGTCTTGCTGATGCCAATAAGACATTAGAGCCATTTATTGCTTTTTTAGATCTCGATCAGCTTATTAGAAAAATGCTGGAAATATATACAGAAAAAATAAGGTCGAACGTAAAAGCGATACTCAATGGGGAATCTTTTGGATTAAAAGACCCTTATCATCAGAAAATCATCGAAAGTGGCTTTGATATCTTCATTCTTATGTCGATTTTAAAGGATTCAGCTCCTTTTCATCAGAAACTCAGTCTTTTTACCATAGATTTTAACAATTCTACCAAAAAAAACACGATAAATCTGCAGAAATCAGATCAGAAATACAAAACAAATCTCAATAAATTCAAAATAAATCTGATAGTTCCATTAGATTTCTTACGAAAAAAAGGTTCTATTTTCAAAATCCCTATTGATTCTTATAATTTACTCCCACAAAACGCCGAAATTCCCCATATAAACACAAGAGATAACTCGAAAACTTCTATAAGTCTTTCTAATTCGCAAGAAGGTAATGAAAACGGGGAAAATACTGATGATTTAGAGTTCAAAAATGAGTTACAAATGTGCTTATTTTTCTATCAAAGTCTTGTCGGAAAGGTTGAAATCGTGAATAATGGTGTTTTGAGGAAGATTTACTTCCCAAAACCATTTTTTTCCATATATCTAACAGAAAATATCAGAAGAAATCTATTGATAGAAGCGAGAAAAGACTTCCTAAAGAGTAGATTAGAGCATTTGTTGCGGAATATTGAGAGATATAAGGATGAAATGCTACATTTTCGCATGATTGGCCGGTTAAAAGTGTTGAATTATCTGGTAAAATCGTGGAGAATTATAAAGGATATTTCATTGATTGTGATTTTTTTTATCATAATTTTCCTTTTAAGTGATAATTCCGGGTCTTATGTTTCTTTAAATCAAATAGTGACGATAATTCAATTGATTTTAGGGGTATTTGTTGCGGTTTTCTGCATAGTTGAGCGATATCCGATGTCAATGGGTTTGAATTACCCTTTTCAAAATGAAATCAATCGATATTTAAAAATAAGGCATTATTACTATAAGCCTCGAATTCATAAGACAAATTTCCGTTATGCGATATTTCTAAATATCGCCAAATTGTATAAAAGATTAGAAATTGGTCATTTAAAGGTTTTAAAGATATTTTTAGACTATGAGAATCTGTATAATCTGCTGTATTTAGCAATGACGGTTATCGCCTTTAATAACCCGTTTTTCTATTCTTTGATGCTGTTGGATATCATAAAAAGATCACGAATTCTGCAAAATATCATCAGAGCTGTTACCAATAATTGGATACAATTGCTTAAATTAAGTGTTTTATGCGTGATAATCCTTCATATTTTCGGAGTTATTTCCTATCAGGAATATCCTCAACGGTTTCAAGAAGTTGATGGGAGGTTTAGTACATCTAGTTATGGGGAATATCTATGGTTAGCCTTCTTTTCTACTGTCAATCTAGGGTTAAGAGAACAAGGAGGATTTGGCTCTGTGTTAATTGGACCGAAAATTAGTAATTTTTATTAAAAAATTTATTTGGATTTTATTTTATTTGTTTGTTTTGTTTGTGAAAAAAAAGGATTGGGATTTATTTTTTATTTTTTTACATCACATTTTTAAGGATTTATTTAAGGGAATTTACATAAATTTAAAGGATTTACTCGTTTTTTGGGGTAGGTGAAGAGAAATATTGGAGTTTTTGGTGGTTTAGCTTATGGTTTTATATAATAGTTAATATTTTAATGATAAAATTGGTGTTTTGGATGATAATCGACACTTTTCGTGTGTTGAGAGAAAATAGAAAAAAAGATGATATTGAGATAAAAACACAGTGTTTTATTTGTGGGATAAAGAAACGGGAGTTTGAACTGAGGTTTTTCTTTTGTTTTTTTTTCACAGTTATTCAATAATTTTCAATAAAATAGAGGAAATGGATGGAATTATCATATTTTTTCTGAACATAATGTTTATGATTATCTGAATTTCGCGCTTTATATTGAAGAGAAAGACAAAAGTGATTGCAATGAACTGGAGAAATATGTGAAGGATAGGTTAGCGAAGAAAAGTACCGAGTTTTTCCCGATGAATAGAGCTATGGCTTTTGAAGATCCATCAGAGAAATTGAAAAGAAAGAAATAATTTTTTTATTTTTTTATTTGTTTAATAATTTTATCTATATATGAATTTCTAAATAATATATATTTCCAGTTTCCACAAAAAAATGTTTTAACGAATGAATTCTACTAATTTTGGCAAACCTACCCAAAAAATATAATTACATTTTTAATTAATTCATGTTTATTATTAATTCACTACAATTTTTACAATTAGTTAAAAAACCAACTCCATTTTCAAATGAATATAAATATAAACCAAAAATTAATCAATGGCGTCACAGAAATTGATTATTCTCATATTTATAAAACGAAAACACATCAGCTTTATACAGATATTATTCTTCCTCGCCATTATCGGCTATTTGATAAAAATGAGCATATGTTGCAGCAGTAATTCCCCTTTGCGAAAATAATTTTTGCTTTTTTATTATTAGGCGTGAATTTTATCGCACTTTTTCATGCTACAAAACCTGTTTTCATCATTAAAACCTTTCTTTCATAATGAAACAATTACAAAAAAAATTCTCTAATTCCTCTAAACGATTTGTATAAAAACCTCTTGAAGTTAAAGTTAATGTTAAATGGGTGGCAATGGATTGATTAACGCCAAAATATGTCATCTAAAAATCCATGTAAACATTTCCTTCAACGTCTGTTAAATAGAGCATAATGAAATAATGTTCGTTTTTGATGAATTGAATGTTTAAAATAATTTTTTATTTAAGAAAAAACAGAAAATTCTTTATTAATACACATAAATGGTTTAAATTAATTGCTTTTATTTGGAAATCCTATATTAATTAAAAAAACACATTAAATAT
>JFJP01005792.1_pt1 | contig 12636 bp, 14 predicted proteins | sample 431651 | NCBI WGS metagenome assembly JFJP01 (sample SAMN02602958, study PRJNA72255) | Microbial mat metagenome, whole genome shotgun sequencing project. | biome: fresh water; feature: sink hole; material: water; isolation source: purple microbial (photo- and chemosynthetic) mats found in... | reverse complement strand
AAGCGCGCTGCGGACTTCTGTAGGAGGGGCGCAAGCCGCGATTGAATTCAAAATTTTTGAACTTGAACAGACGCATTACTCGATCTTTCACGTTAACCCGCATGGCAGCGCAGCCACCCCAAAAGCATGAAACGGCGCTACAGATGCGGCTTCCAGCCGCATTCAAAGCGGCAAGATGCCGCTTCTACGGTTGTTTCACGTTAAGTGCCTGATTAGAAAGAAAGCAGACGGATCGCTGTCCCTTGTAGGAGCGGCCGCCGCGAACTTGGTCTGTACAACAACTCCTGCGACGTGATGGCTGAAGATCATTGCCAACGCGGTTTAAGTGTGACAGCCACGCAGCGCACCCGGACTGGCCTGGCCCGGCTGCACTACACCTGCATGTTCATGATGTCGGTGTAGGCCTGCACCATGCGGTTGCGCACGTGCAGCGTGGCCTGAAAGCCGATTTGTGCCTTTTGGATGGCGACCATGGTTTCTTCCAGGCTGACCTTGGGGTTTTCCAGTTGCACTTCATGCTGCAGCCGGGTGGCGGTGTTTTGTGCCGCACTGACTGAATTGAGGGCACTTTTCAGGGCACCAGAGAAGCCGCCGGACTCGGTGACACCCAGCGCGCTTTTGGCCAGGCCGGCAGACAGATTGGGGCGTACCGCAACCGGTGTCGTCGTGGGGGAGAGTCTGAGGTTCATGGTGTGAGTGGGCCCAAAAAGATGGGGTGGATGAATGCTAAAACGCGCTTCGGAAAACATGAATTTGAAGTAACGGGTAAAAGCCGCTCTTTTCAAGCTCTAGTTTTCCGACCTGGGCCAAATAATCATCGGCATTCAAGCTGCACGATGCATCTTTGCCATGGAAGTACCTCATGTCCGCCGCCACTGCTCTTACTGCGATTCCTGTTAACCCCACTTTTGGCCAGCGTCTGGCCGGCTTGGACCGGTCCCAGCGCATGCGGCTGGGCGTGGGCATTGTGCTGTTTTTGGCCATCGGCATCATCGGACTGGTGATGGGCCGCCAAGCCGAATGGCGCGTGTTGTATGCCAATTTGCCAGACAAAGACGGCGGTGCCATCGTGGCCCAGTTGACGCAGATGAATGTGCCTTATCAATATGGTGCAGGTGGTGGGGCGATTTTGGTGCCGGCCAATATGGTGTATGACACGCGCCTCAAACTGGCTTCGCAAGGCTTGCCGAAGGGGTCGGTGACCGGTTTTGAGCTGATGGACAGCGCCAACCGCTTTGGCATGACGCAGTTTCAGGAGCGGCTGACGTTTCAGCGTGGCCTGGAGGGCGAGCTGACGCGCTCAATCCAGGCCTTGTCGTCGGTAGCCAATGCCCGGGTGCATCTGGCGTTGCCCAATCAGAACGGGTTTTTTCGTGATCAGCAAAAAGCTTCGGCTTCGGTGCTGCTGACGCTCAATGGCGGCCACTCGCTGGACCGGGGGCAGATTGCCGGCATCATTCACCTGGTGGCCTCCAGCGTGCCCGAGATGGACCCGAAGGCGGTCAGCGTGCTCGACGACAGCGGCAAATTGCTGTCCGCCCCGCCCGATGGCGAGAACGGCGCGGGCGATGCCCAGCAGATGCAGCATGTACAACAGATCGAGCAGCTCTACAGCAAGCGTATTTTGGACATTCTGGAGCCGGTGGTGGGGCGCAACAACATTCGCGCCCAGGTAACTGCCGAGCTGGATTTCTCGCAAACCGAATCGACCTCCGAGCTGTTCAAACCCAATCAAACCCCGGATGCCAGCGCCATTCGCAGCCAGCAGTTGCTGGAAAGCGGTGCCGGTGCGGCAGGTCCTGCCGGCGTGCCCGGAGCCACCACCAACCAGCCGCCCGGCCCCACCACAGCAGCCATCAATGACAATGCCCAGGCGCTGGCCGCTGCGGGTGCGGCATCAGGTGTGGGTAACGGCCGACGCGAGTCGATCATCAATTACGAGGTTGATAAAACCGTGCGTGTGGTGCGCGGCAGCACCGGCATGATCAAGCGCATCAGCGCTGCCGTGGTGCTGAACCACAAGACCAGTACCGATGCCAAAGGCAAGGTCACTACGGCCGCCATCAGCGATGCTGAATTGGAAAAACTGACGGCCCTGGTGCGTGAAACCATCGGCTTTAGCAAGGACCGTGGCGATTCAGTGAACGTGGTGAGCACGCCTTTTACCATTGAAAAGCCAACGGTACTGGAGGTGCCGCTGTGGCAGCAGCCGCATGTGCTGGACCTGGCGCGCAGCCTGGCCTGGCCGCTGGGGACGCTGCTGTTTGGTGCGCTGGTGCTGATGGGTGCGGTGCGCCCGGCACTCAAGGTGATGGCGCAACCGGTGACGATTTCACAAACGCCAGCGGCTGGCGCACTCGACGCGTTGGAGTCCGAAGAGCCTGACCGGCCGCTGCTGACCGGGCCTGGTGCGGCCAGCAGTACGCAACCCGCTGAATTGAGTGCCGGTGAAGTTGCACTGGAAGCTGCGCGTAAATTAACCCGCGACAACCCTGCTGCAGTTGCTAATATCGTCAAAACTTGGATCAACGGTGAAGCTCCTGCATGAGGCAGTGGCACCCGCACTTGACCAGGCATTGAGCGGAGTACGCAAATATCATGGCGCAAACGGACGGACTGGAAGACGCTGCCATTCTGATGATGTCATTGGGTGAGGCCGAGGCCTCTGAAGTGTTCAAACACTTATCGCCCAAAGAGGTGCAAAAGCTCGGCGAGGCGATTGCCAAGACCAAGACCATCACGCGCGAGAAAGTGGCCGAGGTGGTGGACAAGTTCACCGGCATTGCTGCCGCGCAGAGCTTGCTGGTGTCGAACTCAGGCGACTATGTGCGCTCGGTGCTCAAGCGCGCCCTGGGTGATGACAAGGCGGCGCTGCTGATCGACCGGATTTTGCAGGGCGGTGACGTGTCGGGCATCGAGAGCCTGAAGTGGATGGAACCGGCCAGCGTGGCCGAGCTGCTGCGCAATGAGCACCCGCAAATCGTGGCGGCCATCCTGGTGCATCTGGACTTTGACCAGGCGGCCGATATTTTGAAATTTTTCAATGAACGTCAGCGCAACGAGGTGATGCTGCGGGTGGCGACCATGGAAGGTATTCAGCCGTCGGCGTTGAAGGACCTGAACGAGGTGCTGTTCAAGGTGCTGGCAGGTGGCGACAAGATGCGCAAGTCGTCGCTGGGCGGCATCAAGGCCGCTGCTGAAATGATCAATCTGATGGGCACAGCGATTGAAGGCACGGTGATTGAGTCGATCCGCAACCACGACCCCGATCTGGCACAGAAGATCATGGACAAGATGTTTGTGTTTGACGATGTGATCAAGTTGGATGACAAGTCGATCCAGACGGTGCTCAAAGAGGTGTCAAGCGACGTGTTGATTGTTGCCTTGAAGGGTGCGCAACCTGAGCTTAAGGAGAAATTTTTGTCCAATATGTCCAGCCGTGCGGCCGAGTCGCTGCGCGAAGACCTAGAGTCGCGCGGGCCGATGCGCTTGTCTGAAGTCGAAGCGCAGCAAAAGGAAATTCTGAAGACCGTGCGCCGTCTGGCCGACGAAGGCACCATTGTCATTGGCGGCGGTTCTGAGGATGCGATGGTATGACGCTGCGCAATTACGACCGGTTTATTCCCGGCGAAGAAATCGAAGCTGTCGAGCAATGGCGTTTTGGCTCAATCGACACGGCGGCCCAAGTGCGCGCCGCGCAAGTCAAGGCACGTCTTGCGCAAGAGGATGCTGCACAGGCTGAAGTGGCCCGGCAACAGGCATTTCAGGATGGATTTACCCAGGGTATCGAGCAGGGACGGCTACAGGCGCGGGCTGAGCTGGACCGGCAAATGCAGGCGTTTCTTGACAATCAGGCCAAAGAGGCGGGTGAACGGCTGGCGGCGTTGTTTGCGGCGGCGCAAGCCGAGTTGGAGCAAGCCGAACAGGCCATGGCCCAGGAAGTGCTGGCTTTGTCGTGCGCGCTGGCGCGCCAGGTGCTGCAGCAGGAGCTTACCGTCAACCCGAATGCGGTGTTGCCGGTGCTGCGCGAAGCGTTGGCCCAGTTGGGCGCTGATTGCAAGACGGCTGTGGTCAAGCTCAATCCCGTTGATGTGGATGCATTGGGCGTGCAAGTCCAGTCCGAGTTCACCGGCATCGCGTTGAATTTGCGGGCGGATGCGGCGGTTCAGCAAGGCGGCTGCGTGGTGGAGTCGGCTGGCATGGTGATCGATGGCACCTTGGCCAAACGCTGGCAGCGGGTGGTGGCCAGCCTGGGCTTGAGCCGTGCCTGGGAGGCACATGATGAGCACAGCTGAACTGGCACCCAAGTGGCAGTCGTTTTTGGCAGATGCGCACAAGCGTGTGCAAACCGCCAGCACGCTGGAGGTGCGCGGCACGCTCACCAGGTTGACCGGGCTGGTGCTGGAGGCGGTGGGTATTCGCGTGCCAGTGGGCTCGCAGTGCCTGGTGACGATGAAGTCGCAGGCACCGGTGTTGGCTGAGGTGGTGGGGTTTTCCAACGACCGGGCTTTTTTGATGCCCGCCGGCGATGTGCATGGCTTGTCCAGCGGGGCCAGTGTTGAGCCGGCCCCGGCGTATGTGGCGGTGCCGCGCCTGGGCGAGCGTCGCCACGCAGAGCGGGTGTATGGCCAAGGGGTGCTGCGGCTGCCGTTGGGCGACGGTTTGCTGGGGCGGGTGGTGGACGCACAGGGCGCGCCGATGGATTACAAGGGGCCAATTGCCGATGTGCAGTCGGTACCGATGGACCGCAAGCCGATCAACGCGATGGACCGGGCACCGGTGCGCGAGGTGCTTGACACCGGCATTCGCGCCATCAACGCGCTGCTGACGGTGGGGCGCGGCCAGCGGCTGGGTTTGTTTGCCGGCTCGGGTGTCGGCAAAAGCGTGCTGCTGGGCATGATGGCGCGTTACACCCAGGCCGATGTGATTGTGGTGGGCTTGATCGGTGAGCGCGGCCGTGAGGTCAAGGAATTTATTGAAGATATTTTGGGTGATGCCGGGCGCGCCCGCTCGGTGGTGGTGGCGGCACCCGGTGACGCGCCGCCGCTGCTGCGCATGCAAGGGGCAGCCTACGCCACGGCAATTGCCGAGAGTTTTCGGGACAAGGGCAAGCATGTGCTGCTGCTGATGGACTCACTCACCCGCTATGCCATGGCGCAGCGCGAGATTGCGTTGGCGATTGGCGAGCCGCCGGCCACCAAGGGTTATCCGCCGTCGTGCTTTGCCAAGCTGCCGCAACTGGTGGAGCGCAGTGGCAACGGTTTGCATGGGGTGGGCTCGATCACCGCGTTTTACACCGTGTTGTCGGAGGGCGATGACCAGCAAGACCCGATTGCCGATGCGGCGCGGGCCATTCTGGACGGGCACATTGTGCTGTCGCGCGCGCTGGCAGAAGCCGGCCACTATCCGGCCATTGACATTGAGCAGTCAGCCTCGCGGGTAATGCACAACGTGGCCACGCGTGAGCATTTTGAGCTGGCCAGAAACTTCAAGGCGATTTATTCGCGCTATGAAAAAGGCCGCGATTTGATTCAGATTGGGGCTTATGTGAACGGCTCTGACCGGCAGCTTGACGAAGCCATTGCACTGCATGAGCCGATGCTGCGCTTTTTGCAGCAAGACATGTTTGAAGCGGCCACGCTGAATGACAGTGTGCGCGACATGCGTGCGGCGCAGACCCTGCAGCGCTCTGGTCGCTGAACGAGATGACCCAAAGGTAAGCCCGTGGCCAACTTTCGAAGCCTGCAATTAGCCATTGACCTGGCAGCCACCAAACGCGATCAGGCGATGGCGCAGCTGCAAGAGATGCAGCGTGGTTACGGCTTTGCGCAGGAACAGATGCGGCAATTGCAGCAGTACGCGCAGGAGACGGAACAGCGCTGGATGCAGGGTGCGCAACGCATCACCACGCCGGAGTTGCTGCATCACCAATACCAGTTCATGGGGCGTTTGACGCAGGCCATTGGGCTGCAAGAGGGCGCCTTGGCCAGCAGCCTGCGGCGGGTGGAGGCGGCAAAGCAGGGCGTGGTGCAGGCCGAATTGCGGCTGGCCAGCTTGAAACAGGTGCTGGCGCAGCGGCAAGCCGTGCTGGGCCGACAGCAAGCGCGCCAGGAGCAAAAGCAGATGGACGAGTTTGCCGCACAGCAGACGCTGCGCCAACAGCGTATTCAATTGGAGAACAATCAATGAGCATCGAAACAGGCAGCACTGCTGCCAGCTACAAGCCGCTGGGTGCGGTGGATCACCGGGGTGGCAAAAAAGTCGGCAAGGTGGATACGCCAGCCGATGCCAGCAGCAACTTCTCCATGCTGATGGGTATGCTGGCGGCGGCTGACGACACCGCCAGCAGCACAGCGCCTTTGGCGGATGCCGCCATGGGGGCTGTCGGCAATGTGCCGGTTGATCTGGCTACTGTTGGCAACAATATGCCTGCAGCCCAATCAGGGTATGCGCTGGAAGCTATTAAATTTAAATCAATCGAGTCTGCGGTTGACCCGGCACTGGAGGCACTGGCAGCGTCATCTGGCAATGTCGGCAGTTCAACGCTGGATGCCAAGAGCGGGTTCCAAGCGGCCAATGCCCGTGTTTTGTCGCAGACAAGCGCAACGACCGCCACCCAGGTGTCTGACTTGAAGGGAAATATGCCTGTAGCCCAATCAGTAACAGTGCTGGAAGCTACTAATTTAAAAGCGCTGCTGACACCGCAGGATGCCAGTGCGATGCCGCTGGGGCGTGCTTCGGTTGGGGTGCAGGGTGTTTCCTCTGTTTCGCTGGGCGCTCAGGCGAGTGACTTGGAAGAAAAAATGCCTGTAGCCCAATCTGCATCTGCGCTGGCAGCTACTAATTTACAAGCGCTGTTGATGCCGCAGGATGCCAGTGCGATGCCGCTGGGGCGTGCTTCGGTTGGAGTGCAGGGTGTTTCCTCTGCTTCGCTGGGCGCTCAGGCGAGTGACTTGGAGGAAAAAATGCCTGTAGCCCAATCTGCGTCTGCGCTGGCAGCTACCAATTTACAAGCGCTGCTGGTGCCGCAGGATGCCAGTGCGATGCCGCTGGGGCGTGCTTCGGTTGGGGTGCAGGGTGTTTCCTCTGCTTCGCTGGGCGCTCAGGCGAGTAATTTGGAAGTAAAAATGCCTGTAGCCCAATCTGCGTCTGCGCTGGCAGCTACCAATTTACAAGCTCTTTTGGTGCAGCGGGAAGTCGGTCGCGGGCCGACGGTGGCATCGTTGGTTAGCCCTGAAGGCGTGGTGCAGGAGCTCGGCGGTGGGTCGCGTGGGAGCACGTCAGGGCCTGCGCCCGTGGCGGCTGCTCTTGGCACAGCACGAATGGCGCTGGCTGACGACGTTGGTGTCGCGATAGCTGGTGCGGCCGTGGGTCAGTCCGATGTAGCGTCAAGTGTTGCTGTGCCGCCTGAGTTACGTTCTAGCACCCAAAGCGCGGCATCGACGCAGAATTTGAGTGTCGTCCAAGCCGACCTGAAGGAGGCACGGATGCATGTTTCAACGCTCGACATGGCCGCCCGATCTGATGTCGGCAGCAGCTTGTCGCTGCTGAGTGGCGCAGCCGATAGCCTGCTGCGAACTCAGGAGCCCCTGGCAGCCAAGTCGTCAGCGGCACGTTTTGGTGATGCCAGCGCGGGCGTCTTTGGCGTGGCTTCCGGTGTGAGTACGCGCGCTGACGCACCTTACGAGATTGAAACCACTGCAGCAGCGGTGCCGGATACGGCCATTGCCGAGACAGTGAGCTACTGGGTGACGCAAGGCGTGCAGAACGCTGAGCTGACGCTGGAGGGGTTTGGCAATGATCCGGTGGAGGTGAGCATTTCGCTCAACGGCGATCAGGCGCAAATTGATTTTCGTACTGATCAGGCCGATGTCCGGCAGGCACTTGAAGCGGCCACAGCCGAACTGCGGGACGCGCTCTCGGGTGAGGGGCTGCAGTTGGCCGGCGTGTCAGTGGGTGCGTCGGGTGGCCGAAATGCCCAAGGTGATGCGCAGCAGTCGGGTCCGGGTGTCAGGCAAGGCGTTTTGACGCAGGAGCCGAGTGCGGCAGCAACACCTCGGAGTGCTCCCAGCAGTAACCCGTCGGTGGGTCGCTCGCTGGACTTGTTTGTCTGATTTAGACTCGACGGGTTCGTAAGCCCTGAGCAGCCATGCGTTTGGCTGGCTGATCGCCCTGCATCGACTGTCGGGATGCTCAATAATGAACCACGTTCAATGTACTTAAGGAAACATCATGGCTGCCAAACCAGAAGAGGCTGATGCCAAGCCGCCTGCCAAGAGCAAGAAGATGCTGATCATCATCATCGGTGTTGTGCTGGTGCTGCTGTTGGGCGGCGGTGGTGCGTTTTTCTTCATCAGCAAGCAGCGTGCCGCTGCAGCCGCAGCAGAGGAAGAGGGCGGCGCTGAGACTGCCGTTGTCCATGCACCGGCAGCCGATCATGGTGCGGCCAAGACCCCGCCGGTATATTTGCCAATGGACAACATGGTGGTCAACCTGGCAGATCCAGGGGGCGAGCGGGTGGCGCAGGTGGGCATCACACTGGAGGTGTTGGATGCCCATGCTTCTGATACGGTTAAAGCCTATATGCCGACCATTCGCAGTGGCGTGCTGATGCTGCTGTCGCAGCGCACGGCGCAAGACCTGCTGTCGCCCGAGGGCAAGCAAAAACTGATTGAGGATATTTTGCGCGAGTGCTCGGTGCCGTTTGGTGGCGGTGATGACCACGAGGATGGCACGGCTACAGCAAAGAAGAAAAACAAGAGAAAAGTGGTTGTGCAGTACCCGGTGGTGGGCGTTTTGTTCTCCAGCTTGATTGTGCAGTGAGGCGCTAGTCACAGGCCATGAGTGAATCGTTTCTGTCCCAGGAAGAGGTAGATGCCCTGTTGGAGGGCGTGACCGGCGAGAGTCAGAAGCTGGCCGAAGAGGTCACTGAAAGCGGTGAGGTTCGGGCCTACAACATCAGCAGCCAGGAGCGCATTGTTCGTGGGCGCATGCCCACCATGGAAATTGTGAACGAGCGTTTCGCCCGCAACCTGCGGGTCGGTTTGTTCAATTTCATTCGCCGTAGCCCTGAAATTTCGGTGGGTCCGGTGACGGTGCAGCGCTACAGCGCCTTTTTGCGTGAGCTGGCTGTGCCGACCAATTTCAATATTGTGGCAATCCGGCCGTTGCGTGGCAGTGGCTTGGTGGTGTGTGAGCCGGCGTTGGTGTTTGGTGTGATCGAGTCGCTGTACGGCGGCATTGGCAAGTTTCAGACGCGCATTGAGGGACGTGATTTCTCCGCGACTGAGCAGCGGGTGATCAACCGGCTGGTGGATGTGATCAGCGATGAGTACAAAAAAGCCTGGGTCGGCATTTATCCGCTTGAGCTGGACTACCAGCGCTCGGAAATGCAGCCACAGTTTGCCAATATTGCAACTCCCAGTGAGATTGTGGTTTCGACCTCGTTCCAGCTTGAAATTGGCGAAATTACCGGCGCGATTCATTTTTGCTTTCCGTATGCGACGCTGGAGCCGATTCGGGATGTGCTGTATTCGTCCACCCAGGGTGATTCGATCGAGGTGGACCGCCGCTGGGTGAATGTGCTGACGCAGGAAATTCAGGCGGCTGAAGTGGTTTTGGTGGCAGAGTTGGCGCACGCCGATGCAACGATTGAGCAATTGCTGGCGATGAAGCCAGGGGATTTTATTGAACTCGACCGCAAACCCCGGGTACAGGCGACGGTCGATGGCGTGCCGATTTTTGAGTGCCAGTACGGCACCCACAATGCCAAATACGCGCTGAAAATCGAGCGTTGTCTGCGCAGCAACGACCTCAACTGGAAAGGTGAACAACATGGCAATTGATGAAACATCCGCTGAAGACGATGGCCTGGCCGACTGGGCGGAGGCTTTGCTTGAGCAAAAGGGTGCCGAAGCACCTCCTGCGCCAGAGCCCGGAGGGGTATTGACCGGTGAGCAGCACCGCTCGTTTTCCGGGGGCAATGAGGCGCAGATCAATGACATCAATCGGGTGCTGGATATTCCGGTGCTGCTGTCGGTGGAGCTGGGGCGCACCAAGGTGCCGATCAAGCATATTTTGCAGTTGGGGCAGGGTTCGGTGGTCGAGCTCGATGCACTGGCTGGCGAACCGATGGACGTCTTGGTCAATGGCTATCTGATTGCGCAGGGTGAGGTGGTGGTGGTGAACGACAAATTTGGTATCCGCTTGACCGACGTGGTAACACCATCAGAGCGGCTGCGCCGCGTCAGCAAAGGCTGAGTGTGTCATGTCCCAGGCGTGGGTTCTTGTGCTTGTATTTGTTGCCGTGCTGGCGTTGATACCGGTTTCTTTGAAGTGGCTACAGCGGCGCATAGGGGTTGGCGGGGTGGGTGCAACGGCATCCATCCGCATCGTCTCTGCGGTCGGTGTCGGTCCGCATCAGCGCGTGGTGACGATTGAAGTCGGCCCGGAGGGCGCACGCACCTGGCTCACCTTGGGGGTGACCGGGCAGTCGATTACTTGCCTGCATACGGTTGCGATTGGGTCACCTCAAGCGCAGTCTTCTGGTGTGACTGAATCAGGTTTGCCGACGATCGAGGCTTGACCATGTCGAATTTGTCCCGGTTCAGGATGCTGCGGAGCTGTTTGCTGAAGCTGGTTTTGGCGGCTACGGCGCTCGCGCTGCCTTCACTCGGTGCTGCGCAAAATGTAGCGGGTGGCGCACAGTTGCCTTTGTTGATCGGTTCCGGCGGCGCTGGCACGAGTTTTTCGGTGCCGGTGCAAACCCTGCTTTTCTTTACTGCGCTGTCGTTCTTGCCAGCGATTTTGCTGATGATGACGGGCTTTACCCGAATCGTCATCGTCTTGTCTTTGCTGCGACAAGCTTTGGGTACGCAGGCCGTGCCGCCCAACCAGGTGGTGGTGGGTTTGTCACTTTTTCTGACCCTGTTTGTGATGGGGCCGACGCTGGACAAGGTCTATAGCGAGGCGTATGTGCCTTATAACAACAATACCTTGCCGTTTGAGCAGGCCTTGGTGAAGGCCGAGGCACCCATGCGCGCGTTCATGAGCAAGCAGACACGTCAGTCTGATTTGGCGCTGTTTGTCAAACTTGCCAAGCTGGATGTGGCAACCACGGCAACCAACGCGCCGATGCGGGTGTTGGTGCCTGCCTTTGTGACGAGCGAGCTGAAGTCGGCTTTCCAGATTGGATTCATGATTTTTATCCCGTTTTTGGTGATTGACATTGTGGTTGCCAGTGTCTTGATGTCCCTCGGGATGATGATGCTGTCGCCGGTGCTGGTTGCGCTGCCTATCAAGTTGATGATTTTTGTATTGGCGGACGGCTGGAACCTGTTGATGGGTTCGCTGGCCGCCAGTTTTGTAACCTGAGAGGCTGGCATGAACGCGCAATTGGTGTTGTCAATGGGGCAAGAAGCATTGTGGATGCTGTTGATGGTGTCGGCACCGGTGCTGGGTGCCGCGCTGGTGGTGGGTTTGATTGTTAGCCTGTTTCAGGCAGTTACCCAGATCAATGAAGCGACTCTTGCATTTGTGCCGAAATTGATCGCGGCCATAGCAGTATTTGCGATGGCTGGCCCCTGGATGCTCAGCACACTGGTGGACTACATCCGGCGCACGCTTGAGGCAATTCCTTCGGCAGTAATGTGACGTGGGCGAGCCTGTGATCTCGTTCTCTGAGGCGCAACTGATGGCATGGCTGTCACCCATGGTGTGGCCCTTCTTGCGTGTGCTGGCGATGTTCACCTCGGCACCGGTGTTTTCGTCGAAGGCGTTTCCGGTTCGTTCACGTATAGCGTTGGCATTTTTTGTGGCCTTGGCCGCGCAGCCTTTTTTGGGCATACAACCGGTGGTCAGCATAGGCGGGCCCGATGCAGTGGGTGCGGTTGTCCAGCAAGTCGGTGTTGGGCTGGCCATCGGCTTTGTGATTCGGCTGGTGTTTGCGTCGGTTGAGTTGGCTGGTGAGGTGATCGGCTTTCAGATGGGGCTGAACTTCGCTTCTTTTTTTGACCCCACGCTGAATTCGCAAACCAGCGCTGTGGCCGGTTTTTTTGGCAAGATGGCCTCCTTTATGTTTGTGGTGATGAACGGCCATTTGCTGGTGTTGCTGGCGGTTATCAAAAGTTTCAAGGCCTTTCCCGTTGATCAGAATTTTCTTGAGGCAGTCAAACAAATGAAGGTGCTCGATTTGGGGGCCGAACTTTTCGCCAGTGGGTTATGGATGGCTTTGCCCTTGGTGGGTATGCTGATGTTTGCCAATCTGGCGCTGGGCATCGTGTCGCGGGTGGCACCGCAAATGAACATTTACGCGATCGGGTTCCCCATCACCTTGACCGTTGGGTTGGTCGGCATGGCGGCCCCCCTGCCGATGCTGGACCAGCCATTTTTGGCACTGATGACGCGTGCCATTGATATTTTTGCGATTATTTAACGTGAAACAGCACCGGATGTTCTGTAGGAGCTGCTCCCTCGCAGCGAACCAGCTCATGTTGGCAACAACCATTCTTGGTGTGGACGACGCTCCCGCAGAGTTCCATTCTTCGGGGGGCTTTGCGCCCATGACGGTTAACGTGAAACACCACTGTAGAAGCGGCATCCTGCCGCTTGGAATGCGGCTGGAAGCCGCATCTACAG
>JFJP01039793.1_pt1 | contig 12637 bp, 10 predicted proteins | sample 431651 | NCBI WGS metagenome assembly JFJP01 (sample SAMN02602958, study PRJNA72255) | Microbial mat metagenome, whole genome shotgun sequencing project. | biome: fresh water; feature: sink hole; material: water; isolation source: purple microbial (photo- and chemosynthetic) mats found in... | reverse complement strand
AACAGAGTTTTCTTAATACTAAAAAAGAGGTTAGCCATAGGTTAACCTCTTTTTTTATAGCTATTCATAAAGGCTTGTTGTTTCAAATCACGATTTTTCAAATCGGGGAATGTAAAACCAACATATTCATTGCAAAAAAAAATAGATGAGTAACAGGAATTTCAACCTTCAATAAACAACTGCAATAATGGTGGGTTTTATTCTTGCTCTATAAGGATATTTCCGTGGGATTCTAAACAATTTAGTATCCTTTTCTTAAAATTCAAGCAAGTCATGTGCCTGGTTTCGAGAAGGTTTGAGATTTTAGAAGCTGCAATTTCAGGTTTTCCACAAACTAAATAAGCAATTTCGAATGCAAGGGGAAGTTCGATACGGCAATGGTGGAAAATGGTATGGGCGGTTGCCGATTCATCCTTTTTACACCGGGTACACCTACGGGAAAATGGGGTTCGCCCATTGCAATATTTGGTGTTGCCACAATTACGGCATACGTAGCCTTCATCCCATTTTGCATTTGCCAACATTTCGAGGCATTCGTCCTGTGTGCCGAACGATTGTTTAAACCTCTCCATATCGAGTTGACCAATTAAACTTTTAAGATTGACAATCCTATTTCCCATACTTTTCTTCCCATTCTTTTGTGGTGTATGACAAAATTACAGTGGCACGATAATTGTTGACAAAAGTATAAATAAATGGTGATATTTATGCGATATATAAAAATATTGTATAATTTTGCACCTTTAATTAAAGCAACCTAAATCCAAAACCAAACAAAATGAAAAACACATTCACAGGGTTAATCTTACTCTCACTAATTTGGCTAAGTAGTTGCGGCAATTCGGCAACAACCGAAAAAAAGCCAGAATCAACGGACCCATCTGTTTCGAGCGAACAGACCAATTCCATAACTGGTGAACAAACTGCAAGCACAACTGCTTCGGGTAGCGAAACTGGAGCTGTTGTACAATTGACTAAAGCTATGTTTCTCGAAAAAGTATATGATTACGAGAAAAACCCCAAACAATGGAGCTTTGCCGGGGACAAGCCATGTATAATTGACTTCTATGCCGATTGGTGTAGGCCATGTAAAATGGTAGCCCCGATTATGTCCGAACTTGCCGAAAAATATAAAGGCCAAATAACAATCTATAAAGTGAATACCGACCAAGAGCGCGAATTGGCACAATTTTTCAGCATCCGTAGCATACCCACCATGTTCTTCTGCCCTGCCAAAGGTGATCCCCAACTTACACAAGGTGCATTAGCAAAAGAAGAATACGAAAAACTCATTACCGAATTCTTACTAAAAAAATAGTCGTAACTTTTTATAACAAACATTGGAAATAATGGAACACTTAACAAAACAAACCTTTTTAGAAAAAGTATTTAATTACGAGCAAAACCAAGAATGGAAATTTGAAGGCAACTTGCCCTGTTTAATTGATTTTTATGCCGACTGGTGTGGCCCTTGCAAAATGGTTGCCCCAATTTTGGAAGAATTATCGAAAGAGTTTGATGGCAAGATAAATATTTATAAGGTAAATACCGAAGTTGAGCAAGAACTGGCTGCAGCTTTCGGAATACAAAGCATTCCATCGCTATTGTTTTGCCCAAAAGAAGGCAAACCACAAATGGCAATGGGTGCCTTACCAAAGCAAGCAATGACCGATGCAATTAACGAAGTGTTGCTGGCATCAAACTAAGCAAACTCAGGATTAGAGCTTGTTTTAAAGTTTGATTATCCTAAAATGTACGTATTTCAAATTCCGATTTGTTTACAACGAGTTATTTCCGACATTCGTAATCCGTACATTGTAAATATAAATGAATCTTGACATTAAGTATAAGAATGGGCATCCTGACAGGGTGCCTTTTCTCTTTTTAGTACTTTTGTTACAAATCAGATAAATGAAACCTATCTTGCTTTCGACAGCATATTTCCCACCCATTTCGTGGATAGCTACTGCATTACATTTCGATCAGGTTTTTATCGAAAACCACGAAACATTTCCAAAACAAACCTATAGGAATCGGTGCAAAATAGCTACTTCGTCGGGTGTACTAAACCTATCCATACCCGTAAACCGGATTAATGGCAACCATACCAAAACCAACGAAATAAGGATTGACTATTCGCAAAACTGGCAATTGCTGCACTGGAGGACGATTGTAACCGCCTATAGCAAATCACCCTATTTTCTGTTTTATCGCGATTATTTCGAACCTTTATTTTGTTTAAAAACTGATACCTTATTGGAATTAAACTCGAGGGTGCTGACAATAGCTTTAAAAGCCCTTCAGTCCAATGACTTACAAATAGGCAATACCGAGAAATATTGGATTGGGGATGAATTTTTAGATTTCAGGAATGAATTTCACCCTAAGGAGAAAACAAGCAAGACCCTATCGTTTGAAATTCAGAGATACATTCAAACATTTGAAGAAAAACATGGTTTTCTTGCTGATTTAAGCATTTTGGACTTGATTTTTAGCTTAGGACCTCAAGCATTGCCGTACCTTCAAAACATTGGTAACAGCTTGCATTTTCATGAAAATATTTAACAATCAATAGGATAAGCTGAGGATTACAGCCCGATTGCAACTTCAGTTTTAAGCAGAATATCCGTTTTAAAAAAAACAGTTTCCAGCAATTCATTTTTTCGGTTTCAATGATTGGAAGGATATTCAATTCGGATATGATAAATGCTTAGCAATTTCTTTTTAATAATCTTTTTTATTGTAGAAATATCTTTTAAGGTAAGCGGGGAATTCCTGAATTGCCTGTTTTCCATTTGATTATCAATAATTTTTTCGACCAAATCGCTAACATCCCTTTCGTTAGGCGACTTTAACGAACGCGAAGCCGCTTCAATCGAATCGGCCATCATTAATATTGAGGTTTCTTTGGAATGTGGTATTGGGCCACGGTAGCGGAAGGGCGATTCGTCAAAAGGTGTATCGCCGGCTTCCTGCTTAAACTTGTTATAAAAGTAACCGGTAAACCTGGTGCCATGATGTGTACGAATAAAATCAATTATTGTTTCCGGCAACTTGTTCAACCGGGCTTTTTCAATTCCGCTAATTACATGTCCAGTGATAATATTGGCGCTTTCCTCGTAAGAGAGTTCATCGTGCGGATTTATGCCACCTGACTGGTTCTCAATATAATACATTGGCATATCCATTTTACCAATGTCGTGATAAAGTGCTCCTGTACGTGCTAACAACGCATTTGCGCCAATTGCGCGAGCCGATTCTTCGGCTATATTTGAAACAATTAATGAATGTTGGAAAGTGCCAGGCGACTTAACAGCCAGTTCGCGGAGCAGTTTTGAATTTGTATCCGACAATTCGAGCAGTGAAACATCGGTGATCATACCGAAAATCCTTTCGAACAAATAAATAAGCGGATACGAAAACAAAGTAAGCATCGCACTTATGCCAAACATCAGGAAATTCATCCTGCCAAGTTGCTCTATCGATCCTTCTTGCATCAAAGTCATGCCCACATATATAACTGAATACGAAATCAGTATCATGAGCGAAGTGAAGAAAAATTGGGAACGGTGATGCAAATGAACAACGCTGATTATAGTTATGATACCTGTTATCAATTGGATAAAAAGAAACTGAAAGCTGTTTGGGACCAAAAAACCAAGGATGATAACAGTTATGATGTGTACAAACAATGCGAGTCGTGTATCGTAAAAGGTCCGGACAATAATCGGCACAAGGCATATCGGCACAGCCATTATATACGAAACCTGTATGTTCATCACCAGGGTTGTAAGCGAAACCATAATGGTAACCAGTAATAGCAAAAGCACGATGTTTCGGTTTTCCCGATAAATATCGTGTCGGAATGTGTACATAAATAGTCCGAAAACTAATAATGCCATCGAGATTAGTATAACACGGCCTAACAATATCATGTTGAAATTATATCCAGTACCTGATTTCGTCTCATATTCGAGCCTTAGAGATTCCAATTGCTGGAATTTTGCTTCGTTTACGAGTTCTCCTTTGGCAATAACACGTTCTCCTTTTTGCACCATGCCACGGGTAGAAGAAACATTGTTTAGCGACTGCTCGCGTTGGACTTTTGTTAAATCCTCGTCGAACAGGAGGTTCTGGGTAAGTGTTGCCTGCAATAAAGGCAGTAATGCCTTGCCATCAATACCTTGCATTGTGGCCAAATTAACCAACAAATATTCGTTTGCCTTGCTAATTGTCAATAAAACTCCGAAAGGTACAACTTTCGCCACATTATCCTTCAATATAGCTATTTGAAAATCAGGTGTTTTTTTTTCCAGATCAGGTATCATTTCAATAATACCTTTGGCATAAATGCTGTCGAGCAATGAAAACCCAGTATTTATAACCAATTCTTTTTCCTCGGATGTCGCAAATTTAAGCGCTGAGCGGTCGAGCCTTGCCAAGAAATCGCTTTTGGAGTATTCGCCTTTTTCATGGTCGTATCTAAAAAACAAGTATGCTTCGGCCAAAGCAGCTTTACGCTCATTTTTCAATTCCGATTGTTGCTTTAGGATAGCAAAGTTAAAAGGCGCAATCAAATCTTCATGCTGCCAGGGTTTTCCGCGTTGGAATTCATATTTGAACTTTCCTTCACGTGGGAACAAGGCTAATAAAATGACCAAGGTTACAAGAAACAATACAATTTTATTGATCTGATAATAGTTTTGCCATTGCCGTTTGGTAATTATGAATTTCATTGGGATAGAATAGAGATGACGAATTTATAAAATTTTATGTTCACCTGTATCTTATTTATTCAGTTTGGCTTGCAGAATTCAAGTTTTTGGTCAAATGTGATTTCCATTATCAAAAAAATATCCTTTCCAATAGGCGAATTATTCTGCCATGGCTTTTTGGTAACTCCATTTTACTATCTTTGATTCTCTAATCCAACCCCAATTGTTGGGTTCGCATAATAGAACCACAAGTTGTTTTTTATACTTTCACTATGAACGCAATATGCCCTTTGTCGCAAGTGCCGGTGAGGTTTGAACCTTCGGATAGAAGCGAAATGGTTACCCAACTATTGTTTGGCGAAACTTTTACCATAACAGAGGAAAAAGGGAATTGGTTACTGATTAATAGCCATTTGGATAATTATTCGGGTTGGATTGACAGGAAACAATCTTTGAAGGTAACACAGGAGTTTTTTGAGCAATATGCCCACAGGTCCAAACACTTTATGTCTGCTAAAACGGGTATTTGTACCTGCCAAACTGACGGCACGCGCATACTGCTTACCAAAGGCAGCATTTTGCCTCTGTTCCATAAAGGCGATTTTACGCTTGGCACCAAGGTTTACCATACTGCGGAAAAATGTAAAGTTGTGCCACATAAGTTTAAACCATCTAAGGTTTTTTCAACATCAATGGAATACCTAAATGTGCCCTATTTGTGGGGAGGCCGAAGCATTTTGGGTGTTGATTGCTCCGGTTTTGTGCAAGTTGTATATCAAATGTGTGGCAATATGTTGCCTCGCGATGCATCTCAACAGGTTGAAAAAGGGCTTATTGTTGATTTTGTTGACGAAGCCCAACCTGGCGATCTTGCCTTTTTCGACAACCTAATGGGTGAAATCATACATGTTGGAATAATGCTTGGGGATGGGAATATTATTCATGCATCAGGCCAAGTAAGGATTGATAAAATTGACCATAATGGGATTTTTAATGCCAGCTTGGGCACTTACACCCATAGTTTGAGGATTATTAAACGGCTGGTTTGATGCATTTTATAAAATTCATCCTCTTTTATTTATTGCTATAAGGCAATTGGTTTAGCAATCAGTAACAAGTAATAAGAGGTTCTTCCTTATATCAGGTTTCTTCAGCGAAGTACGAATTACAAATATAACTTTCTGAAAACCAATCGTAAGCCTAAACTCTTAAATCGTACATTTATTTGATAATCACAATTAAAAAACTCCAATAAGGCCGTACAGAATACATACGATGGTTAGAAACTCTGACCAATTTGTTAATAAACTCTTAATCATAAATTTCGATACAGAGTATCAAGTTATTTAACTTCGCAAAAAAAAACTTCAACCTAAAACTAACCAAATTTTATTCAAAATGAAAAAACTACTCTATTTATTCGGGCTGCTGTTTATTAGCAGTATGTTGCATGCCCAGGTAACCACTTCGGGAATAAGTGGTACTATTACCGACGAAGGCGGAGGCGGGTTGCCGGGAGCCACCATTGTTGCCACTCATGAGCCTTCGGGCACAGTGTATGGCACCGTTACCAATACGGATGGGATGTACCAATTATTTGGTATGCGTACAGGAGGCCCCTACACTGTTGCTATTTCTTACATCGGTTTAAATAAAGAAACTTATACCGAAGTTACCCTTACATTGGGCAATGTGTACAATTTGAACTCCCAGCTTAAAAAAGGAGCTACACAACTCGACGAAGTTATTATTGTTGGAAGTAAAAATTCAGCATTCAATTCAAAAAAAACTGGTGCGGCAGTTAACATCTCCAATGATGCAATGAACATTGTTCCAACAATTTCGAGGGGGCTAAAAGACCTCACCAAACTTAGCCCGTTGGCAAACAACAGTGGAAGCGGAACATCATTTGCGGGTTCCAACAACAGGTACAACCAATTTGCTATTGATGGATTGGTAAACAACGATGTATTTGGTTTGGCTTCGTCAGGGACAAATGGTGGCCAAACAGGTATTGAGCCAATCAGTATGGATGCCATCGAAGAATTTCAAATAAATATTGCACCTTACGATGTTCGTCAGGGTGGTTTTACCGGTGGTGGCATTAATGCCGTTACAAAAAGCGGAACAAACACTTTTCATGGATCGGCATATTTTTTTGGAAACAATCAATCATTGGTTGGACAAAACAACCCTGCTGACGACACAAAATCGGCATATCCAGATTATAAAGACTATCAGGCAGGGTTTACTTTAGGTGGCCCAATTATCAAAAACAAATTGTTTTTCTTCATAAATGGGGAAATGGATCGGAAGAGCACTCCCTTAGCTTATGCTCCGGGTACAACAGGCTCCAATATTACAGTGGAGGAAGTAAACAAAGTAATTGCCGTGCTCGATAGGATAGCTCCTAACTATGATCCAGGAAGCTACACCGACTTGAACAACGAAACCAACAGCAATAAATTTTTGGCAAAGCTAAACTGGAATATTAACCAAAACCATAAGTTGAGCTTACGCCATAGTTATACTTATGGCGAAAACTTTGATATCAGAAGAGGTGCCAATTTCTTACGTTTTTCCAATAATGGCCTGTATTTCCCGAGTACTACAAATTCAACTGGCCTTGAATTGAATAGCATGTTCAATAATAAAGCTTCGAACCGTATTTTGCTGGGATACACCACAGTTAGGGATCACAGGCAGCCATTGGGCAATCCATTTTCGACAATCCTTGTAAACTTAGGCTCGGGCAAGACCATAACCGTAGGCAGCGAATACTCATCAGTTGCTAACGAACTGAACCAGGATATTTTTTCGATAACCGACGATTATACCCTATACAAAGGCAAACATTCGCTTACCATTGGGACACATAACGAGTTTTATAAATTCTACAACCTTTTTGTTCAAAACATTTATGGAAGCTATGCTTATAATTCGTTGGCAAATTTCGAGACTGTTGGCACCGCCGGTGAGGTTGCCCCAACTTATTATGCAAAAGGCTATTCGTTTGTTACTGATGATGATCCATCACAAAACAAAGGCGCTGCCGAATTCAACGCCTATCAGTTTGGAGTTTATGCTCAGGACGAATACAAGGCCACGAAGAACTTGCTTTTGACTGTAGGGATACGTTATGATTTACCGATATTCCCTGACAAACCGATGAACAATGATGCATTTGACTCGGCTTATGCAAGTAAAAATGTTGCAACGGGCACTTTACCGGATACCAGACTTATGTTCTCGCCACGTTTCGGCTTCAACTGGGATGTTTTGGGCGACAAAACGCTTAAAGTTAGGGGTGGAACAGGCTTGTTTACTGGCCGTGTACCTTTTGTTTGGGTTTCGAACCAATTCTCAAACAATGGGCAATTAAATGGAGCTTATAGTGTTGGGAGTACAGCATCAAGCGCTACACCAATCACCAACCCTGCAGGCATAACATTTGAAGCTGATCCTTTCGATCAACCATTTGCTGAGGACTTTGGTAAAAAATCTGGTCGTGGTTCTATCAATATAATTGATAGAAGCTTTAAATTCCCACAGGTATTCCGTAGCAACCTGGCCATTGACAAAACTTTACCTGGCGGCATAAACGCCACAATTGAAGGTATTTACAGCAAAACCTACAACAACATCAACTTCACCAACCTGAACCGCCAAAAGAACACTGAGTTTGTTTTTGATGGTGTTGACCAACGCCCACGCTATACAACATCGAGCAACGATCCAAAAAAATCAGGTTACAATTCAGCATCAAGGATTGATGCCAATTATGAGGAAATAGTTTATCTCCAAAACACCAACGAAGGTTATTCGTACAACGTAAGTTTCCAATTGCAAAAACTGTTTGATTTTGGCCTTAATGCATCTGTTGCCTATTCGTATGGACATGCTTACGATTTGAATTCAGGTACATCAAGCGTTGCTTATTCTAACTGGCGGTATGTGAATCAGGTAAACGGGTTGAACGACCTTGAACTTTCGAAGTCCAATTTTGATCCAGGTTCCCGTTTTGTTGGATTTGTTTCGTACCAGAAAGAGTATTTGAACAAGACGATGTCAACGCAAATCTCGTTATACTACAATGGTCAATCGGGTCAACCTTTGTCATATATCTATAATGGCGACATGAACTACGATGGATCATCGAACGATTTAATCTATATCCCAAAAACAAGCACAGATATTAATCTGGTAGCCTATACAACTAAAGATGCTGATGGCAATACCATAAACCATACTCCAGAAGAACAATGGACTGCATTGGATGCGTACTTGAATACTGACGAATATTTGAAAGAGCACCGCGGTGAATACTCTGAACGCAATGGTGCAAGATTGCCTTTCCAGCATAATTTTGATTTACGGATAATGCAGGAATTTAGAGTAAAGACTGGTCCAATAACCAATAAATTGCAAATATCATTTGATATGATCAATATTGGCAACTTGTTTAATAGCGATTGGGGCAGGCAATATACGGCCTCTAATTTACAATCAACGCTTATTAATTATACTGGTTTGGAAAATTTGGGGACTTCTTCGGCACCAAATTTCACAAACAAACCAAAATTCACTTACACAGGCGGTGGTTTAGTAAATGGCAACCCATATTCAGCATCTGATTACCTTTCGAGATGGAGAGGCCAGATTGGCATACGTTACATTTTCTAATATATCATCCAAAACAATTAAAAAGAGCTGCTTTCAAAGGGCAGCTCTTTTTAATTTTACCAAACAAAAAAAACGGTTTTTCAAATTTGCTCTATTTATAAGAGTATTTAGATTTCTCAAAAAAACAAATCGAAATGTCAGTTTTAATGCAATTTGCCATATTCCCAACCGATAAAGGAGCCAGTGCCAGCAGCTATGTGAGCAGGGTTATTTCGATGATCCGCGACAGTGGTTTGCCTTATCAATTGAGTGCCATGGGAACAATTATTGAGACAGAAACACTTGAAGAAGCCCAGATGATTGTTAATCAGGCTTATGCCTTAATCAAAACCGACTGTGGCAGGGTTTACTGTACTGCAACCTTTGATATCAGAGAAGGACAATCAGGAAGACTTCTCAAGAAAGTTGAATCTATCGAAAGCAAAATTGGCCCTGTAAATCACTGATCCTTTCGGATTACTTCGATTGTAAAGTCGGCAGCCAAGGCGGCTAAAGCACCAACCGCTGCGAGGATTGGTGCAATCAAGGCACCAAGCAGCCCAAGGGTTACAGGGATTTCGAGGTAGGTTTTACCTGTATTGTCCTTGATTATTATTCGGTTTACATTTCCTTCTTCAATCAGTTCGCGCACTTTACGCAACAAATCTTCGCCTTTTACTTTAAATTCTGATGAGTTCATGGTTATCATGGATTAGTGATGCTGCTTTGACGAGAATGTGAGTTAACGGTTACAATCCAAAGTATTTGAACAGAATAGATAATTCGATAAAAATTGAAACATTACGAAAATGGTTGATCAAACAGTTATAGATACAGCGAAACGCTATATACAAGGCATTCCAGATAGTATTGGGATGAAGAAAGCGTATTTGTTCGGTTCGTATGCTAAAGGCTATGCCACCAACGATAGCGACATAGATATTGCCATTGTAGTAGATGAAATGGATAATTTCTTTACACTCCAAATGCTGCTTATGCGGTTAAGAAGGTCGGTTGATCTACGGATTGAGCCACATCCCTTTTGGGAAGGAGATTTCAACAAGCAGAACCCTTACGCTGTTGAAATCCAGCAAACAGGTATTGAGTTAAAATAAATGCTGATTACAAGGCAAGGACCAAGTAAACCTTACTTTACCACCACCTTCCCACTGCCCGCATACGAGTGATATTCCCCATTATACATGGCATCAGCCGATACTGCACCTATTACAAATGTGCCTTTGCTTACAGCCCTCACCGTATAATAAAAGGTTTTTGGGTTACCATTCAGGGAAGTGAAGAAACTTATCCTATCATCGCGTATATCGGTATATTCTGGTGTTGAACGGTTTTTCATAAAACCCATTTCCCTTTCTGCAACCAGGCGCGAATTTTCAATTTCGAAACAAGCGGGCAACAAATCGGTGATGGCAACATTTTCAATAGTCGAACCCGATTCAGATTGAGCCGTTATTTCAACCACCACTAAATCGTTTTGAGTAAACGAATTGTTGCTGATTTGATTCCCGTTACGATCCAGGAAACGGCGGCGGACTTTCAGGAACTTATCCTCATCCTTGGTATTTGGGGTGAGTTTTATGCCCGACAATTCAAGATAATAGTAAAGCGCACCTTTCCCTTTAGCCGAAATGGTGATTGATTTATTATTTATAGCCAAAGGAAGCTGGATATCTCTGTTGTTGTACCTGCCAACCTCTTTTCCATCAATTGAAATCTGTGCTGTGATATCTGAAGCCAAAGCCTTACGGGCGTGTTTGCCTATGGCAAGCAAGGCAAAAGCTGTTTCCTGTGTGGAATAATAACCTTTGTTTTTCATTTCGAGGGATACACTTTTCAGAAGTTCGTTTACCTGTGGGTTGTTCGGGTCGGTTTCGAGCAAAGCATTTAATGCTATTGATTTATCGCGCAGATATGAACCATAAGAGCCACCAAATTCGTTGATTGCCTTTTCGTTACCAAACGCTTTTGGCAATATGCCCCTAAAACTTTTCACATCGCCTGCACGTAGAAATGCCGAAGCAAGCATATATCTGCCTTCGGAAGAAAGTTGGGAGGAAATGGATTTGTAATAATTCATGACAGAAATAGGAGCCATGTCGGCCAATGCCAAAACATAAGCTGAATAAAGGATTTCGCGGCGAGGGATATTCCTTGATTTGCGAACCTCATTTTCGAAATAGAAATAAGTCTCCATTTCACGTTCTTTCACTTTTTGTGTCAAAAATTTAAGTATCCCATCCAGCACTTTGGCATTAACCTCAAACCCTGCCTCTTTCGACTCGATTAAAAAATGGGCTGCATAAGCCGTTGCCCACCAATCCGCACTTCCGCCTTGTGGCCAAAGCGCTAAACCACCATTATAGAGTTGCATGGATTCCACTTTAAGGATAGCTTGTTGCACGTTATTTTCGGGAGAACCGCCAAGGTTGAAAATGCGTCCTGAAACTGGCGGAAACAATTTTGTAATATCAGCCAGATACAACTGTGGGAAAGCACAGGAAACGGTTTGTTCCAGGCATCCATGCGGATAGCGCACCAAATAATCGAGATTTTTCGCAAACTCAACTGCCGGGGATTTACTTAAAACCAAAGCTGATTTTACAGAGGTTGGATATAGATCAGAGGTCATTCTGATTGTTTTAGAGGCAGAGCCAGCAACTGATCCTGATTCCGTGATAAAAGTTAAGCCACTGGCCGGTCGTACCGGAATATCAACCTGTTGAGTAAACTTTTGACCTAATGCCGTAACAGTAGCTGTTACACTAGCAACGCCTATTCCCTTATCAGCAACCACATTAAAAAGTGCAACTTCTTCGTTTCCGGTTTTTAAGTTTAGCGAAGCCGAGCTTTTTCCAGTAACCGAAACAGGGCTGGAAGCACTGAGTTGGACGGTTGCTTCGGTATTTTTCCCGCTTGTATTACTTAAAGAAACAGCAACCACACAATTGTCGCTTGGACTGAGAAACCTAGGCAATGCCATGCTGACAATAATTGGGTCAGCCACTTTCATGGTTTTTTCTGCCGATCCGAATTGTTTTCCTTTGTAAGCTACTGCCATAATCCTCAAGGCACCCGAAAATTGGGGGATATCAATACTGAACGAACATTCGCCGGATGAATTGGCTTTCCGGATTCCGCTCCATTTCGAAATAAGCTTCACCCTGTCGCCGGTTAAAGGGTTTATCCGTCGTGAAAGATCAAAAGCCTCGCCACCTGCCGGACTTGACGAACGTTTCAGT
>JFJP01039792.1_pt1 | contig 12637 bp, 22 predicted proteins | sample 431651 | NCBI WGS metagenome assembly JFJP01 (sample SAMN02602958, study PRJNA72255) | Microbial mat metagenome, whole genome shotgun sequencing project. | biome: fresh water; feature: sink hole; material: water; isolation source: purple microbial (photo- and chemosynthetic) mats found in... | reverse complement strand
AGACGATTTGAAACTTTCGTTTCAAATCACAACAATCGATGAATTAGGAAGTTGGGACGTGCATAGATTGTGTAAGTTTCGATGAACGGTTTTCTGGCGGTATACCTACTTATATAAAAAATTCTGAAGGTAATAAACTAAGATTGAAAGAAATTATTAAATTATCTTTGTAAACTAATTAAAAAACAATATGGAAAATAAATAACTCTTTACAATAATGGTTAGGTGGCGGAATAATTAGACGCTATTAACAGGAATAGAGCTTTATGCTTATTGATAACTATTTCATGTAGGTTAAAATCCTACCCTGACCACGAAAAACTCATCTTGATCGGATGGGTTTTTCATTTACCAATAGTTATTGTTTTTTCTGAAATATTCTATATTGTTTTTATTTAATAAACCATTAATAAGTAATTTAATCATTTTGAAATATCCGAATTTTTTAAATCTTCGATTATCCTGACCAACTTTAAATTTACCAATTTTGAATTTATGTTTATCATATTTTTTGGATAATAAATAATCCTCTGAATGAATAACAGTTTCATCAAACCCACCCAATCTTCTCACTTCCGATACTTTTGTTAAGAAAAATACACCAACAGCAAATGGATGCACATATGATAATAATCTGTTTATATCATTAAATAACTTAAACATATATTCCGCACGCCAATCTTTTACATTACAATATAACTTACTTGTCATTAAATATATATCATTATCTATCATATATGTCAAGTAATCTGCTATCATATTAACATTTTCTAACGTAGTATCAGCATCCATAAATAAAACAAACGGGGTTTCAACAAATCTTAAACCATTATTCCTACCAATAGAAACACCCCCGCCAGGGATAACCATTATGTTTAATTTGTTTTCTAATTTAGAATTAAATTCATCTATTATACCTAATGTGTTATCTGTTGAATTACTATCAGCAACATAAACAATGGTATTTTCAATATTTAATTGATCATTAATATTTGATAAGGTTCTACCAATATATTTTTCTTCATTCTTACAAGGAATAACAATTGTTAATAAATCACTAATCTTCATTTCTTATAATTTTCTTTAATGTAATTTATTAAGTCATCAATACCATCCCTTAAATTAGTTAACTTATCAATAGATTCATCAATTTCATCATTATCATTCAAATCATTTTTCAATTGAATTGATTTATGACAATCGTGTATGGTAAGTTTCATAATATTTTCATCCGAAACTTTAGAATGATAACAAGCCATACTTCGATGACTTTCTGGCAATAAAAACATTTTTTTATTATACATAATCTTCGTAATGCTTTAATTCAAATTTATTATTATCATAAATTATATATGAACAATTTTCAATCCAATCACCAGTGTTTAAATAATGAATACCATCAATAGTAACATCTTTTGGCGTATGTATATGACCGCATATAACTGTGTTACAATGTCTTTTTTTAGTTTCACTAATCAATACGTCTTCAAACTTATATAAAAAATTAACAGCATCCTTTACATTATGTTTAACCCATTTACTAAAAGATTTGGGCCTTAAACCAAAAAATTTTCTTATCTTATGAGTGTATTTGTTTAAATAAAGAACAATATCATATCCTATACTACCAATATGGACTAACCATTTATTATTCATAACTATAACATCATATTTATCACCATGTGTAATAAAACAATTATTCCAAATCATATCATTAACAACATGAATATTACCAAAATCTAATACATATGATCTTAAAAATTCATCATGATTACCTGATATATAATATATATTAGTACCCTTTTTTGAATACGATAATATCTTTCTTATGACATTTGTATGTTCTTGTGACCAAAAATGTTTTTTCTTTAATGACCATCCGTCTATAATATCACCAACTAAAAATAAATTCTTGGGTTGATATTGTTTTAAAACCTTTAATAATTCTGTTGCTTTTGTATACTTTGTTCCCAAATGTATATCAGATAAAAAAAGTGCTTCAATCTCCATATGTTTTTTTTTATAAATATTAAAGTTATTCTTTTTATCTTGTTTAAAACGTTTTTTTAATATATTTATTATTATGAAATTATTAATCACCGAACAACAATATATAAAATTATCTGAAAGCAAAGATTATGTGGAAGGTATTTATAATGGGAATACCATTGAGGCGTCAAATGAGGACTGGGACGCAGTACCTTTTGTTTACTTTAATAATAAAGTATACGTAGGTTATTGTCCTGAACTTGGTATTGAATATAAAGAAGATGGGTATGTTGATGATAATGGTGAAAACGATTATTCTAATTTACATTCCGATATTATAGGTTTCTATAAATTTGTTTACAGAAACGATCCTAATTTTCAACTTGAATTACCTAAACGTAGAAACACATATGATTTCTTAGGTAGAATATGGTTTGATCGTGAAGTTTTAAGTTTCTGGAAATACCCACAAGATATTAACACACTTAAAAATGTTCTATCATTACTACATAAAGAAATGGAAACTATATATGATATTAATATTAACTTTGAAGATTATATAGTAGATATGAATAAAGACCCTTATAACAATTACTTAATATCGTTAAAAGATTATGTTAAAGGTAATGATGCAACTGAAGATGAAATGGAACAACCACATCTTCTTCCAGCGAAAGAAAAAAGAAACGCACCACAAATGAAAGCGGTCAGGGATTATGATAATGAAATGAAATCGGAAAAATTTAAAAATGTGCCTGAATATAAATGGAATTTTGAAAAAACTAAAAATATGGCGGAAGAAAAAAATAAACAAAACCAATTAATAAAAGAAGATCCCGACTCAGTTTATAATGGTTTCTTAAATAATTTATTTTATGATGACTGGGATGCATTATCATTCGGTATATATAATTATAATATGTATATTGGATATAATAAAGGCATGTGGAACCGTCTAAACGATATGACAATAATGAAGAATATTTCTAGACCTGGAATACATTCAAACATTTATAGGTTTTATAAATATCTTACCAAATTAAAGTTAACTAATAAACCTGTGACTAAAATTTTCAGTACCGATGATTTCACATTTTCTGGTAGAATATGGATGTTTTCTAAAACTATTAGCTTCTGGACCACACCACCACCAAATAAAATAATGGAAGTCATTAATTTGATCAAAAAAGAACTGATAAATATATATGATTATAATCTTAAAACCGATGATATAAATATAGAAATTGATAATAAATTAATACCATTAAAAGAATATATTAAACAAGATAAAACGCCAGATAAAATTGAACCAAAAATACATCTTTTACCATCAGAACAGAAAAGAAACACACCACAAATGAAAGCGGTCAGGGATTATGATAATGAAATGAAATCGGTAAAATTTAAAAATGTGCCTGAATATAAATGGAACTTTGAAAAAACTAAAAATCTGGCGGAAGATGAAACACAACAACCAAAAAATACTGTTGTGAACAAAAACAAGGAACATTTTTTTATTGAAAATAACATTAATCCAGATAATTTATCATTTATAGGTAAAGGTGATTTTGGTACAGCATACTCTATCGGCGACGGTAGAGTACTGAAAATAACTAATTCAAAACAAGAATTTGAAATAGCAAAACAACTTGAAAATAACGACGCTAAGGTACTTGAATCATTTGCTAAAATTTTTAAAACTGAAATTGTTGATAACAATATGATGATCATTCTTGAGGAATTATATGAAGATTCAAACATTGAAAATCTTTTCTATCAACTAGAAGAAATTTTAAACGAACAGGGACTACCTATTCAATATTTATTTATGCTAGACTATGATCTTTTAGATTTAGATGATGATATGATCAAATTTATTGATCAAATAGACGATATTAATCGTGCTTATAGATATATTGGCATTGAAGCTTCTGATATGAAACCTGATAACTTCGGTTATGATAGAAATGGTATATTGAAAGCTTTTGATATTGACGATAAAAATAAAAAATAATAATTTAACACCATGGCAAAATCAGGGCCATCAACAACAAAACAAAACGACACCAAAAAAAATAGAAAAGGTGTTCACGCTAAAACTAAATCTAGCAAAAATAAAAAATCTAAAAACTATCTTAAACGATATAAAGGACAAGGAAGAGGATAATGAAAATTCTTATTACCGAACAACAATTAAATAACTTAACGGATAATATTAATAATACCAATTCACCACAATTTAAACAATGGTTCGCCAATTCTAAAGTGGTTGATAAAAATGGTAATCCTTTAATACTATATCACGGCACTAAATCTTCTGATGGTTTTAATGTGTTTTCTAATTCCAAAGATATTGGTTATCATTTCGCTGTGTCAAAACATATAGCTAATGATATGTCTGGTTATAACACACCCCGTTAAATCAAATTCATCACCGATTAATCGCATATGTAAATCATAATATTCAGTTGGTATGTTTTTTATAACATCCGAATGATATATTTTTTTACATACCAGTTCACCAGTTGTTGAATTTTTATAATATACTTTTTTACTTTCCATTACTTCAACTTATTTGACATTTCAATAAACAAACCATGCCAATCTTTTGGTTTGTTTATTTCTTCATTGTCGTAAATTTTCTTTTTCAATTCATTAGTTGATCCATAATCAATAATTTTACCATGTTCTTTTATTTGAATACCAAAGTCAAGAATTCTTAACGCATGATATATGTTTTTATCAACATAATCAAAATTATCATCTTTATAAGAAAGAACAGCATTGTGCCAACTTGCGGATGCTAATGTTATTACTTTTTTACTGAATTGTTTATCTTCAAATTTATTCATTTTGAATGAATATGAATTTTTCACAATCATCTCATCAGGTAAAAAGATAGCTTCTAACGCTGACATTTGGTAGTTATTGATAGCGTCAATGAAACCACCCCTAGAATAACAAGTACCTTGAATAGTATAATCGTCCGATGATTTAGCATTATCTTTGAATGAACCACTAGGTAATATTGATTGTTTATATACAATAATATAATCACTATCAGAATCTTCATTAGCATTCCCATATACCTTCGACCCGTATGGAAATATGTTCCATATATCTTTTATATCCAGCCCTAATTTTTCACATATTTCTTCATCAGTATGTTTCATTTTATTCTATTTAATATAGATCCTCACTATATAATTGATTAAATTCGGATTTTTCGTTAGTTTTTTCAAAAATTTCTTTTCCTTCAACTCGATCAACAAATCTGTTTTTCGATGTTAGAAAACCTTGAACATATTTGCCACATTCGGGTATAACTGACCGTTTTCCCGTTAATATATTGAATTGTCCGATAATTTGTGCGTGTCTCCAACCACATAATACAACACCCGTTTCAGTATTAGATACAGAATGTACTGGTTTATCAAACTCTTTGTACCAGATTGCACTGCACAAAATATATTCATTTTCATTTTTCATATTCTGGAACTATTATGTTATTTACCTCACGAAACCTTTTTTCGGTTAGACAAAAATCTTTAGTTCTATTCGAAAAACCATTACTGTGCTTATTAATATAATCTATAATATTAATTAAATGATCATTACTTAAATCTTTAATCAATCGTCTATTACCATCCATTGATGTCCACTGTTTATCGTTTCTTCTTTCTAAAAATTCATAATCAAAACCATTTTTAATGTGTTTATCATAAGATATTTTTTTTAAACCTATGTTAGTGAAAATTACATCATCCATTTTTTTCTCGTTATATACCACAAAGATAAACAAAATATTTTACACTAACAAATGTTTAATAGTTTTTTAACTTCTGACACTGCTGAATTAAATCTTTCTTCATATGATTGACCACTGATGATAACATAAGAACTAATACTAAATACTTTTTCATTTTTTTTAATTTTAAATTAGGTACAAAGATACGACTAAATATCAATAACACCAAACACCTTAACATTAGTTAAAGAATTATTTTAAATTTAAACCGATAATGTGTGTTACTATAACCAACAACATTTCCATTACCAGCAATGCTAGCTAAGTACACATAACTGTTATATCTAGGTATATATAAATTATCGCCAATTCTATAAGTCGTTAAATTATTATAAATATATAATGTGTAATTACCCTTCTCTATTTCTATTTTAACTTCATTAGCGGTTAATGGTTTAGTTAATTGATAACTTAATTTAACAACATCATTCGTGTCAAAATAAATGTATTGACCTACCTGATGTGAAACAATCATTAAATTAGTTGATGCAAAATTATCAGACTTATTCATAGGTTCACATATCATTCTAAATCCTCTATAATCGCTAGGAAAATACATAATAGGTACATCAACATTATAACCAATAGTAAATTTTCTTTTTAGATATTCGTTTTCACAATCTATAATATTATATTGTACGGAATGTGGAGTTGTATATGTATATTTATTCATACCAACCCATTGTTCTTCAGTAGTATTATAACGTTCAATAAAATGTGATGATATTGACCATATTTCATCTTTAGAAATAGCTAAAAACATCGGCTGATAATTTGGTTTTTCAACACCATCATTATAAGAAGTAAATTCATTTATATCAATAGTGTTTGTGCCGTCAACAAATAATTCTTTAAAATTATTGGGCTGATATTTATCAACAATATATACTTGTTCTAACGTCATTTTAAAACCGTTAGTAAACAACAAATCCATTTTCGTCGGGGTTTCTTCAAATAGGTATTCACACCCCAAACAAATGAACGGTATAAATAAAAATGTCAATTTTTTCATATCTTTTTATTTTTGGGTCAAAGATAATATTATTTACTCACTTCCACAAGTTAATTAACTATTTTTGTTAATGGTTAACACAAAAAAACCCATTACTTTTGATAATGGATTTAAATTGAATACTATCAACAAAATTAATTAAGCCAAATTATTCATAATATTACCTATTTTATTGGCTTGTTGTGAAATCAAACTATTATTACTTTGTGATCTAGATTCTATTGCAATTTTTGATAATACTTGTGGTAAAGTTATTCCTCGGTTAACCGAATCATTTATTTTATTCGCGAATTTTTTAAACCAACCGCTACCATTCCAAGTAGCATAAAGAAAATTGAAAGTTAATGCCTTATCTGAATTAACTATTGATTGTGCTTGTGGGGATAAGTATCTTTTTGAAAAATTTTGATATTGCGGTATAATCATTTGTGATGCTAATTCCAACAATTGTGGTCTTAAATTGCCCCCGCCATAATTCCATTTCCATTTACTTCTGGCGTTTGCGTTATCAATAATCGACCAAAATTGTCTACCAGGACCTGATGTTGTTAAACTTCCACCGTTTTTTCTATCCATTCCAAACATGGTTTCACCTGAATTACCATATCTCCCATCTTTAACTCTACCATCTCTTAACATATCAGGATGATAATAACCACCCTCAAGTTTATTAATAACTAACTTAGTTAATTCATTTATATTACCACTAAATGCACCAATATCCATTACATCGGCGGTATCAGTTTGATTGTCATTATTCGAACCGTTATCACCGCCGACTAATTTTTGAAAAAAGTTTGCTAGCGAGCCTGTGGAACTTTCTTCTTGTTCATTTATAAGTGATTTTGTTAATTTTTTTGTTTGTTCTTCCGTTAAAATAATTTTCATTATAATCTTTCTATATAAATATCACAATTTATATAATTGACTTATTATTTTCGTAAGAAGTTTTAGCATATTGATACGCTTCGGTATCGTCATCATACACAACTAATCCTCTAAACCTAAAACGACTATACCAAAGAAATAATGTACAATCTTTACCATTATATGTACACGGGTAGATGCCACGTTTATTTTCATCATCGGTAATGTAATTACTATCATCTTCCAATTTAAAACCATGTTCTTCAGGGTTCAATATGTTATAACAATCATAATTACAGTCAGTTTCTAATTTACCATGTAAATATGTGAAACCAAACCTACCTTGTTTTCCTTCAGGTATATTTTCTTTTTGTGTGTCGGGAATTATTACTATTTTACTCATATTAAAAATTTGGTTTTTGAAATGTTGGTTTTATTTTTGACCATATTATTTCATCAATGGATTTTCCATTCACCATGTTAAATAATATACCTTTCCATTCTAATGGAAAAAGATTGATACTTTCTGCAACTGATTTTTTATCAGAGAAATCACCATTATATTTTTCATGAATAGAATTATAACAAACAACACTATAATCCCAAATTAAATTATAATTACTTTTCAAAACTTTTATTTCATTTCTAACCCATGCATCAAATTCGTCTGGGACATGTTCAAAGAATACTTCCATATCGTCACCATTTTTCAATGCAACCCATATATCAATATTTGATACGTTTGTTATTATACTATGTAAACGAAGATATTCAGAATATTTACTTTTCATTCTAAATCCTGATTTAAATTTAATAACAAAACCTTCTTTATTTGTTCCATCAATAGTTTCTGTCAATGTATTATAATCAGTAATACCATTATACCTTTTTACTAATTCAAACCCGTCTTTTTCTAATGGTATTAAATCATCAAAGTTTAACTCTTTTCCATTATCATTATTAAATGCTGATAATAAAATTAAACCTTCATAGTTACCATAATCAATAACAATTCTATTTTTACTCATATTATAAATTTGTTAAAATAAACTCATCAATATTTTTTAAATTTTCAATTATTTCATATTCCCAAAAATATATCACCGAATATCCATATTTTTAAGCATTTTTCTTTTTGTTTAAATCTTTTTCCCACAAATCCGAAACTAACATCATATTATTAGGTAATATTATTGTTTCATCTTTATTATAAAAAATCGGATTTGCATGCCAATAATCACCTTGTACTTCTATTATTATATTAGTGTTTTTAATATGAAAAAAAGGAAAATCTATTTTTTCTAATAAATTATTTCAAAAATATATGAGTTTTTTTTATCTAATTTATTTGCATCATATTTGTTTAACAATTCATAACCCTTTTGGGCTTGATCAGAAGTAAAAGATCCTTTTGATGATATGATCCATCGATTATTATAAAAAAAACAACAAATATAGGAACCGTCCATTTTATCGTATACTTCAAAATCTTCGTTGGGTACTTTTAAACCAACAGATTCTAATTGATCTAAATTAAAAAATTTATCAAAACCTTTAGCAATAACATTACCATTATCATCTAAAATTAACCCACGCGCCATAAGTGTGATATCATCCCATAGCTTTTCATATTGAACTTTTCTGCTATAATTATAGATATATATTGGAAACTCAGGGTGCTTTTGTTTTAACAAAAGACCTTTTTCAACGTATTCGTTTATTATTTTTATATCTAATTTCATTTTGTTTTATTTAAAACGGTAATAAATCTTCTTCATCTTCAACATTTCTTGGGTCATAAGTGGGGTCTTCTTCCCATAAAGCGTACTGACCATTATCTTCTTCCCACACTTCTCGTGTAACTTCAGTTAATTTACGTCTATGTAGTTGTGGATACCATTTACCTGGACACCATGTAATCAATTGATTACCAACAAACATATAATCCACACCGTCATCACGCCAATATTCACCTTTATAAAGTCTAAGACAAGTACCACGAGTTTTTAATTCTGGGTTAGTTTCACCCATCATCTTCACTCATTGATTTAGATCGGGTTTCACACTCTACCTTTTACTTTCATAATTTAACCTTATGTTTTATAACGATTTTTTTTAAATCTTTCAAAAATGGTTTAACATTATCTTTATAACGAATAGCATAAGTTAAGTTAATATGGTCATCGTAGAAATCTTCATAATTGGTTTTACAATAATCACTTAATAATGATAAATCATTGAATAAATTATTCGTGATCTTATCACCAAAATTACCGCTCACTAATCCATATACAAAATTACCACTAAACATGTCACTACCAAAGTTTTTATTATTTTTGAATCTATTTAAAACTTCAATAATATTACTATCAGGTATTAGATCATCACCCGACACCCAAGTATAATGATATGGTTTATTTTCATTACCTTCCTCATTGTATAACCAATAAGGTATATTAGTATTGTCCTTTTCTCCCGTCAAATCATATTCAGGATTTCTAAACCCAATCATACCTTCAATAAAATATATTTTTTCATCATCTATTACATATAATGTATTATTAGGTAAATTGTGATATTCTAATATATCCTCACCATTTTTGGGTAAATAATGCCAAATTAATTCAACATTAACTAATTGTGTCACCCCATCAACAACTACCGATGGATCATAGAAATCGTAATGATCAACAATACCAGTATCACCCCCCTTATCTTCAAGACCAAGAAGTTCAGATAACATTTTCCTTGAAAGATACTGATTTGTTAACCCAATGTCAGAATATTTCACATTTAATGTAAGATATTTTCTCCAACCATCAACAATTCTTTTTTGAAAATACTTTTTTATGTTTCTTTTTTTCATATTTAATCTTGTTTAATTTTTGTTAAACAGTTGATTTACCCAATTGTTGATGAATCATATTTACCATCCATACCATAAAAATCACCGTTTGGCGCTAACCAACCGCCAGAATAGTTTTTAGTTATATCAACTGGCTTACCAGTATCAAGTGAATTTTCTTTCGCTTCGATTACATTAACAGTTCCTTCTATGGAATCAATATCTTCTTCGAAATATTTTCCTGATAAAGCCATTTTATAATCAAGTGCGATTTTTTTCCATTGATTTGACCTTGTTTCCCAAGTTTTTGCGTTCTCCTCAGCAATTTTACAAGCTTCTTCCCACTTATCAGCAACATCTTTCCAAGTTGGCTTCTTTTCACCTCGTGGTTTTTTAACATAACGGAAAAAATCTACAATACAATAAAGGTCATGATTAAACATAATATCAGATTTAATTAAATCATTGATATAATTATCCTGTTCCTCAACAGTAGTTAAATTGTCAGGTACATTAATATTCTCAACGAAAGTAGTACTACTACCACCGTGGTTTTTAATTGCTTTAAATTTAACTTTTATTTTCATGACTATAATAATACTTTTTTATTTCGGTACAAAGATAAGTAAAAGTTTTGAATTAAATTGCTAATGGTAGGTTTTTTAACGTATTTTTAGATACCTGACAATAAATTTCGGTTGTTTTACTTGATGAGTGACCAGCCAACTTCTGTATTGTACGTATGTCTTCATTTTGGCCGGTTAGGTTGGTGAAACATGAATGTCTCAATAAATGAAAGTGATAATCTTCACCAAGATATTTTTTAACGATTTGATTGCACGAAGTTGAACTATATTTTAAATCAAATTGACCGTTAAAAAGATATTCTTTTGGTTTATATTGAATGTAATAATATCGAAGAAGATTTAACATATTTTCAGTTAAAGGTACTACTCTATCTTTTCTTCCTTTAGCTTGATTAATATTAATAACCATCCGTTTAGAATCAATATCACATATTTTTAAATTAATAACTTCAGATACTCTTAAACCAACTGAATACGCCAATGTTATAATTGTTTTATGCTTAATATTATCAATTTCATATATTTTTTCTAAAAGATAATCTTTATCAATAACTCTCGGTAATGTTTTTTCTTTTCGGGGTCTTTCTATATCTAAAATACCTATCTTAGAACCAACAACATGTTTATATAATAACTTTATCGAATTTATTATTTGATTCTGTTGAGATATTGATGTGTATTTTTTATTAATTAAATAATTAACAGCATCTTTTTGTGAAATATGCTAAATATCCTTTTCAAATTCATTTAAAAATTTTTCTGAATAATGTAAATACATTTCAATAGTCCTTTCAGAATAGTTTTTAAATCTCAAAGATTTTTCAAACTTTTCGAGAGTTGACTTACTTTTTGTGTTCATAATCAATTAATTCAATAGTAGTTGTATATATATGATAGTTATACTCCATGCCTTGGTTCAGTGTTTCAATTTAACATTTGTGATGAAAAACAAAAAGATTTTTTCCAACGCACTTTAATGATTTATATTTTTTTATTTTCTAACCAATTATATTTTTCACCAGTTTCAGCATTCTCGATGATATAATTTTTATGTTGAATTGTTCCTACCATATATGGAATATTTGAATTGATACAATTTCCATTTTCATCAATCCAATCAAATTCAAAAACACAGCAACATTCACCATCATCAAAACCTTCATGCAATCCACGAAAGAATGCGGAAGTATAATCATGTTCAATACCACCTTGTTGGTCTAAAATCGCTTCTGTCCCTTCATCATACCAAGTATTTGGTCTTGCTATAAATTTAATTTTTTTCCAATTTATTCCCATTTTTATTAATTACTTTATGAGTAAATATTATTATCATTTAAATCCCAACTGCCATCATTTTCAACAGATTTAACTTGATTTGGGTCTATAATTATATATGCCAATGGATGTTTTTTCATGTAGCTCAAACCTTCCATATTATATGGTTCGTGAAAAACTCCATCAAACCCAAAATCTATTAAACTATTATAAAGTTTATTTGATGGTATTTTATCAATTAAAAAACTGTTAAG
>JFJP01039790.1_pt1 | contig 12639 bp, 4 predicted proteins | sample 431651 | NCBI WGS metagenome assembly JFJP01 (sample SAMN02602958, study PRJNA72255) | Microbial mat metagenome, whole genome shotgun sequencing project. | biome: fresh water; feature: sink hole; material: water; isolation source: purple microbial (photo- and chemosynthetic) mats found in... | reverse complement strand
AAGAAAGACTGCCCTGTGTAAAAGTTACATCTAACCTGTAATTGGTAAAAGGATTTGGCGTTGCGGTTTCGTTTGTAGAAGGCCCATCAAATGTAATGGTTACCTTGTGCCACATTTTAAGTTCGCCGGTGATAACATGGCTCTGAGAGAATAATCTCACGGAACATAAAAGAAGTACAATTGCAAAAAAGAATTTTTGATCAATTCTTTGTAGATTGTTTGTTTTCATTTTTTCATGTTTTAAATTAAATATGTAGTTAACTGTAAAAATCGTGGCTAAGTATATCAGGCTATTAAATTCAAATTAGCCTTGATAACAATACCATTCAAATAAAATTTAGTTCACCACCCATTGCTGGATGAACAAGTTTTGCAAATGATTTAATATCCCTATTCATTTGATCGGTCGTCCAATAGTTACCAAAGGTGAAATTTTCCGCAAAATTCACATGACTGTTCTTAAGTAAATCGCCTTTTGGCCATGCTCAAAATCTCGAGGCACAAATTGACAGCAAAATTGACCTGTTTAATCTATTTTAATTGTATAACCTATCAGTGAATTTGCAAATCCTGCCGATTCAGTATTTACTATTATTTACAGATGAGCCTTAACCAAAGCAGTCGGGATAGCTTAATGGTCTTCCTGACTGATTTTTCCCACTGTCCGAGAGGCAATGAAGCTCTTTTCATTCCATATTTAACAAAAATTCGAGGGGCAACTGCGAGTGCTCCAAACATACAAACTACTAAAAATAATATGAGAAAGAAGTGTTTTTCATAAAAAATAGAATCTTCATATGTATATTGTATACATAATTATATTAAAAAAAATAAAATCGAATAAACGGCCCAAATTTAGAGTTTTTAAAAATCTTATTTCTTTAAAAACCTAAATTTTAAATTTGACAAACATTGGGCGCAAATTGAATCTATTTTTTTACAAATATAGAATATTATTTTTGAATTCTTCTGATTTTACAATAATTATTTATTTTTATAAGTCAAAACATTTCTCAAATATCATTAAACAAGCATTTACTTTTAGTTCGTAACTTAATGGCCTATTCCTAATAACATTATAATCCAACTTCAGTGCGTACTTAAGCTATTACAAATAAAGGCAAAGAACAATCCTAACCAGCTATTAAATGGTCGTTGGTTTTCCTTTCTAGTGAATAAATATTGGTGACATTTCCATCCTCATTATAATTGTATTCAGGCCAATAGGGATAGCTTCCTTCCGGAAGAATAACACTGGGATTATCAGCTGCAAAACATTTATTGAGAAAAACTCGATAATATATTATAAATTTGCACTTATCATTTACAAATTCTATTTACTTTCTTTGTACTTAATAAATATCACATCATCCGCCGGAATTTCAAATATGATCGATTCAGCATTTTCAATCATCCGTTTACCCCAAATATCGTATAATGAATAGCTGACACCCGGTTTTAAGCCCAGCTCCTTTTTATCGTATTTAACAATGTCCATGTACGGGTTGCGGTTGAAAACACCAATCCAACCTTCGTTTGCTTTTGTTTTATGAGGGGTTTGCCAAATATCAATTTTACTCGCGTAAGTTTTAACACGTGTTACTAATTTTCCTGTCTCGCCATTTTGGTTGCATGCCAACATATCAGCATCGGTAATTAACTCAAAAACTGTAGTTGGCGAAGAAGTTAAAGTGCCCCCCATAAATAGCGGGCAAGCAGCCATAGCGCGTTGGGTGATGAAACTCTTTTTCTGTGCATAACTAAAATAATCCATTCTGTCGTAACCACGGTTTACACTGAGCCTATTTTTGCTAATTGGGTAATTTACCCGTATATGTCCAAAAGGAATCATGTCCATATCCAACCAAAACCCTTTGTCGGCATAAGGCAACATGTGATCCCAGCGGTCGAACGAAATCTCAATATCCTCTTTCATGTCCCACACATCGCGCGAAATACGAATCATATCTGCTTTTTGGTAGGTTTTATAGTAAGTTGTGTCAATATCATCACCTGGCGAAATACTTAAAAAAATTCTTTTTCCGGTTTTACTAATTGCAGTTGCTACAGCTTCAATTTCTTGAGGTTTGTGTACAATATCGTCGTATTTTAGAAACTGAACACCCCAACTTGAGACTAACTCAACCACACTATTATAGTATTCCTGTGCGCCGGGCTTAGTCATATCAACACCATAATTAAGGTTGCTCCAGTTGCAAACATCTTTTACGTTGGCAATATCTCTTGCAAAGTATTTGGTGCCTTTTATAGGCAGGTTTTTTTCAACAGCTTCGCGTGGAATACCTCGCATAAGATGTAAGCCAAATTTCACTCCATGTTTGTTAGCATACTCTACAATGGCTTTAAAACCAGTAGGGAAATAGGATTTTGAAGGAATAAATCGTCCAAATTCATCAATCTCAAGTTGGCGTTTATCACCATCTGAAGGCCAAATTTCGTTTGGTTTTAGTGTTATATTTTGATACCAACCCGCATCAAGGACAAAAAACTCATACCCATAAGGTTTTAACTTTTGAATAAAAGCATCTAAGTTTTCCCATGTTAGTTTTTCGTTAATGTGCGTACCATAGCAATTGTAGCTATTCCAGCCTAATAATGGTGATTGTCTTTTCAGTGGTGCTTGGGCAAAAACACAAGTTGCACCAAAAACAATAAGTACCAACAATAAATTGCGAAGTGAGTTTGTTGTGAATTTTTTCATAATATTGAAAATAGTAAAAGCCTATATGATTCAATTTAACATGAAGAGGATTTACTTCTTCCATTTGTTATTCAATCAAATAGGCTTTTGTGTTTTTAAAAATAAAAATAACTATTTTATTTTGCGGAAATAAGGGAGTCTTTCAATAGGCACTGAAACCTCAACGATTTTTCCACCTTTGTATTTAACTCCATCTTCGGCTTGCCATTTGCCTTTTGGCAAAATAACTTTACGTGAGCGAACGCCCTTTTCTGCAACCGGTGCCACAATAATATCGTTACCCAGCACAAATTGGTCTTTAATCATTTCGTAACCATTGCCCGGGAAAGCAAGTTCCATGGGTTTTACGATAGGCTCACCAGTAATTGAAGCCACTTTTGCCAATTCGAGAAAACGGGAGCCAAATTGCTCATGAAGTTTGGACATTTTATTACATATAGCTTCATTTTCTTTTGACAATACACGCCATGGAGAAACTGAGAATTGCATCATTGGCATCAAAGCATGAATCTGAGCCGAACGAACTACCAATTCCTCATCAATTACAGCACCATGAAGAAAAGATTGATACTCGCCACCACCAATCATATCAGGACAAGTATAAGCATATCCCATCACACTTTGCGACATTTGATCTGGAATTAATTTCACTAAATCGTCCCATCTGTGCGTTTTATCTCTTAATCGTTGCGCCAAAGGTAAACCAGCCATTTTCCATGCGGCACGAAATTCGTTTAATGGATATTGAAGACCCAATTCGGCGAATTTTGTAGTATGTTCATTTGGAGTATTTGCTTTAAATGACACCATGTCGCCAACATAAAAATCTGCATCACCAGCATCAAACTTAAAACCATCTACTCCATATTCTTTTACCAAATAATCTAAACGGCCTTTGAACCAAGCTAGACCTTTTGGATTTGTTAAGTCAACAGAAGCACTTGCACCATTCCACCAACGGATAATTGCGGCTTTGTTTTTTGAGTCTGCCCACAAAATTTCTTGTTCTTTGTTTTTATCAAGAACCAATAACTTCTCACGTTGCAGTTTCCTAAACACCTCTGAATCGGCACTTACAAACGGACATACCCACAACATGACCTTGAAACCCATGGCATGTAGTTTTTGCATCATTCCTTTAGGATCTTTGAAGCGACGAGGAGAGAACTCCCAAACGCCATAATTCTCTTGCCAGTTATCGTCAATCATTAATACGCCCGGTGTATAACCTTTACTTACAATGTCCTGAGCATACTTTAAAATAGCTTGCTCATTTTGATCGTACATCAGCTCAATCCAAGTGTTGTATTGAGGTTTTTCGAATAACATGGGCTCTGGAATTTTTCCATTAGACGGAAAAAATGTTTTTGCAGCATAATCAAAAGCTGTGCGCAAGTTAGTACCAGCTGTACCGCTTACAATTTTTCCTGTTCGAACAGAAACAGTAATTGTGCCTTTATTAAAATCATATTTAATAGGTTCCTCACTCCAAATATAACGTCCTTTTGTAGAAATCAACAATGGTTGCGCTTGATTACCGTGGTTGTCACCCCACATTTCGTAGCTTGCTACCGATGTTTGACTGTAAGGCATTTCATAGCCTTTAGAGGTGATTCCTGCCCACCAATATTCTCCCTGAGCAATCGTTAATTCTACTTTCTCTGCTCTTAATAATAAACAATTTGCTAAAATTGCTACTAAAATAAATCCTTTTTTCATTTTTTATTCTATAATTAATTAGTTATTCTTTTTTTATTATAAGATATTCAATTGTATATATATTTAAAGCACCTCATCCAATAACTTTCTTAATGAGACATCGAGATTTTCAATAACAACCAATTTTAATAAAATGGTTGAACTTTTCAAAAAAAACACGCTTTTATAATAGGACTGAAACTATCCTTTAGTTTAGTACAATTAGAATTATTTTCTAACAATTAAACTAAAAATCGTTTTTTATTTTAGCTTAAAATGAGTTATTATAAAAAGTGATTTTTCATTAATCATTAGAGATGATTAATTGTCCAAATTTAGAATCCAAAAATAGACAACATTTTCCAATTGAGTTTATCTATCTTTCCCAAATAATTGACTAATTGTACTTAAATGTATTTAAAACATGAAATAATGAAGTATTTTTCACTTAATATGGAAATAAAATCCAATAAGTGACTAAAACAAAATTGCGAGTCCATTTATTTGGCAATTTCATGCAAAATTAAGTTTCTCGATATATATTGTATATTTCTATTAACACACATAAAAGTAGATGAAAATTGATCATAATTATTGACAAATCATTCCAATAATTATCATTAGGTTTTCGAAAGATAATAAGTTGGAATATAACAAAGATGATCTAAAAATATTTAAGATAAAAAGGGGCTTTCGGTATCCCGAAAGTTCTCGGAATAGGAAAATATTTTGCTAAATACTCTCTGTTCAAACTTAAAACTTCGTCGTGATGGTTCTACAGATCTCATGCCGAAGTAAAATCCGAATGGGGTTAGGGGTCTTAATTATTAACAGTAGAAATTACTAAAAATTGAAGTTTATTTAATCAGATGCCTCATTTGAACTATTTATTTGTTTAATGTACTCGGATGGTGGTATTCCGAAACGTTCTTTAAACCATCTGGTAAAGAATGAAGGACTATCAATACCAACTCCAAATGCAACTTCAGCTATCGAAAGATTAGTGGTTCGTAATAATTCAGCTGCTTTTTGAAACCTTATTTCACGAATATATTCACCTATTGTAACAGGGGTAATGCTTTTCATTTGATTATATAAACGCGATCGACTTACACCAATTTCAAGACAGAGATTATCTACTGATAAACTTGAGTTGCTAATATTGTCATTTATTAATTGTGTAACTTTATCCAAAAAGAGTTGTTTATCTTTATCCAATGCCAAATTCCTTTTATTTAAATCAACATCTACGGTGTTTGTATTAGAAGGTTTTGATAATTGATTCGTAATTTTATATTTTTTAAGCAAGTTTGTGACAGTTGAGTATAACAAGTTCAAATCAAATGGTTTAGGAATGTAAGCATCAGCACCTTCATCTATACCTTCAATTTGTTGTTCAGTTGTACCACGTGCAGTAAGCAATATTACCGGGATTAAACATGTATTGAATTGTGACTTAATTTTATTACATAACTCCAAACCATTCATTTTAGGCATCATTACATCCGAAATAATTATATCAGGGTATTTCTCATTGCAGATAGAAAGCGCCTCTTCGCCGTCTTCGGCTATAAGAATATTGAAATTTGCTTTGAAATGCTCATTTAGAACCATCAGAATCTCCTGATTATCGTCTACAATTAGCAATGTTTGTTTTGACTCATCAAATATATCAGTATCTATTTTTAATTTTTCTTTGTCAAATATTTGCACTTTATAATCGTCGAAATAAACCTGACGATCAAAAACAATTTCAGATGTCTTTTGGTTTTCAGATAAATAATCATTCTTCAACGGAATAGTAAACACAAATTCAGTCCCCACATTTCGTTCACTACTTAATATAACGCCCCCATAATGTAACTTCACCAGGGACTTAACCAGCGCTAAACCAACACCCGAACCAAGATGTTTGCTGGTTTTACTGATAATTGTATGAAAACGCTCAAAAACATCGGGTAGCGTTTCCGACGAAATTCCAACACCAGTATCGGTTACCGAAAAAATTAATTGTTCGCCAACTTGCATTTCGTCGGTAAAAATAATCTTACTATTGAATTTCGACTGATAATTTTCAATAAATCCTGTTGACAATTTTATTTCAACAACTCCCCCACTTTCGGTATAGCGTAAACTATTGGATATTACATTGCTTAGAATTTTAACAAGCACCTCCTCATCAACCCATACATATAAGGCAGTAGGAGGTAGAGTCAATTTGAATTCAATTCCAGATACCTGGCTAAGTGGTTGAAACTCCTCAAAAATTTCTTGTAGGAGTTTACAAACATCCATTTGTGTAGTTTTAAGTTCAATAAGAGATGCATTAGACCGTTGAAAATCCATCAATTCTCTTATTAAATGAAGCAATTTTGAATTATTTCGTTTGATAAGTTCAAAATAATTGTTGCCGGACTTTATTTCTTTCTCGGCTTCAATTTCAGATACAGCAGCATTTATAAGAGTTAGAGGTGTTTTAAATTCATGTGATACGTTGGTGAAAAAATTCATTTTTAACTCCATTAGCTCTTCCTTCTGCTTCTCACGCTCATTCTGAAACAATATTTGGCGCTTCATATTCGACCAATTAAGATAGTACTTGCTTGCTTTTAGAATAACAAGAACTATGATCAAAAAATAAATTAAATATGCCCAAAAAGAAAGCCACCAAGGAGGAAGAATCTTAATTTCTATTGAATTGCTATATTGAGACCACTGATTATCAACACCCACTTCAACAATAAACTTAAAGTTTTGGTAAGGTAGTTTTGAATACTGGGCATTAGGATTAGTACCGGTTGTATATATCCAGTCTTTATCAAATCCTTCTAATTTATAACGATATTGAATATTTTTGGATTGAGCATAATTAAGCGATGTAAACTCAATGGTCAGGTTATTGCAAGGATAAGGCAGTTTTACTTTTGAGATATACTGTAAATCATTTTTAAGTACAATTCTACCATTGAGGGTATCGCCTACCTGTAACATTTTACCGTCGATTGCTAATCTTGAAAATACGATTTGATAACTTTTTCGCTCCACTGTGGTGTCGGGCATAAAATAATTCATTCCTTTCAATCCACCAAAAAACAGCATGCCATTACGAGCTTTACACGAGGTACCTGTACCAAATAAATAACTTTGTAATCCATCCTCTTCGTAATAAGTTTTAAATTTCTTAGTTTGATAATTAAAACGTGACAAATAACGTCCACCACACCATACATTTCCAAATTTATCAACCAATACGCTCTCAATATCATCGCTTGGAGCACCTTCTTTAACTCCAAATCGTTCAGCCTTATAATCAGCAGTTCCTGTCACTCGTTTACCAATGGTAACCCTATTGAGGCCACTACCCAATGTTCCAACCCAGTAAATTGAATCGTTTTCTTTATCAATTGGCCATACATAATTGCTGCTAAGAGTGGATGGATTTTTTTCGTCGGAAAGATAATAAGCAACACCAACAACATCACCATTATTATTTAGCATTAATCTATTTAAGCCATTAGAAGTAGAAATCAACACTTCATTTTTCTGCTTATCGTTAAATACAAAATTAACTTCATTCGACGACAAATTAAGCGAAGGATCGCTTTTATCTGTAAATAATTTTTCGCTTTTAACTTTACCATTTTCTATTTTAAGGCATGAGAGTCCCTTACCAAGCATACCAACCCAAAGTTGTTGATGATTATCGAACCCAAAAGAAAAAATGGTGTTGTTATCGTATGACTTAACAAGTTCAATTTCCTGACTTATTTTATTGATTCGGTAAATAGATGTACCTTGAAAAGTTACTGCTGCATAAATCCAGTCATTATCACTATCAATACAAGGAACTAAAGTATTTACACCTAACTTCTGTTTTAAATCAATACTATAATCAAAAGTCTTACTATTTACATTAAAACGACTTATTCCACCAAATTTTGTTCCAATATAGATATCACCCTTTATGTCTTCGTGAATAGAAAAAACAAATTCACTGGGTAAGTATTTATTACTTTTAATGGGCATATACTTCACTAGTTCAAACTTTTGTTTGGCAATGCTAGTGTAGGAAAGCCCGGCACTCCAAGTTGATACCCACAAATTATTACTTTTATCAATCAAAATTCCAGATTGATGATCACTACATACAGAGTTGGGATCGATAATTGAATGCATATGAAAATCAAGACGATTATTGGTCGAAGCTAAATTTACCTTTGTAAGGCCTTGATTGGTACTTAACCATATATTGGTAGAGTTGAATTCGACACCTTCAATTTTGCAATCGGGGTAATCTATTTCATCAAATTTATTGAGTTTACCGTTTTTAATTCGAAATGCTAAAGCCTTATTCTGATAAAAAACCCATAAATCATCACCGTTGGCATTAATTACATGAAAAGATGGAGGTATTGAATACTCCGCTTTAATTCTAATATCTTGGGGTTTTGAGGCTGAAGATTGAAGTAGTATTAGTTTAGCACTATCGGAAACTATTAATGTGCCATTTTTTAACTCTACTACCACAGGGATTCCTTCTTTGTTTAAATTCAAAAAAGAATTATTGTTTATTGTAACGTTTTTTAAAACAACATCTTTCTTATTATTAGTAATTAATGCAAAATCAAGTTGACCAGGGGTTGACATCCAAATTCTTTTTTTTGAATCGATAAAAAGATTGTAAACGATTTTATCTTTTACTAGTTTTTTGTTATTTTCTTCAATAAAAGTGATATATTTTTTTTGCTTAAGATCAAAACATTGCAATCCTTTGTGAGTTCCTGTCCATAAATAATCTCCCGAAATTTTTATTTTTCTTATCCGATTACTAAATAGAGTAGAATACTGGCTGGTTTTATTTAAATATGAATCAATTTTATATCCATCGTATCGGTTTAGACCACGCTGAGTTCCAATCCAAATAAAACCAGCAGAGTCTTGAGCCAGGCAGGTTGCACTATTATGCAATAAGCCATCAACGACTGTTAGGTGATTGAATTTTAAATCATTTTCGGCTCGCAAACTACTGGTGCAAATTACGAAAAATACTAAAATAAAAAATATATAGGAAAATTGGGTGAGTGTTTTATTCATTTTTCAAATCATGATGTTTTTCAAAAACAAAAGTATGAAAAAAAATGGAATTAGGATACAATTCAAGAAAAGAGAACTAAGAATTTACCATTTAAAAATGTACCATCCGTCAGTGGACGGACAAGTTTTACCATTTAATAAAAGAAAGTTAAACAGCACATTACAGGTTAAGAATTGTGACATTACATATTCACGTTACCTAAGTAGTCAACAATAAATAATGATATATTTTGATGATGAAAGTTAATGAAGGATATCAGGGGACAAGAGACTTCCTAGTCACTTGAGTAGTCATCAAGCGACTGGGAAGTCGCTTATCCCTCACTAAAATAGATAAACAAAACATTCAATCAATAAATATTATCTATTACCTGGCTATGACTTATTATATACATTAACTAATAGCGAAACTTCGAGTTTATAAACTGAACTTAAGATAATAGCAAGAAATATAGATAAAAAACAAGCACAGATTTTTGTCTGAAAAAATATTGGTAATCACAATATTCTTCTATAGAAACAACGCTTATTTTTCACTTTGAGTGATAATATTTAGAATTTGATGACGTTAGCGTTTAGCGATACACTGGATACAAATTTCGTTAAAATGAAACCAGCTCACTTTTTCAAGCAAGCTGGTTTTATATTCAACAAACACAAGTTTGTTTATCTTAAAGTTTTACAAACGCATTTTAATAACCTTCGTTTTGTATAACTGTTCCTTCACTCAAGCGAACTTGATCAGCTGGTTTTGGATACCATCTGTACTTTTCGGCCCAAACTCCTGCTGTTGAAATTCTTACATCATTTTCAAGATCTTTAGCACCACCTAAACTCCAACGTCTTAGGTCAAGTACTCTTTTCATTTCAGCATTTAGTTCTATTCTGCGTTCTTGTTTTAAAGCAGCTAAAAGTGCATCACCAGTAACAGTTAAAGCAATATCAGCAGGAACACCAGCAACGTGAGCAGGAATAGCTGCGTCACCAGCAGGTAAAGTAGTTGTCCATGTATTGCGAGCTCTTTCACGTACTTTATTGATATATATTCTGGCTTGATCAAAATCATTGGTTTTTATACAAGCTTCGGCATAAAGTAAATAAACATCCGATAAACGATATATAACCCAATTTGTACCAGAAGTATTATCTTCAAGTCTTGCTGCCCAATCAGCAGGAGAAGTTCCTTTAGCATTTTGATAAGCTGCCTTACCCAAATCATTGTCTTTAATAGCATCAACAACAAGTACCGGACCACTATATTTAGCACCGCCAAGGAATTTAGGTGCCCATTCTTTATTTACACCTGTGCCATAAGCCAATAACCATCTTCTTGCATCTCCATCTTCATATGCTTCGTACAAATTTTGAGTGGTATTAAGTTTAAACCAACCGCCGTATAGTTTTACATTACCTGTAAATCCTGGAGGCGCTGTCATTGGTACAAACCATGGGGCAACTGTGTTACCCATTCCTTTTTCTGCAATTGTACAAACCAATTCCCAAATGTTTTCAGTACTGAACTTTTTGTAATAGGCATCCAATAATACAGGTTCAAGCGTATAGCCACCTTGATCAATAACTTCTTTAGCTAAAACTTTTGCTTTACCAAAGTCGGCAGCAGAATTTTTTTCCCATCCTCGTGAAAGGTAAATATAGGTCAGAATTGTTCTTGCAGTTGCCTGACCCACTTTACCTTTTTTATTTGCTGCATAAGTTTTTTCCCAAGGGAAATTCGCATTAGCAATTGCTTCTTCCAAATCTTTAATAATTTGTGTGTAAATCTCATCCCTTGATGCATCTGGTGTTCTTAATCCAACTTTATCAGCGGGAGCAATTGATTTCAAAATTAATGGACAATTTTTGTACGCCATCATTAAATAATAATACATAGCCGCCCTTACAACTTTTGCTTCTGAATCATATGCTGATTTTTTAACATCGGGAGCAGAAGTACCTGGAATTACTTCCATAGCTACGTTACATCTTCCAATAACCTGATACCACATATACCATGCTTTTGGTAATGCTTGATCGTCAGTAGAACTGCTAAATGTATAATTGTTTACAGAGTTGCTTTCTCTGGTTATTTTCAAATCAGAAGAACCACAATCAAACAAAACGTGCCCGGTTCTACCATTCAAACCGTCCCTGGTTTTTACTTCAGTGTAAATAGCCAAAATGGCTTGGTCAGCATGTTGTTCAGTAACAAATCCGCTTTCTAAACTTTCTACATTAATTATTTTTGTATCATCAATAAATTTGTCACATCCTGTGAATATGAACAAATAAGTGATTGCTAAGCTTAAATAAAATATTTTTTTCATTTTATCTTTCAATTTTAAAATTTAACATTCAAACCAAACATTATTGTTGTAGGCATAGGAGCACTTCCTGCATCAACACCTGCAGATAAATCGACATTACCATTTCCCATATAAGCGTCGTTACTAATTACTTCAGGGTCATAGAACGGATATTTTGTAAGAGTAAACACGTTTTGAGCACTTGCATATAAGCGCAAACTGTTTATTCCAATTTTTGTAATCTGTTTATTTGCTAAAGTATAACCTAAATTAAGATTCTGAAGTCTAAAGTAAGAGCCATCGTGAATATACCTACTGGTAGATTTTGACACGTTACCATTTGGATCTGAAAAAGTATATCTTGGATTTTGGCTTGTAGGATTTTCAGGTGTCCAATGGTCTTTAATTGAAGCAAGCGAGTTAAAACGAGATGGTATGGATAACACAGGTTCATACAAGGTATAAATCTGAACACCTGCAGTTCCTGAGAAATTTGCAGTAAGGTCAAATCCCATATAATCTGCAGATAAATTCAGACCAAATTGAAACTTTGGATTTCCACTACCAAGATTCTTTTTATCCAAATCTGTTATTCTTCCATCGCCATTCACATCTTCAAAAATAACATCACCAGGTGAAGTTCTTGCAGCATTATAATAAATACCAGCCAACTGAGAAGCAGTTAATGGTTTACCTGCAGCAATAGCAGTAGCAGCAGCATAATCGCGTGCTTTTTGGTTTGCAGCATCAACTTCCTCTTGTTTGTTGAAAATTCCAAGAACATTGAATCCATAGAATGAACCGATAGGATCACCTACATAC
>JFJP01023844.1_pt1 | contig 12639 bp, 11 predicted proteins | sample 431651 | NCBI WGS metagenome assembly JFJP01 (sample SAMN02602958, study PRJNA72255) | Microbial mat metagenome, whole genome shotgun sequencing project. | biome: fresh water; feature: sink hole; material: water; isolation source: purple microbial (photo- and chemosynthetic) mats found in... | reverse complement strand
AGATTTTAAAAGGAATTGGGCTCTAAGATTGTTTTCCCTTTGTTTGTTTGGTAAAATCTTGATAATTTTGAAGCTCTTTTTAATGCAATTTGAAAATATCAAAGAAGATTTCAAATCTAAAGCTTAATATCAAAAATTATACTATATAATATTTAGACAATTAGCACAAAGGAGTTCCTATTAAAACTTTATATCTTGTACGTCATGCAAAGTCAAGTTGGAAAGATGCAAAGCTAAGCGATTTTGAACGTGGGCTATCACGTCAAGGAAAAAAAGATCTGCAAAGCATGAGTTCCTATATCGCTCTATCCAAAGTAGAACCCAACTTAGTACTATCAAGTTGCGCCTTAAGAGCTCAACTTAGCATTGATGCGATTGTCAATAAGCTGGAGTACAGCGGTAAGATACACTACATCAACGAACTTTATAGGGAAAAGCCCAAAACACTGCTCAATGTCATAGCGTTGCAAGATGACCATTACGACAAGATGATGGTCATGGGACACAACCCCGAACTCACCGAATTGGCCAATATCTTTTTAAAAGAGCATATTAACAAACTACCGACACTGGGTCTTATTGAGATTAAGTTTGATACGGATAGGTGGGAAGATGTCATGGAGTTGCAAGGAGCATTAGGGCTTTTTCTCTACCCCAATCAGTTTAAATACCACATGCCCAAAAAAATTCGAGAACACTACTCTAAAGAGAGTTTGGATTTGGAGGAGTAGTTCTTTGATTTGTACTACGCCTCGCAATCTTGAACCCCAAATCACATTTGGGGTATATTCATCTTAAAGATCTCTCATCTCTTTTGAGATAGCTTGAGAGGTCTTCTCCATAATCATCTTTGCCAAAGCCACATTTCCATCATCTCTAAAGATAGCAAAAACGTTGATTTTTGTGAAGTTATCACCCGATTGGTCTCCTGCGCTGTTGATCAAAAAGACGTGACCGTCCATCGTTTTGGTCTCAATAAATGAGGCATCTGAAAAACCAACGTCAAGCGATGATTCCGACATCATTCTAAAAGCATCGTTGAAGATACTCGCTGAATAGGCAATATCAACACCTGTATTTTCATTGTCCATATAGAGCGTCTCACCTGCGAAGTTGAGTACTGCTGAACCTAAATAACCGCTAACCGTCCGTAATTTTTTCATTGAAATTTCAAAATCTATCATTGTTTAATCCTTAACCTTGAATTCTTGACATAACATCGTTAAATGTATCAATGTTTCCACCTTGCGATGCTAAGAAATCTTCTAAAACTTTTTGGGAAGCCTCCATACCACCACTTGCCTCTGCTGCTACCATGTTTTTGTAGAGCGGTTCAATAATGGCTCTTGCTGGAGCGTTCATTCTTTTGCGTGTTGAGGTGTAGTTTCTAAACGACCCATCGGGGTTTGTTGCTACTCTTACTTGTGCAAATACCCAATAAAACTCTCCGCCTTTGCAGAGATTTTTGACAAACACATTGGTATCAATCCCCCCTTTGAGGTGATCCCACAAAAGTTTAAAAACACTCTTTGGCATATCAGGATGGCGAATGATAGAGTGGGGTTTATCTATCAATTCACCCTGTGTATAACCTGCTATATTAAAAAAAATCGGGTTTGCATAGCTAATATCACCCGCCTCGTTGCCTTTGGAGACGATAATATCAACATCTCTCACCTCTTTTTCTACATCTGTAGGTACAACTCCCATCTATTACTCCTTTTTTATGCTTTGTGTTATTATTCTACATAATTTTACTTAAAATATCGTTAGGAAACTAAGAGCTTTTTTGCTATAATGCAAAAATTATCTCAATTGTATAGGAAAAAGATGCAAAATACACCCAATTTTATCGATACGCTCACTCAAACGATGAACCACGTTGCACAGGCAAAAGATAACGCAGAGATTAATCAGCTCATTGAAAAGCTTTTGATGGATTTTACCGACTCCGAACGGGCTACATTATTGATTTTTGATAAAGAGAAGATGGTTTTGTTCAACGACAATGGGAAAAAAACGCAAAAATTTTCTGTCGTTGGTTCCGATATTGGACTAGCTGGATATATACTCAATACCAAAAAAAGTGCCATTTTCAATCACGTCACAAGCGAGAAATACTACGATGCATCCATTGATAATCCAGACAATATGCGTATCAAAGGACAAATTATCGTCCCTCTTATTCAAGAAGAAAAAATCTACGGCTTAGCACGGGTTTCACGTTCAATCTTGTTTAATCGAAACTACACCAAAACCCAACTCGATATGATCAAATCCATCGAAGGATTTCTCATCAAAATCATCGACATTGTGCAAGGCGGCGATAGACAACAAAATATTAATGTGGATAAACAACAAGTTCAAGAGAAGATTACACAAGCAAAAAATAGCCACTCCAACGACAACGAAGAGATCAACTCCACCATGCTCTTTCTCTCCAATACCGTTCACGATATTCGCACCCCCGCCAACTCTCTCTATGGATTTTTGGATTTGATGGAGGAGCAGATTAAAGATGAGCGACTGTTGAGCTTCATTGCCAACGCCAAAGAGTCGGCGCAATTTATTAATACCCTCACCGATTCGATTTTGGAACGCATCAAATACGAAAAAGAGTCCTCTACCTCTGAGCCAACCGTTGTCAATTCTATTAAGTTTTTTTCAAACGTAGCCAATATCTTTACGGCTAATATGTTCAAAAAAGAGATTCACTACCTTATCTACATCGATCCCCTTATCCCCAAAGAGATTGAGATAGAAGAGCTTAAAATCAAACGAGTACTCATTAATCTCATAGGAAACGCTTACAAATTTACACCCAAAGATAAGGTGATTGAGTTTAGGATAGAGTACAACTCGCTTCAAAAATCACTTGCGTTTAGCATCAAGGATACAGGTATTGGTATCGCCAAAGAGAACCAAGAGAATATTTTCAAAGCCTTTGAACAAGCTCAAGCCGATACCTCTATCCACTTTGGTGGCACGGGACTGGGATTGGCAATCTCGGCTAAATACGTCCAAGATTTAGGCGGTAAACTCGAACTTGAAAGCGAGTTAGACAAGGGAAGTAACTTCTATTTTGCCATTCCTATTCACATCGTTGATGCCTCGCCTGCGCACCTCTCTTTTGAAGATCCGACCAAATTTATTACCATTTTAACCGATCGTCCCACTTGCATTGATGCCAACAATATGCAAAAATATCTTCAAGACCTCTCAATTGCTCATCAAAACATAGCCATATCCGATAGCATTGCTCAAAATACAACGCACCTTTTTTGTTTTGAACACAAACTAAGCGAAGAGATTGTCAAAGAGTGCAAAGAGAGAAACATTAAGCTTATTGCCATAGAGGAGCAACTCTTTTCGATTACCAAAAATCCTAAATACAAAAATCTTAAAGTTATCTCCGAAAACTCCTATTACGGAGACGTACTCCACTCGACCGTATCCTCGCAACGCAAACCCCGTATCTTCATCGCCGATGACAACAAAATCAACGTCATGCTGCTCAAAACCATCCTTGAGAGCGAGTATTGCACTATTGAATACGCACTTGATGGTCAAGATGCTCTCAATGCTCTTCTCAAAGGACTTAAAACAAGCAGACCTTTTGATGTTGTCTTTATTGATAAGCACATGCCCTCACTTTCGGGTATTGAAGTCATTGAACACTACAAAGAGCAAGAGACCAAATACAAACCGATTCACCCTCTTAAAATTATCTCTATTACAGGCGACCCCTCCATTAGCAATGAAGAGAAGAGACTTTATGATTTAATCGTAAGCAAACCCTTTAGCAAAAGCGAAATTCGTGAGGCATTTGCCCAATCAATAGCCCAATAAATCTTTGGTGCTTTTGAGTTTAAAGCCTATTAATGTGATGTCGTCTCGACGCATCTCCTCCCCTTGATAGCGATTGATTTCATCAAGGATAAGGCGTTTTTGCTTTTGCATGGGTTGATCGTGAAGAGAGAGCAAAAACTTTTTGAAGCGTTTGTTGCCGTACAAAAATTGCTGCGCACCTCCAATTTGATCCGTGATACCATCGGAGTAGAGGTAAAAACTTGCATTGGCAACCTTTAGAGTATGATTGGTGTATTCGTAATCTATTTTAGAACGCTTATAGCCCAGGCTTTGCTTATTGCTTTTGATAGTCACTACCTCGCCCTCTTGTACATAAACCAAATCAATTTTAGCTCCTGCGAACGTGAGATATTCCTTAGCATTATCAATATAGCACAATCCAATATCCAAACCGTCATCGCTAAGGGCATTGCGGTGATTTTGATTGAGTTGTGATCGTATTTCGATATTGAGTTCACGCAGTATCATGGCGGGATTGTCACTAATGATGCTATTGCTTAGACGCTTAAAACTGCTACCCACTAGCATCGTAATAAAACCTCCCGATACCCCGTGTCCCGTACAATCGGCTACTCCAATGAGTGTACCCTTGTCGCTTTTGCCATAGAGATAGAGATCACCGCTCACAATATCTTTGGGTTGCCAAATGACAAAACTATCATCAAAGGCTCTGCTTATCGCTTCCCACGGAGCCAAAAAAGATTTTTGAATATTGGTAGCGTAGCGAATAGACGATTGCAATTGCGCATTGGAGCGTGATAGCTTCTCGTGATTTTCATGCAAAAGCGTATAGGCTTCTCGCACAATTTTTGCAAAGAAAAAAGCAATCAAAATCACCACAATATTGACCGCACTAAAACGCATAAACTCAATATTTGAAAGTGTAACGCCTACTGTCGTATAGATATAGGGCATAACAATAGCGTAAAAGATAAACAAAAACTTCATTCCCTCTTTGTAACCTTTGAGTGAAAAAGTGACAAAAGGGAGTGTAAAAGACCATAATATCGAAAACGATTGGGCTTTGGCAACAAAAATAGTCGCAATGGCTGCAAAAATAATTGTCAAAACCGCAAACGTTGAAGCGGTATCAATCGTATGTTTAATGCGTAATCTATACCATATATAGACAATAGGAAGCGTAAAAACTCCCTCGGCAATGCCCAACACATAGTTGCCAATCACAAATGTATGGACGATAAAAAAGATAAAAAAGACACTTCCTGCTAGATAGAGAATAATGTTGGTCATCAAAACCTGCTGATAGAGATAGCTGTTTTTGTCTATTGCCATATTGGATAAAAAAATAGTCCTAAAAGTTTTGAGTTTCATCGTATCCCTTGTTTGGGTTATGCAAAGTAGTATTTAATTTTATTTATTATACTATATAGTTCATAAAAACTCTAAAAGGGAGGCTAGGTATGAAAAAAATTTTAGTTCTTGCGGTATTGGTACTTTTTGGATTGGCACAAGAGGCAGTTGCAAATGAGGTCTATTACGCCAAAATCGGTCACAACGATAAAATCAACTCGTACGGTGAGCGTTTAAACAGCGTAGCGGATATTTTACGGCAAGATAGAGCCAACTATCATAAGTTTTTTGTGCGTGATAGAGAGGATTCGGGTGATAGATTTTTTGCTTACGCAGACAATCGAGCAAGAATGGCTTCGATGCTACGAAACGGATACATCTCGCCCGCTGCTCGTGATGCGATAATGTACGGCAATCCAGTAGTTCGTGTGACGATTGATGATTATCGAATCGAAGTAGAACTCTACTAATGCGTTACTTAATCCTCTTTCTAACACTCTCCATTTTCGCTTTTGGTGAGTGCGATGATAATGCCGATAAATTGGCGGCTTCTTACCCGCAAGTAAGCCACTGCCACAACAATCGCATCGTCTTTACCGATGGCACAACGATGCTCTACGATGATGGCAAAAAGAAAAGCTTTGAGGAGTTGCTTAACCATGCCGATATTGAGGATATGTTTTCCATGCACTATCCACGGGGCAAAAACTCCTACGGACCCCCTGCCAAAGATTTTGACCCAGGGCGTATTAGAAATGAGGACTTTACAAAAAAGATTTACGGTTCAACCTCTCATCAAACCCAAGCTAAGCTTACAACTATCCCCTTTGTTAATGGCAAACGCATTCAAATTACTACTGTCAATGGGATTGATAAAAAACTCCAAGCCGTGGGTCGTGAACTTGAAATGCTTCCCCAAAAGTATCACAAATATTTCGCTCAAATAGGCGGAACTTACTACTGGCGACCCATTGCAGGGACTAATCGACTCAGTTCACACTCTTTTGGCATTGCTATTGATATTAACGTCAAATACTCTGCCTATTGGCGATGGAGCAAAGGGGCTTATCGTTACCAAAATCAAATCCCTCCCGCTATCGTAGAGATATTTGAAAAGCACGGCTTTATTTGGGGTGGCAAATGGTATCACTACGACACCATGCACTTTGAGTATCGCCCTGAACTTTTGCGATAGTCTTTGTTGCAAACAAACTCAAGCAATCCAATAAGGTGTTTGAAAATTCACACTCGGCTAAAGCCGAGGCTACCTATTCAAAGTCTTAGTTATTAATAGTAGCGTTTGTCTCGTATAAGCATGACGGTATTGTTATTTTCCATACGAATATCAAAAAGGTCAATGGCTTTGATGAGATGTCCTAGTTTGAGATAGCCGTAGTTGATGGGAGAGAATGAGGAGTTTTGACTGATGTATTTACCTACCGCTGCAATATTGGCCCATCCTGCATCGTCACACGTTTGTTCGACGGCTTTTCGCAAAGTATAGAGCAGTTTGGTATCTTGACGCAACTCTTTGCGTTCTATTTTTTTGCTTTTGGTACTCTCCTCTTCGTAGGAGGCATCAAAGAGCTTTTCGGCGTAGATAAATTGCGAACAAGCATTAACAAAAGCCTCAGGAGTTTTGGACTCTCCATATCCATAGACTCTTAAACCATCGGCTAAAATACGAGTCACCACAGGCGTAAAATCACTATCGCTTGTAATGAGGGCTATAGCACTAAGCTCTTTGGTGTAGAGCAAATCCATCGTGTCGATAATCATCGCAATATCGGTAGCGTTTTTACCTTTGGTGTAGTCAAATTGCTGAATGGGCTTAATGGCATACTCTTGCAACGCATCCTCCCAACCTCGAAGTCTTGGATCTTTCCAGTTGCCATAAGCATTGCGAATATTGACTACGCCGTATTTGGAGAGATCGTTTAAGATAGAATCAATATATTTTGCGCTCACATTATCGCAATCAATTAGCATGGCAATGTTGGAGTCGTGGTTTTTTGACATTTTGTTTTCCTAAAAGAGTGTACCGCTATCATCAAGCGGCGAACTAGCTGGGCGATTAATCTTGGGATGAAGCGGACTAAACTCCACATCGGTATCTTCGGGGTCTATTGCCGTGCCATTGGAATCGACATAAAGGGTTGAGCCATCATTCCCGTATATCTGCGAAGGCAAGGGTGAAATAGAGGTGTAGAGTTCTTTGCCTTCATCGGATTTGCCCTCATAGACACCCTGAGGTCTATCAAATGTTCTCTTGAGATTGGGTTCGATTTTGAGTAGCTCTCTGTAAAAATAGGAAAAAGAGGGTGCAGAGGCGTGCCCTCCCGTAGCGCCAAATCCAATAGGTTTGTTGCTATCACGCCCAAACCATACAACGGTCTCAATCGTAGGGGAGTAACCGCAAAACCATGCGTCAATGTTTTTATTGGTAGTACCCGTCTTACCTGCTATCTCAATCCCACTAACTGCTGCTTTTGAGCCTGTACCGCGTCGTACAGCATCTCTTAAAATAGAGGTCATAAGATAGGCTTGGGGTGGGGTGGTAAAGTTGGCTATCTCTTTGGGCTTGGTTTCATAAATTACCGCTCCCTCTTTGGAGAGAATTTTGCTTACTATTCGAGGTTCTATCATGTGTCCGTAGTTGGCAAATACCGAGAAGATTTGAGCCATCTTAAGAGGACTAAGTCCCAAATTGCCCAACGCTATCGACATATCTTTGGGGATGTGCGGCACATCAAGCAAGGCAAGACGTTTGCGAATGGTAGGCACACCTATATCGTGAACAAGGTTGATGGTTGCAAGATTGCTTGAATGCACGACGGCTTCACGCAGCTTAATAAAGCCCTTGAAGTTTCCACCTGAGTTTTTGGGAGCCCAAATCTTGAGGCGACCGCCGCTGTAGTATTGAAAGGTTCGAGAAATATCGGTGAGGTTACTAGCGGGATTGTAGCCCATATCCAAAGCGGTTTGATAGATAAAGGGTTTAAACGATGAACCAGGTTGGCGACTTGATTGCGTCGCACGATTGTAGGAACTCTTTTCATAATCGACACCCCCCACCAAAGCCAAAATATCCCCCGTTTTATTCTCAACCGCCACCAACGCACCGTTAAGCGTCGAGGTTTGAGCGTTTTCACGATACTTTTTGAGCAGTTGCTGATACCCAAAATCAATCGCTTTTTTGGCTATCTCTTGATATCGAATATCGACGGTAGTGTAGATAGTATAGCCCCCTGTGCGAATGTCTCCCAACTGCTCTGTGCCAAAGCGTCGAAGTACCTCATCGACAATAAAGGGTGCTTTGTTTTGGGTAAGTGTTGTGTTGAAAACTTCGGGGGTCTCTTTGACGGCTTTGATGTACTCCTCTTCGGATATCCAACCGATACTTCGCATTCTAAAAAGCACACTGTTGGCACGAGCGAGTGAGCGTTTGTAGTGTTTGACGGGGTTGAGTGAGCTAGGAGCGTTGGGCAAACCTACCAAAATAGCAGACTCTTTAAGCGAAAGCTCATGCATCTCTTTGTGGAAAAAGCCCTCCGCAGCGGTACGAATGCCGTAGTAGCCGTTTCCAAAAAATATCTCATTGAGGTAGCGTTCTAAAATCTGCTCTTTGGTGAGTTCGTTTTCTATCTTCAAAGCCAAAATTGCTTCTTTAATTTTTCGGCTTAGCTTCTTTTCGTTGGTTAAAATCTTATTTTTGATAAGCTGTTGGGTTAGCGTACTTCCCCCCTCCACAAAAGCACCCGCTTGAATATCTTTGACAATGGCACGAATAATGGCATCGATATTGACCCCATTGTGTTCAAAAAATCGGGTATCCTCCATTGCCACGAGTGCCTCTATAAGGTAGCTTGGCATATCTTCGTATTTGGCGTAGAGGCGGTGTTTCTCTTTGAAAACGTAAGCAAGATGCTCACCGTTGCGATCGAGTATGACGCTTGAAGTGTCGGGTTGATAGTTGATGAGTCTATCGGCATCAAGTTTGACCTCTTCGTAGGCATATACAAACGCAGCAATCAAAGCAACCGCAAACATAGAAAATATTAAAATCGAACCTTTGATAATACTATTAATCACTAAATTACTGCTCCGTATCTATTTTGTATCTCTAATTATATCCAACATATCTTTGGCTATCGTATCTTAAAGGTAATGAGTGCCAGAATATTGGCAATAAACGATATCATCCAAAAGCGTACGATGATTTTGTTTTCCGCCCATTTTTTGAGTTCAAAGTGGTGATGAATGGGTGCCATGAGGAATATTCTCTCGCCTCTAAGCTTGTAGCTACCTACTTGAAGTATCACCGAAACCGTCTCGATAACAAAAATGATACCAATCAAAATAAGCAACACCTCGCTTTTGGCCAAAATTGCCAAATAGGCCAAAAATCCACCAATGGACAAACTCCCCGTATCACCCATAAAGACCTCAGCGGGGTAGCAGTTGTACCACAAAAAGGCTAGTAAAGCTCCAATAAAGCTAGAGATAATGATTGTCACCTCCCCTACCCCTTTGATGTTTTCTACAAGCAGATATTGCGAAAAGATAGCATGACCCATGACGTAGAGAATAATCGAAAAAGAGGAGAAGGCGATAACGGAGGGTACGGTAGCCAAACCATCAAGTCCATCGGTAAGATTGACGGCGTTGGAGGTTGCCAAAAAGACCATCACCCAAAAAATAATAGCAAAATAGCCAAAATCCAAAACAGGGTTTTTGAGAAAAGGAAGATAGAAACTCGTAGGAAACTCAACCACAAAGACCAAAAAAGAGGCGACAATCAATCCCGCACCCAATTGCCAAAGCAGTTTGCCTCGTGGAGTGAGTCCTTTGAGATTGTCTCCCGCTAAGACTTTGCCAATATCGTCTTTGAAGCCCACCAAACCAAAAGCGACAATCGTAAAGATACCCCCCAAAATATAAAGGTTGCTTAGGTTGGCACTCAAAAGTGTAGCGGTAATCGTACCAAAGATAAAAACCGCTCCTCCCATGGTAGGCGTTTTGCGTTTGCCCTCGTGGGCGGGGACATATTTGCTAATAGGCTGGTTGGCATTTTTGCTAATCGCCCATGCCAAATATTTGGGCATGAGATAGATAGTAAGCGAAAAAGCGATAATAAATCCAAATCCAGCACGCACGGTAGAGTATTGCAACAAGTTAAAATCAAGCAATAAATAGAGTTCGTATAACATTTAGGCACTTCTTTTGGGTTGGTTTAATATATTAAAAAGTAGTATTCTACTATTATTTCAATAAAAAGTAGGAAAAGAGAGAAACAAATGAAAAATAAAACATTATTGATTATTACCGACGGAATTGGACACAAACCTCACAGCATCTGCAACGCTTTTGCCGATGCCTCAACCCCTACCTACGATAGACTTTTTCAAGAGGCTCCTTGCGCACTCATTGCAACACACGGACTAAGCGTAGGACTTCCAGAGGGACAAATGGGCAATTCAGAAGTGGGACACATGACCATTGGAAGCGGACGCATTCTCTATCAAGATTTGGTTAAAATTTCATTGGCACTCCAAGATGGCTCACTCAAAAGCAATGAGGCTCTTAAAACAACGCTCGAACAATCCAATCGGGTGCATATTATTGGACTGCTTAGTGACGGCGGAGTGCATTCGCATATTGAGCATATTATCGGATTAGCCAACATCGCTGCTCAAGAAAACAAACGGGTATTTTTGCACCTTATTACCGACGGAAGAGATGTCTCTCCCACCTCCGCTCCTATCTACATCGAACAAATTCAAGCAATTTGCAATGAAAACATTATGATAGCTACAGTTGGAGGGCGTTTTTATGCCATGGATAGAGACAATCGATGGGAGAGAGTAGAGAGAGGCTACAAAGCCATTGCCCAAGCTACTCCCCAAAGCACTCAAAGCATTGATGGATACGTTCAAGCTCAATATCAAGCCAAAATTTTTGATGAGTTTATCGAACCCGTTGCCTTTGAGGGGTATGAGGGGATGCAAACGGGCGATAGCGTGGTGATAGCCAACTTTAGAAGCGATAGGGTACGAGAGATTGCGACGGCTTTGGGCGATGAAAACTTCAATGGATTTGAACGAGAGGCGATACCGCTGCATATTGCTACCATGACGCAATACGACTCCTCTTTCCCCTATCCTATTCTTTTCCCCAAAGAGTCTCCCAAAAATACTTTATCGGAAGTAATAGCCCGTGCGGGATTGTCGCAATTTCATACCGCAGAAACCGAAAAATACGCTCACGTGACTTTCTTTTTCAATGGCGGAGTTGAAACCCCTATGGAAAATGAGAGCCGTTTACTTATTCCCAGTCCCAATGTCAAAACTTACGATATGCAACCCCAAATGTCCGCTCCTGCAGTAGGCGATGGCGTGGTTAAAGCCATGGAGGAGGGGTATGATTTTATTGTCGTAAACTTTGCCAATGGCGATATGGTGGGACATACAGGCAACTACGAAGCGGCTAAAATTGCGGTAAGTGCGGTCGATAGCGAACTTGATAAACTTCTAAACAAAGCCAAAGAGCAAAACTACGCCGTCATTATCACCAGCGACCACGGCAACTGTGAAGAGATGAAAGATAATGATGGCAATACGCTCACCAATCACACGGTAGGAGATGTATGGTGCTTTATTGTCGCCCATGGGGTAGAGAGGCTCAAGGAGGGCAAAGGACTCAACAATATCGCCCCAACAGTACTAAAATTAATGGGATTGGAGATACCTAACGAAATGGACGAGGCGTTGTTTTAAAACATCCTTTCAAAATGTCATATTTTTTAGTATAATTATAAAAAAGTAGGGGCAATTTTATGAGTAGTTTAGAAACTATCAAAAACGATATGCGTAGTGATAATGCGTTGTACTCTTTTGATGCCCTTAACACTACTCAACTGCCTCAAAGAGTACTCCACTCGCTTCAAAACGTCAAGCCCGATGAAGTATTGATTATCAACAACAAACCCATTATTCTATTTTTTCACAAGCACAATCCATTAACCAAAGCACAAATCTTTAAAAACGCATGGAACTTTGGCGAAGCCCCTATTATCATCATCGAAAACGAGAGCGACTTTGAGGTCTATAACGGTTTTGAGTTTATCGTTGAATCCAAAGAGCTTGAAAAACTTACCAAAAATAATCTAAACTATCTCTCTATTTTAAATGGCGACTATTACGAAGAACTTAAGAGTACCAAAAAAAGCACTCGTCTTGATACGGTACTGCTTAAAAATATTAAAGATGCCAGAGATGAGCTTTTAAAAAACGGACTTCAAGGGCATAGAGATATTGCAAACTCATTGATTGGACGCATTATTTTTATTCGTTATCTGATTGATAGAGAAATTAAGCTAAAAAAGTATAATAAAATAGATTTAAAGTCAATTTTAGAGAATAAAGAGACTACTTACGAACTTTTTGAGTATCTTAAATC
>JFJP01032910.1_pt1 | contig 12641 bp, 8 predicted proteins | sample 431651 | NCBI WGS metagenome assembly JFJP01 (sample SAMN02602958, study PRJNA72255) | Microbial mat metagenome, whole genome shotgun sequencing project. | biome: fresh water; feature: sink hole; material: water; isolation source: purple microbial (photo- and chemosynthetic) mats found in... | reverse complement strand
TCAGATAGCAAAACGCATGAAGTGGGACAAAAGAAACCAAATGGATTTGGGTTGTTTGATATGCACGGGAATGTGTGGGAATGGACGTGCAGCGATAAAGAAAATTACAGCGAAAACAATCACTTAAAATGTTCAAGCAAAAACGATGCCAATAAATCACTGCGTGGCGGTTCGTGGCTCAACGATGCTGATAATTGTCGTTCGGCTGATCGTGGCAGTGGTACGCCTGATAATCGTGACGGTGGCAACGGGTTTCGGGTTGTTTCAGTATTTTCTCTCTAGGACTATTGTATCCCTTTGATTTTTAACGCTTTTACGCTTTTCTCTTTTGACCTTTACCCTCTGGAAATCCCCGCTTGTCGGGGATCGCTCGATTTTTTTGAAACACAGAAGAACACAGATAAAAACCTAATAAACACCGATAAGAAAAACCGCGTCATTCTCGTTCCCGCGCTGGAGCGAGAAAATCCTTTGAACTTTAACGCTTTTTTGCAATACAGATAAACACCGATAGGAAAAACCGTGTTTGGGTTTGTAAAAAAGTTTGCTTGGAAAGTCAAAAACCATTTATCAAAACAGGTAGTGATTAAATTTAGATGTTGGTTAAATGTATAACTTACTAAAAATAAATATGAAATTTGAAAAATCATCTCTTGCTTTTGATCGCGACGGTTATTTGTAATTTCGTCAATTTGCTTTCGCAAACCACCCCGATGGATCAATTGCTGCTCCTTGTCGCCGCCATTCAAAATACAAACCGCTTTTTTCTTGCCCTCCGCTATCACCAACTGTTGCAATGGTTTCTCCACTTTCTACCTGTGCACCAATATGTGTTAATAACGTTTGATTATGTCCGTACAAACTCATATAACCCTCTGAATGTTCTATAATAATTAATTGTCCCAAATGCCGAAACCAATCTGCAAAAACCACTCTTCCACTAGCAACTGCTTGGACTTTTTCTCCCGACATTGCACTAATTAAAATCCCTTGAGATTTAATTCCACTTTCTTTAGTTTCTCCAAATTTACGCACAGTATTTCCTTTGACGGGAATTAATAATGGCGTTTGAAGTTTCTTAACTTTATCGGGCGGAGTATTTTCAGGCAATTTAGGCGTATTTTCAACTAAAACTTTTTGCACTTTTCCTACCAGTTTCTCTAAACGAAATTTATCATCTTTTAAGGCTTGTAATTTTTGCGCATGGGTTTTATACGCATCGTTCAGATTTTTAAGGAGTTTTTTACGTTCTTCATTTTTAGTTTGTAAGGTTGTTTTTTGAGCATTTTGTTCAGTGATAAGTTGCTCCATTTGAACATTATTTTGTTGAATGTCCGCTTCAATAATATCCAATCGATTCAATAACTCATAAATATCTTTGATTTTATCTGCCCGTGCTCGATTGAATAATTCATAATATGCAATAATTCTTCCAATGCTTTCTGTATTCTCTTGATTTAAAAGGAGTTTTAAGTAGTCTTGCCGCCCAATCGCATAAGTCGTGCGAATTTGTTTAGCTAATTGTTCACGTTGCAATTTCAACTGTTTTTTCGCCTCTTCTCGATAATCAAATAACTGTTGCAAATTAAGCGATTTTTCTTTGATTTGTTGATTTAATTTATTTAGAGTTTTAGCAAGTTGACCAATATTTTTCTCTGCGGTTTCTAACTCAGTTTGTAACCGTCCTACTTGCGAACGATTATCTTGCATTTGTTGCTGCAATTCATTAATAGTTGCTTGCACTTTTTCTAATGCAGAAGAGGGTGCAACTTCCTCCGCATTTGCAATAGAAATCAATAAAAAAATAAAAACAAGTTGCCAAATCATCATTTATCGTGTCCATTAATTACAGAAATATAATTTGCTCATATCAAACCGCGCGATCACAAATCTAGGTGAATTGGATTAAGTGGATTGTACTTTAAAGAAACTAATCAACTGCTGTAAAGCATGTGCTTGGGTTGCCATTTCTTCACTAATTGAGGCAAGTTCTTCTGAAGAAGCGGCATTTCTTTCAGTCATTTTACCTAATTCTGACATTGCATGATTGATTTCAAAAATGTTTTGTTTTTGTTGTTGACTAGCGGAAGTAATTTCTTCAATTAAACTAGCGGTTGAACGAATAGCAGGGAGTATTTCTGACAATAAAGCACCTGCGTGTTCTGCAACTTCAATACTATTGGCAGCCACATTTCTAATGTCTTGTGCGGCAGAACGGCTTCTTTCTGCGAGCTTTCTCACTTCGGTAGCAACGACCGCAAAACCTTTGCCTTGCTCTCCCGCTCGCGCAGCTTCAATCGCAGCATTTAAAGCGAGTAAATTAGTTTGATAAGAAATGTCTTCAATAATGCTTAATTTTCCTGCAATATCACGCATTGCTTTAATAGTATTTTCAACGGCTTGCCCACCTATTGTCGACATATTAGCGGTTTTTTCTGCGATTTCATTAGTGTGAGCAGCATTTTGAGCATTTTGAGAAATTCCTGTGCTAATTTGCTCGATAGTGCTTGAAATTTCCTCTAAACCTGCGGCTTGTTCACTATTATTTGAAGATAATTGCTGAGAGGTTTGACTGACTTGTTGTGAAGCAAAAGAAAGTTGCGTTATTGCAGAGGAAATTTCGCGAACAATCATAGCTAATTTATTTGCCATTTTATCCATTGATTGGAGCATTTGTCCGATTTCATCATTGAAATTTGCCGCATCATAATTCATCAAATTACCATCGGCTAATTGATGAGAAATATAAGTCGCTTTATAAACGGGTTCAATAATGCTACGAGTGGTTAAAATTGCTAATCCTAAACTAATAACAAAAGAGATAATAATTAAAGCAAAAGTGGAATACAAAATGTTTTCTTTGACCATTTGTGCATTCATATAAAAGGCTTTTGCTTTTTCTCGAGAAAAATTCCTCACTTCGGTGATTTCTTGATTAAAAAGATCGAAATGTTTATCTGTTTCCAAAAGGCTTTGTTGAAGCGTAAGCTCATGATGATTATCAATTATTTTTGCAAATAGGTTTGCGCCCGCGATTTTCCATTCTTGGTATTCTTTTAAAGCACGTTCTAAAATTTGTTTATCCCCTAAAAAACGTTCTTGCGCGAGAGCAAAATTTGTAGTAATTTCTTGATGATGTTTATCGGCTTGCTCAATAAGTTGTAACCTTTTGGTTTTGTTTTTTGTATCTCTTATTTCTCGAGCAACTAAACGAATTTTAGAAATCTCATTATCTATTTTTAACATAGCTTGCGTTACGGCGAAAGCATGATTGTAAAGACTTTGAGTTGCTTCAACAGGCGTAGTGTTATTTTCAACCATACTCACAAAGTCAGATGCTTTATTTTGTGAATATTGAATAATGGCTTGCATTGTTTGAAGAAGATTTGCACGTTTTTCTATTAATTCTTCTTCTATTTTATCGGTACTCTTTAAGTCGCTATCATCTTGTAATAATTCAATATATTTATCAAGACTAGCGTTCCATTGTTTAAATAACTGGAGGGATTTATCTACTTGAGATTTATCCCCTAAAAAACGTTCTTGAGCAATTACAAAATCTTCTAAAATTTGTTGCTGATATTGTTTAGCTTTATTAAACAGAGTTGTTCTCTGATCTGAGTTTAATAAAACAGCGGCTTGCTTAACACTTTCTTCTAATCTTAATGTATTTGCATCGATTCTCAAAACCGCCGTATTTACTGTAAAAGGATGGCGATAAAGTTTCTCTGTAATATTTGAAAGTTCAAACATTTGCCAAATTGCAACCATTCCTACCAATACTAACCCGCTAAATCCAAGCATTAAACGCTTAGAAATGCTCAATTTTCTTAACACTTCAATTAACATAATAGCTCCTTTTTCGATTTTAAACTCGATAATTAAACACGCGACCGCTTATTTTTACACTTTACAAAAGTATTGTAAAATGAATAATCTATTTGAATTAGAAATCCCGACTTTGTTTTTAAGAAACTTCTAATTTAAGAGATAGTATATTTTTGTACTATGATTTTCTAACCCATTGAATATTATCAAGATATAAACGGAGAATTGTATGTTTTTAATCAGACCTTTTGCAGGTTTGCGTCCTCAAAATGCTTACATCGATGGTGTCATTGCGCCGCCTTATGATGTGTTGAATACCCATGAAGCGATTGCGCGTTCTGAAGGTAAGCCTTGGAGTTTCTTACATATTTCGCGTCCCGAAATCGATTTGCCGCCCGATACTAATCCCTATTCTCCACAAGTGTATGCGAAAGGTATTGAAAATCTTCAAAAAATGCTCGATGCGGGGATTTTGGCGCAAGATTCATCGGAAAATTATTATTTATATCAATTAGTTATGGGCGATCATATTCAAACGGGGTTGGTCGCCGCCGCGTCCGTCGAGGCTTATGATCAAGGGCGCATTCGTCGGCATGAATTAACTCGTCCTGATAAAGAAGATGACCGCGTTCGTCAAATTGATGCTCTCAATGCACAAACGGGACCTGTTTTGTTAGCGTATAAACAAGATGCTGATTTACAAGCAATTATTGACCGTTTGATTCAAACTTTTCCTGACGCAAATGTTACCGCAGATGATAACATTCAGCATCGTTTGTGGGTGGTTTCTGACAAAACCGACATTTCAACTATTTCAAATCGCATTAATCAAATGCCGTTTTTATACATTGCGGATGGGCATCATCGGTCGGCGGCGGCTTCACGAGTTGCTCAACAACGTCGTGAGCAAAATCCTCAACATTCTGGTGAAGAACCTTATAATTATTTTCTCTCAGTCATGTTTCCTGATGTTCAAATGAAAATCCTCCCTTATAATCGGGTCGTTAAAGATTTAAATGGATTAGATGAAAAAGGCTTTTTAGAAAAGGTTGGATTAGTGTTTAAATTACAATCTTCAGAAACCGCTTTTCAACCTGCAAAACGCTCTCAAATAGGAATGTATTGTAATGAAAAATGGTATCAATTAGAAATCCCTATTGCTCTAATTTCTAATGATCCGGTGAAATCTTTAGATGTGAGCATTTTAAGTGATCAAATCCTCGATCCAATTTTAGGCATTAAAGATGTTCGCCGCGATAAACGCATTGATTTTGTGGGAGGAATTCGGGGTTTAAATGAGTTAGAAAAGCGCGTGAATAGTGGAGAAATGGCGGTTGCATTTGCAATGTTTCCTACCAGTTTGGGTGAATTAATGAGCGTTGCTGATGCAAATCAAATTATGCCGCCCAAATCAACGTGGTTTGAACCAAAATTAGCCGACGGTTTAGTTTCTCATGTTTTATAATTTGAAATAATCTCGATAGGCTTTGAATAATGGGGCGAATAAAACCCATCGTCCCGTTATCATTAAAGCAAGTGATTTCAAAATAAAACGGTTAATTAAAATAATCCAGAATATTTTAGGATAGAAATTTCTTGAATATTTTAAAGTACTTAGGTTTTCATAATAATTTGCATTTTTGAGTTTTTCTTTATTATTTTCTCGAACATTTCCAACGCTCGCACTACCTTTATGAATCACCACGCTTTCTTTACACCATGCTATGTTAAAATTAGCCTTTTTCAAACGTTGGGTATAATCCAATTCTTCATAAAATAAAAAATATTCTTCATTTAATAATCCAATCTTTTCAATCACTTCTGTGCTAATAAATAATGCTGCCCCCGCAATGTAATCTAATTTTATTTTATTGGGATCAATCTCTTTTATTTCATCTAAAGTTTTTCCAGCACAAATAGGTCTAAAAATAGTCAAAAGAGGATAATATTTACAACCACCTGCACATTGTGTTTTTCCGTCATTTTCTAATAACGTACTTCCCCACATTCCAATGTTTTTGTTACGATTAGCAGAAATCAAAAGTTTCTCTAACGCATCGGGATAAATTTGCACATCGTTGTTCAATAACCAAACAAAATCTGGATTTAAATTTTCTAACGCATATTTAATCCCCACATTCATGCCGCCCGCAAAGCCTTTGTTTCTATTATTTTGAATTAAAGTTACCAAAGGTTGCTCTAAAAAAGATTGCAAATGTTGCCAAGAATCATCAGTTGAACTATTATCACAAATAATTAAATGGGTATTTTCATTTAAAATGGGCAATAAAGAATCAATGCAAAGCTGGGTTTCTGTCCAACCATTCCAATTGAGAACAACAATGGCAACTTTGTTCATAATTAAGTGAGTGCAGCGAGTTGTTGAGGTAAATCATCTAAGGTGAGGAAATGGCAAGTAGATGGATAAGAATCTTCTTGAGGTGGAGAAACCCCAACTACTAAAACATGAAAAGGTAAATTGAGGCTTTCTAACCATTTCACAAAGGCTTGTCGTTGTTCATCCCAATTTAAAAGAACGCAAACACACCCGCTCATCGAAAAAATATGTTGTTTAACAAGAGGATATAATTCTTTAAATTCATTATGAGAGGGTTGAACACACGCTAAGATTTCTAATAAAGTAGTGGCTTGTCCGACCCCATGTCCGCCCGTTGCACAAAAGGCTTGTTCTCCAATGAGCATTAAGTCTAATAAAGTGTCTTGAGTTGTTAGGTTTCCAACTAAAGAAGCTGCAATAGAAACAGCGGTTTCAAAGATTTCTAATTGATCTGAGGTTGCAAAGGTATCTAAAATTAAAGCATGACGCACAAAGAACTCGTCGGTAAATTCTTTAATAACGGGTTTGCCGCGCTTTGCCCAACTTTTCCAATGAATGTAACGCGGAGAATCGCCCGCTCGATAATCGCGCAACGAGGAAAATTCCCCCGAATCCCCAACCGACATTGCCCATTGTACGCCGCCCGCCTGATATTTTCGCGATCCCGCTAGATTTAACAAAGAAACCTCATATAACTTCGGCAAAATCAATACTTTAGCAGGTGCAGAAAATCGAGAAATCGCTCGAAATAACCCTAATGGATCAGGGCGTGCAATCATGACCCCACAAATATTAATGTGACCACGTCGTAATGGATTGAAAGATAAGGTAATTTCGGTATTAGATTGCGGCAAAAGAGGCGGTAAATCTTGCCATTCATTCGTTCCACCACGCTTTTTATGCGCCAACATCACCCAACGCGGATAGCCAATATAATGATCAAATCGGTTGTGAAGGCGTTTTTGGCGTGAAAGGGCGTTAAATTCTAAGAATGTCGGCAGATGTTGTTGAAATTCATCACGAATTTGTAATCCAATTTCCAATTTATCGCTTGGATTATGGATTTCAACCGAATAAAAAAAAGGCTCGCCAACCGTGCCATATCGAGGAAGTTGGCGATTAATTTGTAAGGAAATTTTAAAGAAACGACTGCTCAAAAATGCGACCAATAATAACGCCAATGCCAACGTAAATATTTGATAAGCATAGGTTTTTCGTGTATCCAACCCAAACACCGCGCCCGCCGTCATCGCCCCCATGATTAACAAACCCGCCGAAGTTAAATGTTGTCGCAACCAACCGCTCGACAAATAAACCCATCGAAAATTATGAAACAAAATCTTTTTTATTATCATGAAGTTACATTGTCTTCGTGAAACTCTGGCACGAGCGTTTTTAATAAACGATAAATACTTTTTTCATCATGTTGCTCTGTCGCTTCTTTTAACAAATTCAAATGATCCATCAAATGATCCCATTCCGCCGATCGTGACGCTGCTAACATGATTTTGCTATGCCGTGTTCGACTCATTTGTTCTTCTTCAGAATGAAAGAGTTCCTCATGGAGTTTCTCACCCGCTCGCAAACCCGTATAAACGATTTGAATTTCTTTATCTGGTATTTTGCCTGACAAACGAATCAGTTGCTCTGCTAAATAACGAATTTTAATCGGCGATCCCATATCTAAAACAAAAATTTCACCGCCGTAACCCATTGCTCCCGCTTGTAAAATTAATTGACAAGCCTCTGGAATTGTCATGAAATAACGAGTAATGTCTGGATGCGTCACAGTTACGGGTCCTCCATTTGCAATTTGTTCACGAAACAGAGGAACAACGCTTCCCGCAGAATCTAAAACATTTCCAAATCTAACCGTGATAAAACGGGTTTTTGAACGCTCATTTAATGCCTGACAAAACAATTCTGCAATGCGTTTGCTCGCCCCCATAATATTTGTCGGATTTACGGCTTTATCTGTAGAAATTAAAACAAAACTCTTAACCTTAAATTCAACCGCTAATTCTGCAAATGTTTGCGTGCCTAAAATATTATTTTTCGCAGTTTCTCTCATTTGATGTTGTAATAAAGGAACGTGTTTGTAAGCCGCCGCGTGAAATATAACATCGGGTTGATGAATACTTAAAATTTGCTTTACTCGAACTTCATCGCCCACATCTCCCAAATAAATAAATAAATGGGTTTCTGGCGACACTTTTTGTAAGGATTGTTCGATTTGATAAAGATTAAATTCACAGCGTTCTAAAATGATTAGTTTTCTAGGTTTCAAAGATGCAATTTGTCGGCATAATTCAGCCCCAATTGATCCGAATCTAATTTAACCTTTTCACGACCTAATAAATCATCTAAAGAAACTTTGTGTAATTCAGAAATAGAAGTTTTAGGTGATTCGCTTAATTTGGGAAGTGTTAGAAAAGGGACTTGACTTTGCTCACAATACTCGACCACACGCCGCATTTGGGCATCGCTGGCGGACGGCATTGCAATAATTAAACGTTGAATATTTGATTTGCGAACTAAGGCGGGAAGACGTTCAATGCCACCTTGCAAAATCGGAACACCATGTAATTTTGCACCGTGTAACTTTGCATTATCATCAACTAAACCAACCAATAAATATTCTCCATCGTGCAATATATCTCGAACTAACATTTCTCCTGCCCGTCCAGCACCAATAATTAACGTGCGTTTTGGCGTGCGAGTTTCTAATACATAACGCAAAGAATGTTCTTTCCATAAGCGATATAATAAACGAGGAGCACCTAAAAGAAATCCGAGAAATAAAGGATAAAGAACAAGTGCTGTGCGCGGAATGTAATTTAGGCGATGAAATAGAAATAAAACTGCGGCAATTGTTAATGTACCAATAATAGAGGATTTTGCAATATTGGTTAAATCTGGCAAACTCGCAAATCGCCACATACTTCGATAAAGTCCGTAATACCAAAAAATCGGCGTTTGTGCTAATAAAATCAAAGGGATAGCGTGCCAAACATTCGTGTCGAGAGTCTCAACTTGAAATCCCACGCGCACCGTCACGGCGAGCAACCACGCCACAATAACCATTACTGTATCGTGGATAATAACCGCAACCCGTCGTAAATCAATCATCATCATTTTCTTTCATTATTAGGCTGGAAATTTCCAATGTTTCAAATCGGGCTTTTTCTTTTCAACTGAATTGATATTTAAAACCCTCGGGATTTCTCCACGATTATCAATGCCCGCAACAATGCACCACTCGCCACTTTCAGGAGAAGAAAGAGGAATTTCAACCCGTTGTTTGGTATCTGGTTGCACTAAAATCTTTCCATCATAACGAGCAAAACTATCTTCTTTTTTGAAAAATGAAAAGAAAATGGAGGTAATAATTAAATTTTCTTCATTATCACCACCCGTATTTCCAATGCCAGAATCTTCATCTAATTTCATAAAAGGAAAATTTCTTAAACTTCCTTTATTATCATAAAAGATTTCTCCAATCTTACCATCTTTTGCACGATAGAACGCATACAAATCTAAATCAACGGCTTGCGTCCAAATTAAAGTCACTATTATATGCTTAAAATAATCTGATATTTCTAAAAAATCTGCGCTTTGTTCTAAAATTTTAGTGCTTTGTTCTAAGCTGGATGAAGGATTTTGAAAATTTCTTTGTGCTTCAAATTTGAGAAAGGTTAAAATGTCATTTAATTTACTTCCAAAATATGTTATTGTTGCCCCTAAACTTCTCGATTGTTCACTGGTTAAATCTACAAATTTTAAATCAGTTGAATTCAAGTTAGCGATTTCTGTTTTCAAATCGGGATCATTACTGACTTCGACGTATTTTTGCAATAGCAATTGATAAGTCTGTTTTTCTTTGTCAAAATCAGGATTTTTATATTTCTGGAGAAATGCTGAGGTTGTTAAATTTTCGTAATTCTCTCCACGACGAATAATCACGGTTGGAGAACCAATTCGACAAATGTAAAATGAGGCTTCTTGATCGGTAAAATTAAACCATCTTTTTGCGTGCATTTTGCTACAAGCCGCACAAAATCCCCGATTAATTTTTCCGATTTCTATTTTTCCTAATAAAACCAATTGGTTAATAACTTGTTCTAATTCTTTAAGTTCTTCAAGATTTTCGGGTGGTAAATCGGGCTTTTTCTTTTCAATGGGTTCTCTCGTGATTTCTGATTCATTTAAAAACTCAGGCAATTTTTTTAATAAAGCACTTTTTCTTCCCACCGAATCCATGCCGATCTTTTGACAAAACTCTTTAACTTGCACTTCATTCCAAGCATTTGCAATTTCATAAACTCTAATGTTCGAATGAATAAGTGCTTCAACTAATTGATCTTTTTTAGCAGATGCTTCACATTCAATACCAAAACATTTTGCAAGTTTGCGCAACTCACGCACGGTTAAACTTTTAATTAAATCTGCTCTGATTTCAATGCTATTAATCATTACATTTTCCTCCGGTTTTAATGATAAACTTGATAAAGAAATTCTCGACTTTGTTCAATAAAAGTACTGGACTACTTTAGGAAACTTAGGTGGATTTGTTTTAAAAGTTATTTTACTCAAAAGTTGCCCTCACCCACAAAACTATTGTACACAAATTCGCGCTCATTTTTGTAGTAATTATCTTTTAAAAAAATGATTTTTATATTTAAATCACCAGAAAAATTCTTATAAATCAATAGTTTATTTTTAAATCTAAATATAAATATTTCTTTTATGATTTGATTTTCCTTCTCTTTATTTTCTTACAAAATAATCCACCATTTCGCGCAAGAAAGCGTTATTAATTTGAATTTTTACGGGTTTTGCTCTAGGCTTAGCGAATAAATTACATCAGCGGAGGTTGATATGAAATGGTTTTGTTTTTTATTGTTGTGGGCAAATGTAGTGCAAGCTGCGCCTTTCACCACACAAGAATTACCAGAGAAACTCAAAGATTGGGTGAAATGGGTTTTGCACGATGAAAAAGACAGAGAATGCCCATTTTTTTATCACGAAGAAAATCGAGTCTGTCGATGGGCGGGACGTTTAGAATTACAAGCCGATGCAAAGAAAGGAACTTTCTCTCAAAATTGGCAAACTTTTGGTGAAACATGGATTGATTTGATTGGTGACACAAAAAATTTCCCACAAAACGTGACGATCCAAATGATACCCAATGGAGAAACTAAATTAGCTATTGTGGTTGAAAAAAACGGAAAACCCAGTGTTTTTATAGAAAAATCAGGTGTTTATCAGATCAAAGGAAATTGGATATGGGAAAGAATGCCCGAATTTTTACCGATTTCTCCAGAAACGGGTTTGGTGAATTTAACTTTAAATAATGAAACCATTCCGTTGCCTAATTTAGATAAAGAAAGTCGTTTGTGGTTGAAACGTGACGGCGCAGATGAAGAAGGCATTACATCGGAAGATAATAAATTAGAAATGCGAGTGTTTCGTCATGTATTAGATGAAATGCCAATGCAATTAACCACGCGATTAGAACTTGAGGTTTCTGGACTAGCGCGGGAAGAAATCATTAATCCGATTTTTGATCCGCAATTATGGAAAGCACTTTCTTTAGAAAGTCCATTGCCAGCTCGATTAGAAAGTGATGGAAAATTGAAAATACAGGTTCGACCAGGGCAATGGACGCTTAAAATCGGCGCACGTTCTTTAGAAAATCAGAGCAACTTGAAACCGCTTTTATTACAAGAAGAGGAAGTTTGGGTATTTGAAGCGCGGCATGATTTGCGGCAAGTCGATATTTCGGGCGTGACTTCGATTGATCCCAAACAAACGGGTTTGCCAAATGAATGGAAAGGGTTTCCCGCTTATCGAGTTCAAATGGGAGAAAGCGTGCAATTTCAAGAAAAACGGCGCGGCGATCCGAATCCAGCTCCTGATCGTTTAACGCTAAGTCGTTCATTTTGGTTGGATTTTGACGGCGGTGGCTTTACCGTTCAAGACCACATTAACGGCACGATGAGCAACGGTTGGCGTTTGGAAATGGCTGCGCCAACGAAATTAGGGCGCGTGAATATTAATGAGCAAGATCAATTCATTACGCGCTTAAATGAGCAAAGTTTGGCGGGCGCGGAAGTGCGACATGGCAATTTGCGTTTGACGGCGGACAGTCGCATCGATGCGCCGTTGCGAGAATTGCCTGCGGTCGGATGGACGCATGATTTTCAACAACTTAGCGTTAAATTGAATTTGCCAGCGGGTTGGCGATTATTCCATGTCGAAGGTGCGGATAATAAACCTCACACTTGGTTATATCGTTGGACATTGCTTGATTTGTTCATAGTGTTAATAATTACGATTGTAATCAGTAAGTTATGGCATTTCAAATGGGGTTTATTAGCACTCTTTTGTTTAGCGTTGAATTACCATGAACCCGACGCACCACAAACACTTTTTTTATTTCTTTTAGGCGCAATTGCTTTATTAAAAGTATTGC
>JFJP01040089.1_pt1 | contig 12642 bp, 13 predicted proteins | sample 431651 | NCBI WGS metagenome assembly JFJP01 (sample SAMN02602958, study PRJNA72255) | Microbial mat metagenome, whole genome shotgun sequencing project. | biome: fresh water; feature: sink hole; material: water; isolation source: purple microbial (photo- and chemosynthetic) mats found in... | reverse complement strand
GGGTTAATCGGCCGTCCTCAGAAAGCGGAGGCCGATACCGGCAAAACCCAGTTGCAGGGTGCCCTTCATTTGATGGAACCGCCATTCCATTCAATGCAAATCAGAGTCAAAGGGAATGCTACATCATCAGTGGTGGCGGCACCGGCCTGCATTGGGAGGAACTGGATGAAGACATATCAGTCAAATCGCTATTATATCCTCCAATTCTATTTTATGGTCGCAAAAGATTTTTTTTAAGCCTTGTTCATCCAAGGAATCTTGAGTATAGATATCATCAGAAAAACATACAAGAAACAAGAAAGCGGCATGATTCTATGTTTACAAAAAGCACAAAAGATTAAACCAGGCAGGTATAATAGTGAAAAAAATAAAAAACCGTCAAAAACAAAATCTCAAAAAATCCCAAAAGCAAAAACAACGTCAGGAAAGGATCAAGAAACAAGCTTTATCAAAACAAGTGACGTCTCAGCTAAATGTTGAAGATATGGTCGATTATGCTTTAAAACTTGTGGACAACGGAGATCGGAATGGAGGAAAGAAAATTCTTGAAAAATTGAAGAAAAAATGTGGGCACCATTCTCATGTTTATTACGGGCTTGGTGTTCTTTCAGCGCTCGAGGATAACTATGATGAGGCGATTCAATTCTTTAGTAAGGCTGCACAAATTACACCTGATTTTGTTGAAGCTCACTACAATTTGGGAGTCGCTTATCAAAGACAAGTAGTAAAAATTGGAGAGACAGGCAGTTATGGGGTTCATCACGCACAGGATATGCTTAGTCGTCTTGAAAAGCAGATACAGAATAGCGATAGTGTAAATTTAGATGAATATTTAAGAGGATGTCAGATTTTCAAACAGGGCGTGAAATATATGGAGTCTGAAAATTGGGATGAGGCAATTACCAAATTCAACGATACGATCAAAATAACTCCAAATAAACCTCAATCTTATGGCAATCTCGGTATTTGTTACGCAAGCATTGGAAAAATTCAATTAGCACTTGAATCTTTTGACAGATCTATTGAATTAGATCCGAATTATGAACCCGCTCTTCTCAATCGTAAGATTGTAGAATCCTTAGGAGAAAGTGAATGTTTGGGGAGAAAAGTAAAAACTATTGAATATTACAAAGAGTATTCTCTTGAAAATCGATCATATATTCAAGAGTTTGCAAAAGAACAAGGTCTTTTGCCTGAAAAAACACAAATTGAATCCGGTGGCCGGGGGATTTTTTAACCCCCCCAGCCTTCACACCACCCGGCATACGGATCGCGGATCAAATCGGTTAGCCGGGTCAGGGAAATTAGTTTCCCGATAGAGACTTCCACCAAGCAAACCGGGAATTTCCATTACAGGGCATGATGATATCCGGACCTTTCATTTTGATGCCGAGTCTGGATCGATGAGGGGTTTTTTGTTTTCGCTCAATTTCCCTCCTTTAATACGGTTTCGGCCGCCTTTGGAATTTGAGCGATGATGTCAAGGATCTGGGTGGCTGGTGTGGGCGCTGCATTAAACCCAGCCAGGCGGTTGATCCTGGCTGCGGTATGGGCTGCTTCGGGAATTTTCATACCGGTTTGGATCAGGGCTGAGACTATGCCCGTCAGTGTGTCGCCGGTTCCACCGATGGCTTCCATGGCCTCTGCGGACGGGCCGTCAACAAAAGATAAAAGCCCGGTCCCATCCATGATATAATCCCTGGCCCCTTTCACCAGGAGATATCGGGCGGCATTCCCGTGATCATAGGCCCTTTGGACCAGATCCGGCACCTTATTGTCCGTATGCAGGATAAACCCCCTGGTATAAAAGGGATGGGGTGCGGTTTCATCGGCCAGAAAGGCCAGTTCACCGGCATCCGGGGTAAAGAGGTCATAGGACCGGGCCTGGCCGCTCATTTTGGCAGCATACATAAACCCGGCATCGGCAATCAGGACAGGCCTGTTTTCCATGTCATCGATCCTGAACAGAATCCGGTTATGCCAGTCCACATCCGGCTGAAGATAATGAAATACAAGGGTTTGAATATCCGGCAGAAGGCTTTCATGGACCAGGTGATGGTAGATCTTCCGGCTGCCCTGGCCAAGTCCGGTATCACCGGCCAGGAATCCGGTTATTTCAGTTTTTCCAAATACCGTCAGGGTCTGAAAGGCTGCACCGATGAGGGCCGGGGTGCCCCGATTGACCGGGATGGAGCAACCGCTTATGACGATATTCCCCCCTTCCAGCGTCACCCGGCCCAGGGTCAGGTCCAGGCTGAGATCAGGGGCTGTGCCTACAACTGCGAGCATTGTTTCTGCATCTCCTCAAAGGCCAGACCCAGGGCGTACCCGCAGAGCGTATGGCCGATGTCCAGGGGACGGGGGGATTCCGACAGGGTTTTACCCACCATTTCATAGGCCAGAAAGGGAACATCCGGGCATCCGCCGCCGGATATATTGACAATCCTTTGGGTCTTTTTTTCAATGGTCAGTTTCATATTGGCTGCCCTGACCATGAGAAAATCTCCAAAATCCTTGACCTGGAACAAGTCCACGGGTTTCAGAAGAGGTCCGGTTACTGGCACCGTCCGGAGGGGCTGGATGCCGGACCCTTCTAAAAGCCGGAGGATATTGAGCTGCTCGATCAGGGGGAACCGGATCACCAGGTCGCAGCCGGTCTGAATCTCCGGCGGCGGCCCCATGACCTTGATATCCCATCCTTCCGACCGGAGCAGCTTTTCCGCCTGGATGACTTCGCTGGTATGTTCAAATATCAGGATGCCGAGACCGATTTCTGATCCGGCATCCCGGCCAGATATTTTTTTTCTTTTAAACAGACTGAACTTCAGCAAGAGCTACTTTTCCTTTTTTTATCCGTTTCTGACTATGGTCAGACTGTATTCGTCTGCCTGCCGTGTAACGGTTACGGTACAGTTTTTATTTTCCGCAGCCCGGGATACATTTTCCATGGAGGCGTCTGTATCCACCAGGACAATGATCTCCTTGTCCGGTAAAGATTTCACGGCATCCATGAACATGAGAACGGGCTGGGGGCAGGAAAGCCCCCTTGCATCAATAGTGGTTGACATAGATAAATCCTCCTTAAGTGGTTTTCCGCATGGTAAACCCGATGAACAGACAGACGGCAAAACCGACCGCCACTGCGGCCATACCGTGTGGACCAAGGCCTGCGGGCGAACTGGCCAGCCCGAAATTGTGGGCAAAAGCAGCACCCATGATCATGCCGAAAACAAAAACAGCCGCATCCCCGTCCCCTTCTCCGGCCAGGAACAACTGACGCCCCGGACATCCCCCGGCCAGGGCAAAGGCAAGACCGGCCAAAGCCATGCCGATAAAATTCCAGATGTGAAGACTGTGGGCCACAGGCTGTTTTTCAAACCCCATGCTAAACTGACCCAGGATCAGATTCATGACCAAAGCCATGACGACAAGGGCGATAACCCCGGAAAGCAGATGGACCTGTTTGAACAGAATCAGATCCCTGAAGGCGCCCATGGTGCAGAACCGGCTTCTCTGAGCCAGAAAACCGATGATGAGACCCGCGCCAAGGGCAATGGCCAGCGGTGCATGAGAGGCCCCCGGTCCTTTGACGCTGTAAAAAAGAATACCGGATTTGGGCTCCTGTGCCACCTGGGGATAAATAAACATCAGAGCCAGAAACCCGAGCATAATAAGCGGCATGAGCAGCCCGGCTGAAAAATGCGTTTTCTGGGTCCGGCCCAGGTTATATCCGTTTTTAAGGAATAAGGTCCCGATCCATATCCCGCAGATCAGGCCTGCCAGCCCAAGAACCGCATTCCAGTCACCGCCGCTGAGCCTTAAAAGGGCTCGCCAGGGGCATCCCAGAAAAACAAGGGCGCCGATCATGGCAAACACCCCGAGAATAAACCGGGCAAAGGGCGCGGAACCGGTCCTGGCCCGGTAATCTTTGAACAGCAGGGCTGCTGCCAGGGAACCCAGGACAAACCCGATGATCTCCGGTCTTAAATACTGAACCACCTCGGCCCTGTGAAGCCCAAGACCCCCTGCAATATCCCTTTCAAAACAGGCCACGCAGATTCCCATATTTCCGGGATTGCCCAGCTTCTGGAGCAGAGGTGCCAGGATACCGATCATTGCACCCACAGCAATGATTCCGGTCCGTGTGCCAAAAAAATTTTTTATCATAGAATTTACCTCCTCATAATGAATTAAAAACCCAGGTAAATGCTATAGGAGATGGATGCTTTCCAAGTCAAATCGATAATTGGAATATGATTTCAAAATAAAATAGAAAGCATCGATACGGCATTGGGGGAAATGCCGACATTTTCATCAATGGATGAAATGATTCAGGAATTGAAAATCGTTTTGTGGATTATCCCGGGGTTCCTCAATGCTTCTGATGGATCAGTGTTTATCGTTATATAAATCAAAATCCGGATAGTATTTTTTGGCACAGTCCTGGCAGATGCCATGGCTGAATGTGGCTTCAGAGTGCCGATCAATATAGACCTCAATCTGGTTCCAATACCCTTTGTCGTCCCGGATTTTTTTACAGTGGGAGCAGATGGGCAAAAGACCGGTCAATTGTTTCACACTGGCCAGGGCATGCCGGAGTTCCCGGATCAGATCGGCATTTTGCTTTTCAGCCATATCCCGCTGATCTAAATGGCGACTGTTCTGAAGGGCGATGGCGGCCAGCTCGCCGAATCCGCCGGCGATTCGGGCATCATTCTCCGTAAAATCCGTGCTCTTATTGGCAAGGCCCATGATGCCCACGGTTTTGCCCTCTATCACCAGAGGGGCGAACAGGACATTGCCAAGCCATACATGACCTTCGGGCATGAATTTGACCCAGTCGGAATTCATAAAATCATTGTCATACACCGTGGAATTGGTCCGGTAAGCGGTTTCCCGCAATCCCCGGATAGGCATGGGCAGTTCCGGATCAACAGTGCAGGGCAGGCCTCCAGCCTCCAGAAACAAGACCTCGTTTTCATCCCCGGCCTCGGACAGAAGGGCAATATAACCCGAGGTGGCCCCGATGATCTCGGAACAGATATCAAACACATGTCGGGCTGTTGTTTTAAAATCCGTGGCCGCCAGAACAGCCTTGGCGCCCCTTAACAATCCCCTGATTTCGTTCTCCTGGATTCTGGATTCGTTCAGGAGATTCTGAAGCGTGGATCTGGCCGTTTCCAGATGGGCCTTCAACTGATGCCGTTCCATGGCATAGCGCAGGGTCCGGGTGATGGCGGCAACAGAGGGTTCCCCCTTATGGATATAATCCTGGGCCCCTTTTTGAATGGCGGAAAGGGAAAGTTCAAGGTCTTTGGCCCCGGACATGATGATGACGGGAATATTGGGGAAGCCTTCATGAAAGGACAGAAAGGTGTTTAGCCCGAAACTGTCCGGCAGATGAAGGTCCAGGATGGCTGCATGAATTGTATTTTCTTTGGCCAGGGCCATGGCTTTTTCCAGCCGGTCGGCATGAAAAATCAAGATGGCCATGTCTTCCGAGGATTCAAGAACTTCTTTTAACAGCAAAAAATCATCCGGGCTGTCTTCCAGAATCAGGATATTGATGGATTGACGCGCCATTATCCCCTCCTTCGCGGCAGCCTGACCAGTTGAAACCAGAACCCTTCAATCTGTTTTACAATTTCGGAAAACCGCATAAAATCGACGGGTTTGGGAATATAGCAATTGGCATGGAGTTTATAGGCCTTGCAGATGTCTTCCTCGCTCTGGGAGGTGGTCAGGACCACCACGGGCAGATCCGTCAGATCCGGGTCATTCCGGATTTCCGATAGCACTTCCCGGCCGTCCATCAAGGGCAGATTCAAATCCAGGAGCACCAGATCCGGCCGGGAGCTGCTGGCATATTCTCCTTCCCGCCGCAGAAATTTCATGGCGTCCAGGCCGTCGGACACCACATGCACGTCCATGCGGACCTTTGAATCCTTCAAAGCCTCCAGGGTCAGTTCCACATCATCCACACTGTCCTCCACCAGGAGAACTTGAGCCGGTCTTGCCTCATCCGTCAGTGTCATTCAACACTCCTTTCTTTGGGTAGGGTAAACGAGAAGGTGGCCCCTTCTCCTTTCCGGGAGTCAACCCGGATACAACCGTTGTGACGTTCTACGATTTTTTTGCACAGGGCCAGCCCGATGCCAGTCCCTGAATATTCCTGCCGGGTATGCAGGCGCTGGAATATCATAAAAATCCGGTCATGGAATTGGGGGTCGATGCCGATGCCGTTATCCCTGACATAAAACCGGCAGCTTTCCCCCTCTTCCTCACACCTGATTTCAATCTCGGGGATTTGATCATGATTGTATTTCAAGGCATTGGCCAATAGATTCTGGAAAAGGCTGACCATCTGGTTTCGATCCACCCGGAGCAAGGGCAATGGGGCATAGGAGATCCTGGCCTTCTTTTCCTGGATGATGGGATTCAAATTTTCCAGGACGGCCTGAACAATTTCGTTCAAGTCCGTCCGTTCCAGGACCAAGGCCTGGGTGTTTACCCGGGACAGGGACAGAAGATCGTTGATGAGGCCCTGCATGCGATGCCCGGCAGCGACGGCCCGCTCAATATAATGATGCCCTTTTTCATCCAATTGTCCTGCATACCGGGATTCTATCAATTGAAGAAAACCCACGGCTGCCCGCAAGGGCTCCTGGAGGTCATGGGAGGCCACATAGGCAAATTGCTGGAGTTCAGCATTGGACCGTTCCAGATCAACCAGGGTCTTTTTCAGAATTTCCTCCATCTTCAAGCGCTCGGTGAGATCGATCAACGTCGCCAGAAAATCTTCCTGAATAGCTGTTCCCGAAATGATCACCTCTTTGACCTCACCGTTCTTGCAGGTCACATGATATTCAATGGGCTCTATGTTGGTCTGTGCATCCCGGGCCTCTTTGACGGCCTTTTCCCATGTGTCCATGACCCATTGCCGGTAGACCGGGTCAGGATAGGCCTTTTCCCACCAGTCGGCCAGGCTGGGAATATCCGACAGGGTATACCCGAACACCTGGGTAAACTTTATATTAACGTCCACGATGATCCCCTCATGGTTGACATAGCACAGGGGAATGGCCGCCACATGGAACAGGGTCCGGAATTTGGTCTCGCTTTTCTGCAGGGTCAGTTCGGTAAGTTTCCTCTCCTCTATTTCTTTTCGCAGATCACGGGTTTTCCGGGCAATTTCCCTTTTCAAATACCAGATTCCCAGAACAGCCACGAGAAAAAGCAGGGGCAGAAGGATGGAAACCAGATATTTGGCGATCCGGGTCCAGCTTACCAATGGCTGGGGCAGGATGGGACCGAACCATTTGTCGTAAATTTCATTGTATGTGCCGTTGGCAATGACGATGCCCAGGCCCTCATTCAAAATTGCCAGCAATTCTTTATGTCCCTCGGGCACGGCAAAGCAAAATTTCTGTTCATAGCCAGATAAGGGTTTGGCCGCAGGTTTTAAATTAGTTTCTTCAATAGACCCGATGCTGACCACATTTTTGATATTCAGCTTTTCAAGAAGCTGGAACCCCACCAACTGCAGCATGAGAACGGCATCGTGCTGGCCTGAAGACAGAAGCGTCATGGCCTCTTCATAATTTTCCGTCAGGATCAAGGTATGGGTCAGCCCATTCTGCACCGCATATTCATGGGCGTTGTCGCCTTTCATTACCAGGACTTCCCTGCCCTTTAAATCCGCCTCACTCTGAATAGATGTGTCTCCTTTGCGGACAAACACGGTGCCGTGCAGCCGCATATAGGAAGCAGAAAAATCAAATTCCCGGTCCCGGTCCCTGGAGTATGAAACAAGGGGAAGGACGTCCAATTCCCCTTGCATTAATTTCTGTTTGATATGATGCCAGGGCCCTACCGTAAACTCTATCTTTAAGCCCATGGCTTGAACAACCGCCTTCAGGAGTTCAACGGAAAACCCGTCCGCCGACCCATCCGGGAGCACCACGGCAAAGGGGGGATAATCCAGTTCGCCAGCGGATTGAAGGGGCCGGGCGCCTGAATGGACCGCAGAAATATCACTGCTATGGCTGGGCAAGGGCATAATCACCAATGCCAGACTCATGCAGAACAACAGGCTGCCAATTCGAAGTCTCATTACACTATTGACCCTCTCCTGCTAATATGACGATTCATTTGATAATCGAATACTTATAAATACATTAAAAACCCAGGCAATGCAAAAAGAATCAAAAGCAATCGCATGTAATTTTTTGAATGACCTCAAAATGCCTTTTACATACGATTGCCTTGTTTTCAGCTCCTGGCCGGGGCCGGACAGCAGGGGATATCCTGCAAAGGGCTGTCGGGTTTATTGCCGGACGAGGCCTTGTCCGGATTGAACGCTGCGCTTTTAATGATCAGTTCATGGTTGGTTAAAATAATTGCTAGGAATCTAGTTTCCCATTGATTTCTCGTTTCCGTTTTTACCCCTTCAGATCCGGTTTCCCTGACCATTCGGTCGTATATCTGTTTTCTGTATTTAGGGCTGAATATCTGGCCTGCACCAAATAATATCTGGTCATGGAAATTGAAAAAGATGGAGAGCAGAGGAATCCCATCCATCTCCATGGCCAGGGTCCCGGTGCCTGCCATAAAGATGGCAGAGGCAGCCCACCACTTTTTTGCCTGCATCTTTTGCCATTTCAAGATTCAGTGCCAGATGGGTATGTACATCCTGGATGGTTTCGCTAATTTTAAATTTCATCATCAATTTCTCAGGATCAATTGATTACTGCCAAAACCCTATATACCGGTTTGAAGCATGGAATTTTGTGACACACGTGACAGAACCTTGTTCATCCATTGGACATCAATGGAAAAGCCGTGATCCACCCGTTCGATTTTGGATAGGATTCTTTCAGAAGATTGATCTGTGGTATATGATCATGATATACAGGTTTTATGGCTAAAACGGATAAAGCATTGTCAAGGTACACAGATTATGACTGACGGAGAAATAGAGAGGTATCAAAAATGAAAAAGAAAATCGCGGTGTTTAAAAGCGAAGAAGAGCGGCTTTTTCGGCAGCAGTATGATTCCTCGGAATAATCTTGACTGGTCCTTGCTGAAGCGATTGTTTTACCTAAACTTAAAAGGAGAAGATCATGATGGAATTTAAGAATGTGGCCATTATTAAAAAGGCAAATGTGTATTTTGATGGTAAGGTGACGAGCCGAACGGTTGTGTTTCCGGACGGTTCAAAAAAGACACTGGGCATCATGCTTCCCGGCGACTATGAGTTCAACACGGATCTGAAGGAAATCATGGAGATTCTTTCAGGGGATCTGGATGTGTCTCTGCCGGGCAGAGACGGATGGCAAAAGTTTGGGGGTGGGGAGTCTTTTGAAGTTCCGGCAAAATCAAAATTCGGGCTCAAGGTCCGTGAAATTACCGATTACTGCTGTTCCTTTGTTGCGTGATCAGCCAGGCTGGGGCCATGGATATGGATTTAAAAGAAAAACTCGACTGTCTTTATTCAATCTATAATCAAAGGCAATTTGTAAATCCTGACCCTCTGGTGTTCCTGTATGATTATGAGGATAAAAAGGATCGCGAGATTGTGGGGCTGATTGCCTCCTGCCTTGCCTATGGTCGGGTGGAGATGATCCTGAAAATCGTCGGACATGTCCTTGGAAAGACGTCGCCTTCCCCTTATGCCTATATTCTGGGCCGAACCCGTAAAGATATGGCCAAAGATTTTCAGGGATTTAAATACAGGTTTGCTGATGAAGCGCATCTGGTAAATCTCTTATGGGGAATCCGACAGGTCCTGGATGAATTTTCATCCCTTGAAAATTGTTTTTATCAGGGATGGAGCAAAGAGCACAAGACAGTTCTTGAAGGGCTTGCCTTTCTTTCCCGGCAGCTTGGCAGGGGTCATGAAATCGGGCATCTTCTGGCAGACCCGGAGAAAAAGAGCGCCTGCAAAAGAAGTCATCTGTTTTTACGGTGGATGATCCGGCAGGATACGGTTGATCCGGGCGGATGGGAAAAGGCAAGTCCGTCCCAGTTGATCGTGCCTCTGGATACCCATATGCATAAGGCAGGCATCATGCTCGGGTTTACCCGGCGCAAAAATGCGGATCTGAAAACCGCCCTTGAAATTACGGACGGGTTCAGGAAGCTTTCAAAGGATGACCCGGTAAAATATGATTTCTGCCTCACCCGGTTCGGCATCAGAAGGGAAATGAACATGGACGGATTGAGACAGGTGGTTTGCTGTTGAAGAATGAGGGTTTTATTCTGCCTCCCCTGGTGCCGGGAACCCTGATCAAAAGGTATAAGCGGTTTCTGGCCGATGTGATTCTTGAAACCGGGGAAACCATTACAGTCCATTGCCCCAATTCCGGCTCCATGAAAGGGTGTGCGATTCCCGGATCATTGGTTTTTCTTTCCCACAGCAGCAACCCCAAACGAAAATATGAATACACATGGGAGCTGGTTCAGACACCCGGAACCCTTATCGGCATCAATACCCAGATACCCAATGCATTTGTAAAGCAATGCATTGAAAAGGGTCTCATCCCTGAACTTTCAGGATATGACAGGGTGACCGGGGAAGTCAAAACCAGCGCTCATACCCGGCTGGACCTGGTTCTTGAGAAAACGGAATGTCTTGAAAATAGAGAGAATCAGAAATGCTATGTGGAGATCAAGAACTGCACCCTGGTGGAAGACGGCATGGCCATGTTCCCGGATGCCGTCACCGAAAGGGGTCAGAAACATCTGGAAGAGCTTGAAACACTGGTTTCCATGGGCCATCGCGGCGTCATTTTCTTTCTGGTCCAGAGGATGGATGCAAAGGGGTTCAGGCCTGCGGATGAGATCGACAAAGCCTATGGAGAAAAACTCAGAAAAGCCTTTAAAAATAGAGTGGAGATCATGGTCTGGGATACGGTCATCAATCCGCAGGCCATCCGGATCGGACACCCGCTTCCCATAACCCTGGATTGACAGTCTAAAGGGTCAAAAAAGACCCGGATAAAAATCATTTCCATTTGTTGACTTTCTACCACGCTGTAGTATTTTAGGCTAAGATTATTGAATAACACTGAAAATCCTGGAAAGGATTAAGGAAGGAGAAAATATATGTGGGACTATACAGATAAGGTGAAAGACCATTTTTTAAAACCGAGGAATGTAGGAGAACTGGAAGGCGCCAATGCCATCGGCGAAACGGGTTCCCTCAACTGCGGTGATGCATTGAGGCTATATTTAAAGGTCAATGAGAACGAAAGAATCGTGGATGCATCCTTTATGACATTCGGCTGTGCCAGCGCCGTGGCGTCATCCTCGGCCCTGACCGAGATCATCAAGGGCATGACCCTGACGGAAGCGGCAAAACTGACCAATGAAGATATTTCCGATTACCTGGGCGGGCTGCCCAAGGAAAAAATGCATTGTTCGGTCATGGGACAGTCAGCCTTGAAAAAGGCTATTGCCAATTACAGGGGAATCCAGATCCTTGAAAAACCGGGTCAGATGGTATGTGAATGCTTTGATGTGACGGATGTCGAAATCACCGATGCAGTCAAAAAAAATGGGTTAAAGACCACCGAAGATGTGACAAATTATCTGAAAGCCGGCGGCGGCTGCGGCAAATGCCTGGACAGGATTGAATCCCTCATTGAATCCATCATGCTGAAGGATAGGATTATAAAATGAAAATAGTGTATACGGATAACAACGCAACAACAAAAGTGGCGGATGAAGTCATCCGGGAAATGCTTCCCTATTTTGGCGAGTTTTACGGCAACCCTTCTTCCATGCACACCTTTGGAGATCAGGTGGGAAAAAAGATAAAAGAGGCAAGGCAGAAGGTGGCGGATCTCATCAATGCCGACCCGGATGAAATTGTGTTTACGAGCTGTGGCACGGAAAGCGATAATTCAGCCATTTATTCCGCCCTTAATGCATTCCCCGAAAAAAAGCATATCATTACCTCCAATGTGGAACATCCGGCTATCAACAATCTTTATAAGCTTCTGAAACGGACAAAAGGATATAAGGTGACTTTTGTTCCGGTGGATAAAAAAGGTCTTCTCAACCTGGATATCCTCTACAAAAATCTTTCCGATGATACGGCCATTGTGTCTCTAATGTGGGCCAACAATGAAACCGGGGTGTTGTTCCCCATTGAAGAAATCGGACAAAAGACACGGGAGAAAGGCATTCTCTTTCATACCGATGCAGTCCAGGCCGCAGGCAAAGTCCCCATTGATGTAAAGAGGGCAGGGGTGGATATGCTGTCTCTTTCCGGGCATAAAATCCATGCACCCAAAGGAATCGGGGTGTTGTATATCAAAAAGGGGCTGAAATTTTCTCCCTTTCTCATTGGCGGCCATCAGGAAAAAGGACGCCGGGGAGGAACGGAAAATGCCGTGTCCATCATCGGCCTCGGGAAAGCGGCCGAGCTTGCCAAAGAGAACCTGTCCCTGATGAATACAAAGGTCAGGGGTTTGAGGGATTATCTCCAGAATGCGCTTCTTGAAAAAATCCCCAGTTGCTCGGTCAACGGTGATATAGAACAGCGGCTTCCCAACACCCTGTCCATCGGGTTTGATGCCGTGGAAGGCGAGTCCATCCTGCTCATGCTGGACCGCGAAGGCATCTGTGCCTCATCCG
>JFJP01028125.1_pt1 | contig 12643 bp, 13 predicted proteins | sample 431651 | NCBI WGS metagenome assembly JFJP01 (sample SAMN02602958, study PRJNA72255) | Microbial mat metagenome, whole genome shotgun sequencing project. | biome: fresh water; feature: sink hole; material: water; isolation source: purple microbial (photo- and chemosynthetic) mats found in... | reverse complement strand
ATGATCGTTTATTACACGACAACATGAGATGGAGGCTGTAAAGCATTTAAATTTTCAGTTGCTTTGAAAACTCCAACACTTTTATCATTGGCAACTTCAATAAATTTTATAGAATAATGTTAAAGAAAAATAAAAAAAAACTTTGTTCAATATCCATTGAATTAGAACAATTGTTTTTCTCAATCGGATTCCACATATCTTGACCTTTTTTTTCTTTTTCCTTGACAAATGAAAACAGACTTTTACTTCGTTAAAAATAAACCAAAAAATATTTACATACAGATAGAAACCGAATACTTAATAAATGAGTAGGTATTTCTGGTGCTTCTTCATTGAAATTATTCTCATTATTTTGGAAATTTGTCTCAATCTTCGAACTGCTCGACGTTTCTAGCTTTATCATCTTCAAATCGGCTTCCTTGGGTTTCTTATAATTATTATAAAGCGTCGATCCTTTATTATTATTAGCAGAGTCTAAATCTTGTCCCTGATGTTCATAATTGATTTCAGTGTAGGTATTAACATTATTCATATCCTTTGCCAAATAAGTGACATTATTATTGTTATAATTTCCACTATGTCTATTAACCATATCAGTGTCCACCATATTGTTAATATTACCATGTCCATCATCAATTGTCTGTTCATGGCTCGAATATTTCCAAATCCCATCCACAATGTATTTATATTCATAGACTCCTGGAGATAGAGACTTTATTAAAAGAAATAAGATTCTTTGTTAAATTTATTTAATAAAATTTGCTTTGTTTTTACCAGAGTCAAATGGAATTCGTTTATCACGCGGTTCATAATAACATGATTCCGCCAATTTGTGAAGGTCCCTGTCACGTATACAACACTGCCACTGTCGATCCATTTGAAAGAAATTTGAATCACTGTTTTTAAATGTTTATTTAAAATGCGATTTTTTTAAGAAAAAATAACATTTGTTCTCATGATCAGTCTCATAGTTATTATATTTCGATTTTACGTTCTTCTTTGAACGTATGCTGCTGTTCGAATTCATAAAATTTATCGAGTTTTCAAAGTTTTCAGGTGGTTTGGCAACGTTTTCCATTGCGTTAGCGTTACTGCGAGAATTTTGAGACCCCATTTAGATAAAATTTTAATTTATTTTAATTATTAATTTTTTAGTGAAATGGTGTTAGAATGAAAAAAACTAATTTGAATTTTTTTAAAAAAAATAGAGAAATCTTTTTTTTTTTTAATTTTGGAATCAAAAAATACTTATTTATCGTTCACAAAGGTTTTATTATAAACAAACTTGCTTTTAAGTAATTCCTCTTCATCAACAATTTTCTCATTTTCTTCTTTTTTTTCGTAAAAACTTTCTTCATTTTTATAATTTTTAAGATTTTCTTGATAATTTCCCTCATTGAAAAAATGAATTTGATTGCCATTTATGTGATCTTGCAAGCCTTTTTTCGCGATTTCCAAAGCGATTTCTTCGCGAATATAATTAATTTTCTGATAAAGAGTATCAGTTCTATTAACATTCAATTCCTCTAGAATAGTTTGAATTGTATCATATAACCTAAAGTTCTTATATTAATAGCTATATTTAGTTTACCTGTAGACCTCTCTTCCTGAAACGTTTTGTTGATGGGCCCATTTATTACGAAAATGCCTTATTTCAAATAAAAGTGTTCGTAGGTAATTGCTTTTTAAACTGAAACATTCTTTTAAAAATATGATCAATTATTATTATTTGCAAAATATGTATTTTTTTGAACTTTGTATGTAAATGAAATGATCTAAAAAATAATTCAATTTGTTTATTAAGTCATAATTGGAGATCTTTCTTCCAAAACAATCGATTCTATTAGTAAATTGATAAGAAATTTACTTTCTCGAGGGGACCAGAGGGCGATATAGGCTTGGATGCCAGGCATTCTTCTACGAAGATAAGAGCTTGGGTTAGGGCTTCGTTTAGCAGATCCAATGCACCTGTCACCAATAATCTTTCTGAAAATAAATTAAGTAACCCTGGAGCTGTGTTTTCCATGATAAACCTAAGAAAAATATGAATTTTTTTTTTTTTATAATAATATTTATTAAAATAGTATTGCAGAAAGAAATTTATACAAAATTTTGATGATTTTTTTTTAAAAAAACTCATCATCCTCTTCTATCTTGGTGATTGTTTATAAGTGTTATAAAGAAAACCTATTGTCTTACTTTTTCTGATTCAAAAAAAATCCTTAAGAAAATTTGAAAAAAATAATAAATAATTTGAAAAAATTGAAATTTTTTGATTTTTTGTTTTGTTTAATGCATAAAAATTATTTGTGGTACAAATCAAAAAAAAACCCAAGCAAAAATAAATGAATATCTTATCAAAATCCAAATCCCTCCTTTCCAATTTCAAGCTTATCTCCATTAAATCCTTTTATAATCATTCATTTTCCCTTTCCTATCTTCCCCAATCCTTTTTCTCCAAGCTTCCCCAGAAAAACTGCACCCATAATAAAGAAGATTTCTACTCGCTTCTTTCCATTTCGAAGAAAAACGAGCCGTTTATCCTCAGCACTCTTCTCAAATACCCTGACCATAATTACATATGTTTTCTCTTACAAATGGTTTTTGAATTGAATTTCGCAAGTTCTGAGTTTCTTGAGGATTTAATCCCTGAATTCCTTCGTCTCGAAATCAAAGATCCCATAATTTTAATGAATTTATACAGAGGTTTTTCTCAAAAAAAGTCCTTTATTTCCTAAAATCTTGTTAAAAATAGGCTTGCCAAAGGCAGAACCTCAGCTTTTACAACAAGTTATCGATCATATACAAATGAATATAATAAAAATCATGCCGAGATTCAAAGAATCTAACCTTTTAGAGCTAAAGGAACTCACTAAACTCTTGCCGGACCCTTCACGAAACGAGATTTTATTGAAAATCGACAATTTTTTGAATGTTTCTTCTAATGAAAAAATCGAATTATATCTAAAAGCTCTAGAACTCAATGAATTGATTCTTACAGAGAAGAATGTCTGGGAATTCATAAAAATAGATCAAAATAACAAAGAATTTCGTTTATTGAATAAAGAAACTAATCAAGAAATTATTCTTTGTGGCTGTGACCCCTACCCTTGCGAGAATTTAGACCATGTTTTATCAGTGATAGAAGCTGAAAAAAATCAAATCAACTTACTGATGGTACAAGATATTCCGATTCTTGATAAATCCCCGGATTCTTTTGAAGAGAAGGAACAAATTGAAAGAAAATCCTCAAAGAGCTTGGTCGAATATTTCAAGAAAAAGGAGTTCAAAGATGAAATGGATGGGAAATTGCTAGAAATTTACACGAAAAGCTTCTTAAATAATGAGTATTTCGTGATGGATTCAAAGGAGAAAAAAATCTATCAGAAAATGAATTATTTGCTGTTTATTCCATCAGAATTAGGCTCGACTGTTGTGCGATTCGTTCTCAATGCGAACTCGGAAAAAAATTGCAAAGTTTCTTTAAATTTCCTCATTTTAATTTTTTCAATTACTATTTTATTTTTAAATCTTTATTTATTATTCTTTTCTATATAATATCATGTATTTATCATAATATCTATCTAAAAATAATTTGTTTAATAGGTTGTTTTGGTTGATTACCCTACGATATTCCAAATAGCCTCCTTCAATAAAAATCGCTCCTTAGAACAATGTCAAGATCTGATGCACATTTGCAATTTCGTGAACCTATTAGAGAAAACCCATTTCTCTCAAGTTTCCTACCTAATGGGCTGTTACAAATGCAACCCTAAAGAAAACGATCTAAAAAACCTTTATAAACTCCCGAAAGATTACATATCTATTCTATCAGGTGGCGATATTCTTTACCCTATCAATGAAAGACTTGAATATTTATCAAGAAAAATATATAAATCAATAAAGAAACACTCAGATACGAAGAAAATCCTTGTATTAGTAGGAAGAGCCTATGTAGAAGGGGTCCTAAAAAACCTGTTTCTTTATTCACAACAGAGTAGATTAGGCTCTTTAGAGCCTTTCTCCGAGATTTCCCAACTGAAGAAATCGTTAGAAATCTTCAAAGAAGTTGATAAAAATTCACAAATATTGGAGAAAACCGTGATTTTGGAGATTTTACACGCAGTTTTCTGCATGGATATGACAAATTTGAAGAATGAAGACCCGAAAGTGAATAAACCGCTTCAGAGATACATGGATTATTTCAGTCATTATTCCGAAATGTTTTCTTTCCAGGCTTTAGCGGATCCTTCTGAACAGGAGCAATTCATTGTAGAAAGTGATTCAGAAACTGAAGAAAATGATGATGAAAATGATAATGATGATATTGAAATAATGGAAGAAAATGACGATAAAATATTGATATGTCCTTCGCATACGATGGTGTATGGCGGGCCTTCAAAAGAGCCTTTAATAAAGAAGTTTTATTTAAATCCGGAGTTCAAAAAACATTTCGGGGGGACTAATGAAGAAATTGAAGAAATGCTAGGGGTTTATCAGAGTATCACAGAAAAAACCAAGAGAAAAGATGAAGGATTAGTGGATAATGGCGATGGGAGGATAAAAATGAAAAGACGAGATGAAAGGAGAAAGAAGAAAAAAAAACCAGAAGATGAATAAATATATATTAAATTAAAGGATTCGAAATTTATGCTGTTTTTTGGGTTTTTTTTTCATTGGAAATTTGAGGTTTTTAATTTGGAATTTTTAGTATTTTTTATGAAAAATTCGAAGTAATTTGCATCAGAAAATAAGAGCACAGATTAAAGATATAGTGAATGTTTTGTTTAGTTTTGAAGAAAATAAAAACTTTTTTATTAAAGTATTTTTCAATAATTTTTTAAGAAAACTTCAACAAACTTTTCATCTTTTTCTTCTACAATGACTGAATCCCTCATCATAAACCATGAGATTCCTTTGGATTTCGTGCAGAATCTCTGTGTTTCCAATAAATCATGGGAAATACTCGAAACCATCAAAAGGGAATATGAAAGGAAAATTGATAAGGCAGGTGATGATAATGATGCTTTGCGAAGAGAAATTCGGTATTTTATCCTTCATTTTCTTATATTTTCTAGTTTTTTTAAATTTCTTTGTATTTATTGAATTATTTTGTATTTTATTGAGATTTATCGTATTTTAGACGATTAGAAAACGATAAGAATAGATTAGAAGCTGAAAAAGAAGATCTAGTGAATGATGTATATAAATTACATATGTATTTTCCTTTATATATTAACAAAAAAGGTTCAAGATTTAAGAGCTTTATTGAAGAGAGTCCATGAAGAAGGAGAAATGCAGCTTGATAAACTGATGAAAAATAATGTGATAATTAAACAATTTTATTGTATTTTTTTATTGAAGTTTTATTAGAAAGAACTCAAAGAAGAAGTGGCTTCCTATAAAAATGCTTTAGAAGTATCGCATGGCTTTTCGAAACATTTTGAAGACATGAGCTTTTATTGGCAAGAATTCCTTTCTATATGAGAAACTCGAAAGGAGTTATTGCTGAAAAAATTATTAGTTATAGCAAAACACTGTTTTTTTGAGATAAAATCATTTTATTCCCCCCTTAATAACGTTAATATTCCGATATATATGTCATTTTTACAAGGAAATCAAGATATTTTAGTGTTAAAACTTAGTTCAAATTTAATTTTATGTGAAAAATCAAATGTTTTTTTTAATTGTGTTTTAAATAATTACTTTTTTTTTTTAAAAAAAATAACTTTTTAAAAAAAAAAAATATATTAAAAAAAAATATTTAAAAAGAAATAAAAAAACGTTAAAATAATTGATAATTTTTAAAATAACAATTTTTTAAAAAAACTTATCATAAATTTCTTTTTATTGGAGCATTTTCCTAAAAAAAAGGAAAAAATTTGAAATTTCTTCTAAACTTTTTCAACTTCTTCAAATTTTCTTCATAATTTCTTCTAAAATTCTTAAAAATTTTTTCTAATTTAAAAAAAAAATCCATTTTACTATACATATATAATTTTCTCAATTATAAATATATAATAATTTAAATTTAAATTTTCTTAAATGTCCTCACTATCCAATTTCCAGAAACTCAAGGAACTCGGCAAAGGTTCCTTCTCAATCGTTTACAAAGTCAATCGTAAAACCGACAACAAAGAATATGCAATGAAAGTGGTCAAAATCACTCAGCTTTCCGAAAAAGAACGGCAAAATGCCTTAAACGAGATCAGAATCCTCGCATCTATCGTCGATCCCTATATAATAGCCTACAAAGAGGCTTTTTTTGATGAAAATATCCGTTGTTTATGCATAATAATGGAATATGCTGATGGAGGGGATCTAATGATGAAGATCAATGCAAAAAAGCTGCAAAAAACTTATTTCTCAGAGTCTCAAATCTGGCGATTTTTGTTACAAATGACCAAAGGTTTGCGAACCCTTCATACTTTGAAGATATTGCATCGAGATTTGAAATGTGCCAATGTTTTCCAGACGAGTGATGGTGTTTTGAAGCTCGGAGACCTGAACGTCTCAAAGATTACACAAAAAGGTTTAGCGATAACCCAGGCAGGAACTCCATATTATTGTGCTCCTGAGGTTTGGAAAGGCAATGTTTATGATAAAAAATGCGATATTTGGTCTTTAGGATGTGTTTTATATGAATTAACAGCATTAAAACCACCGTTTCAAGGCAATGGTATGAAGGATTTGTTCAATAGAATCTCTAAAGGGGAATTTGAAAGAATTCCAAAATGTTATTCTAATGAATTGTACGAGATTATAAAGCTTTGTTTAAAGGTGAATGCTAATGAAAGACCTAATTGTGATGAACTTTTGAACCATCCGTTGATAAAAGAGAAGTTCCCAGGAGAAAACACAAAAGAAAGGGTTTTTTCAAAGGCTCAGCTGTTAAACACAATAAAAATGCCAAGGAATCTTCAGGGTTTAAAGGAGAAATTACCGAAGCCGAACTATCAATTGAATAATAAATCGTTTGAAGAAGAAGAAAATGAAAGAAATTTAAGGAAAAGATGTCCTTCTGAAAGCGGACTGAAGGAGAGAGGAGATGTCAATGTGAAGGAGAAGGTGGATTTGAAGGTTTTAAAGAAGAATTTCAAAGAGGAGAATGAAAAATATTTGAATTTAAATGAAAGGCATTTGGATGAACGGTCCAATGGCAATGCAGGAGAAATTAAATATAAAGCAAATAACAATAAATATCTAGAAAAACCACCGTTGATAAAAAACAATAAGGTTGAACAACCTTCGAAAAACGAACAGTTGAATAGAAATGCGATAAAAATAGAAAGAACTCCTTTGAGACCAGAAATAAAGAAATATGAAGAACCGAGCAGAAAGAATGAAAGACCAGTAAAGAAACAATATGAAGAGCCTATCCAGAATATCGCTTATAGAGAAAGACCAGCTTCAATGAAAAAACATGAAGAACCTATTAGAAATAATGGCTATATTGAAAGATCAGTGTCAAGACATGATATAAAGAAACAAATAGAAGAACCTATGAAAAATAATGGCTATTTTGAAAGACCAGTGGAAAGATATGAAATAAAGAAACAATATGAAGTTGAAAGACCAGTGTCAAAACACGAAATAAAGAAACAATTTGAAGTTGAAAGACCTGTGTCAAAACATGAAATAAAGCAATATGAAGAACCTATTAAGAATAATGGCTATATTGAAATAAAGAAACATTTGGGGCTTGAAGAGAAAAAACAAAGCGAGAATAAGCCGATGATCAGTAAGAGAGTCAGAATTTTGAGCGAACAGGACCAGAGATTGAAAGAAAAAGAAAAGGTGGGAGCTATTAAAAATAATTGCGCGATGAAGAAGAAAGAAATTATTGTTGTGAAGCAGAAAACACCGGTGAATAAAGAGAATATCTCCGAAAAGAGGTATCCGGGACTGGAGGTAAAGAACAAGAAAAAATATTAGGGTTTGTATTTTATGAATGAAAAAAGAAATTTGGAAATTTTTTTCCAATTAATTTTCGATTTGTTTTAAAATAAAATAAATTAATAAGAATAATTTTAAAATAAAAAAGAAAAAATACTAAATTTTTCACAAAAAACACCTTTTTATTTAAAAGTTTGAAATTTTAATTAAAACCAACAAAAGACAATTTTTATAAAATTTCTGATTATTGAAAAAAAAAATTAATGAATATTTTTTATGAATAACATTAACAACAATTCGATTCCCACCCGTTTTTACAAAGAAAACCTGTCGAATTCTCCTCCCAATGATTTAAAATCGCAAATCTCTTTTCTAACGCGAAAGATCGAAACATTAGAAGACCAACTTCTTTTAAAAACTCGTGAAAACGAAACCCTTTTTCTCAATAAAACATCTAATGAACTCGATTTTTCTGAAATGAAGCTGAAAATCGCTGATTTAGAGCAAAAAAATCTTATATTAACTCGAGAAAACGAGTATTTTCGTAAAATAACTGGTAATAAATCGAATATTGAGTTAAAAACCACGAAAATTGTCGAAATGGAGCAGAATTGTGCTAAACTTTTACAAGAAAATTCTAAATTGAACGAAATTTGTAAGAATTCTTCAAAAGAAAACGAGGATTTAAAGGCGAAAATCAAAGAATTTCAGAAGAATCCTTCATTAAAATTGAGCACTTATAGTGAAATCTCAAATTTAAGCCAAAAAGTGCTTGTTTTAGAGAAGCAATTAAAAGAATTCAAAGCAGATAATGAGTTTCTTTCTTATAAACTAAGGGAAAATTCAAATAAAAAGCTCTTTGAAGATCAAAGGAATGAAATGGAGAAAATCATGGAGGAATTAAAGAATTCAAAGGAGAGAATCTCGAAGATTTCTTTAGAAAACAGGGATTTTGAGAATAAATTCAATCAAATCGAAAAGGAATTAGAAGGAGAAAAGATAAAAAATCTAGAAATTGAGAAGAAATTACTGATAAATAAAGAGAATTCTGAAGAGATTTCGGAGAAAAAATTCGAATTGGCAAGACTTTTTTCAGAAATTGAGAAGAAAAATGAGAAAATAAAGGAATTAGAGATTATAAATGAGAGAAATCAAGAGAAAATTGAGAAAATGAAGGTTTTTATTGAAGAACTTAAAGGGAAAAACAAGGAAAATGAGAAAAAAGGAGAAATTAATGGAGAAAAATTCGATAAAAATGAATTTTATGAGAATTTTGACAAAGTTCTTGCGAAATGCGATAAATTGAAGCAAAGAAATAAGGCTTTAACCGAAAATCTGAAAGAAAAATCGATTTTTATAGATCAATTGAAGATTTATCAGGAGAAGTACGAGTCTCTTTTTCAAGAAACTAAAGAAATCTCGAGTTTTTCTTCAGAAAAAGGAGAAAATCAAATGAAAATTATCGTGATTTTAGCAGCAGAAAATGAAAGATTGCGAGAATTGATCAGAAATTACGTTTCTAAGCAAGAATTCGAAGAAAAAACCACTAAACAATACGATAAAAATCTCAATGAATATAATAATTTATGCATAAGATTAAAAGAAGTCGAAAGGAGAAATTTTGCATTAATTGAAGAAAAAAATGCATTGAAATTAATGAATGAACAGAGGATGAAAGAAGTTAATAGAATGATGATTGAGGCCAGTGAAAATAAGAAGAGGGGTTGGGAGGAAAATCAAAGGCTTGCCTTTGAGAATGCGAAATTACAAGAAATCAATATGAGATTCAGCGAAGAAAGAAGATTTTATGATTATTATTGAAAATAATATGTTTTTTTGTTTAAATTTTGAAGATTTTTTTTAATTTTTTTCATTTATTTAAAAATTTTTTGCTTTTTTTTGTTAAAAAAAAAATTAATAACTTGAATGACTATTTTTTCTATTTTTAATTTTTTTATTTAGGAAACTCAGAATTCAAATAAAATTTAATACGAACAAAACAAAAATTAGATATTTCAAATTTGTCTAAATTTATTTCATTAACCAAATATCCGAAATTAAAACACTCTCTCAAACCAAATGAAATTCTTCCTATTTCTGCTCATATGTTTCTCTTTAGCAAGTCTTTCCCTTCAGCAAAAGCTCCTCTCCGGTGTCTGGACCATCACGCCAAACTCTTATTGTCCCTATAGGACTCCAAATCTTTTCCGAAATCTCAAAGTAAATGAGACAAACACCACAAATCATGATGTAAATTTGGGTTTTTTTCTTGATAACGGCACTGAAATCACCGGTTCATGCCGAGCTATTGAATCAGTGATCAGCTGTGGTGTTTTGACCACCACATTACAATGTAGTGCCTCTGACAAATTATTCTTAGGGATGGTTAATACCACTGTGATTCTCACGTGGAATTCTTATTCAAATCTCGATTTCTCTATGAGCTATCCCTACAATTCCACTGTTGGTCTCATTAACAATTGTACTTATTCAGGAAGCAAATCTAAAACGACGTTCATGAATGAAGGCTCTTGGCAAGTGGTGAATTGCACTTGTAATACAAGCTGTTGCTATGCGGCTGGCTCAACCTTTAAAATACAACAGGTTGGTGAATATAGGAACTATCCTTATGCGAATATCACTGGAACTTTGCAAGGAGATTTTTGCAATAATACGCTGCGTGGACAAGATCAATGCTATCAGACATCTTTTACTCCTACTGTTAATGATAGTTTAATAAGCATGACTTGTGGACAAATGGGCAAGTGTGGTGTATCTCCTCAGGTTGTGTATGTTAAAGAGTGGGCAGTGGTTCTCTGGGATCAATGCATAATGGTGGCTACAAACTCAGGTGAGAGAATGAGGATTATGATGAGCGTGGTTGTGGTTGGAGTTTTATTGCATTTATTGCATTAAAGTTAAAAGTAAAAAATAATTTATTTTTTTTTTGAATCATTTGAAAATTATTTTATTTTTATTTTTTTAATTTTATGAAGAAACAAAAACTTGGCTTATTTTAAGCCAATTTTTTAAGTTTTAGTCTTAAACTTTTGGATTTTTACAATCTTTAAATTTCCCATTTGTGAATGAAACATTAAATCGCGATACAAAACCCAATGGACATCGAGAAATTTTCTTCTTCTAAACCAAAACAACATTACCCGAATTTTTTCCCTTTTGCCCAAAATCTTCAACATACTCTGGAATCGACTCCTGCGACTTATTCAACCCTAGATTTTTTCGATTCAAAAATCTCTGAAGAAAGCAAAAATCCTGCAAAAAAGCCTTCATCCATCAAAATAACCGACTGTATAAACTTAGAGCATTTAAACGCATTGATTTATGATTTCTCATATTTCTCCTTGGATTCCGTGTATTTTCTAGCGTTAATTTCGAACAATTTGATCTATTTCTTCGATTTACCGAAGAAATCCAATAGTTTATTCATTTTCCGTGAGAGTCTAGCAATAGAAATCGTAGAGAAAAAGGAAAAAATCATCGAAAGTCCTTTAGAAGGCATCTTCAAACCCCAGATTCTCGAGAAAGAGTTCCTAAATTGCTGCGAATTTGGCTACAAAATAAGCTCGAATTCCTCTAAGCCGAATTTCTCCGAAAACGAGACTGATCTAATCTTGGCTTGTGGAGGCAAGTCAGGGCTTATTTACATAATAACGATGGAAGAAGGCTATGCTATTGAATACTTATATGGTCATATTAATGAAGTATATTGCCTAAAATTTGCTAATCCTAATATAACCTTCAATTTTCAAAATATTCTCTTGTCAGGAAGCAAAGATGGCTCTATGATATTGTGGAATATTAAGAATTTAGTGAAAATCGTGGTGTTTGAACCCAGACAAAACCCACATAGTGATGTTTTATGCGTGAATTGGGCACCGAATTGCGATTATATAGTATCCGTCGGGCTAGAAAGCATGGTAAAAGTGTGGAGTTTGAATGAGAAACTCAAGAAGAAAATCGAGGAAAGTCATTTTCTGAATGCGAATAACATAAAGGCGTTTAAAAAGATGGAGGTCAAGACAGAGATTTATAAGAATAATGAAGCACATAAGAACTTCGATTACCAAATCGATCAAATCGAGTTTTATGGTATTTTTTTCTCTCAATCAATTAATGTTTTTTTATATTTATCGTATTTTTTTTTGATTTTGAAGGATATTCGTTTTTGAGCAAAGATGTTTTTGGAAATTTGGTGTTTTGGGTTCCGGATTTTGAGGTTATTTCCAAAAATTTTAAGATTTATTTAATATTTCTTTTAGAATCAAGGCTGTATTGTGTTCAAAAACTTCTATTCACAACAGCTTTATCCTAATTTCTTCATGAAATTCGCGGTTTCTTTTGAATTGGGCATTTTGGCTTCTGGAAATGATCAAGGAGAAATAATGATATATGATTTTCTGAATATTGGGAAGAATAATAAAGGGGAGAATACGTTTTTGAGGAAATATGAGCTGGAAAAAGATAGGACTTTGATTAGAAAAGTGATTATAACAGAGGATAAGAACTTTCTTTTTGCGGTTTCGGATAAGAATAAATTGTATAAATTTGATTTGACGAGTGATATCGAATTAATGGAGAAGTTAAAAAGGAGAAATACATCGTTTGTTGGGAAAAAATAAAAAATTTAATATTGTTAATTAAAAATTTTATAATTACATAAAATACAAAAACCCACTTTTTCATTACATTAACAATAAACCATATTAATTACTTATTCAGAAACTTT
>JFJP01005890.1_pt1 | contig 12644 bp, 9 predicted proteins | sample 431651 | NCBI WGS metagenome assembly JFJP01 (sample SAMN02602958, study PRJNA72255) | Microbial mat metagenome, whole genome shotgun sequencing project. | biome: fresh water; feature: sink hole; material: water; isolation source: purple microbial (photo- and chemosynthetic) mats found in... | reverse complement strand
GGTCCTGGCGCAGGTCGTTCAGGGTCTGGCCCGGCAGCGCGTACATCAGGTCGAGGTTAAAGGTATCAAACACCTGGGCCGCCTCGTGCACCGCAGCCAGCGCCTGGGCAGCGTCATGAGCCCGGCCCAGGGTTGCCAGAAAACCATCATTGAAGCTCTGTACGCCGACCGATAGTCGCGTGATGCCGGCATCTCGAAAGGCTCGAAAGCGGTCTTTCTCGAATGTGCCGGGGTTGGCTTCCAGGGTAATTTCGGCATCTGCTGCCAGGCGTACACGCGCCCGGACACTGCTCAGCAGTCGGTCAATGGAGGGTGGCGAAAACAGGCTGGGGGTACCCCCACCGATAAAAACGGTGTGGACGCTGCGGCCCCAGATCAACGGAAGCGCCGTCTCCAGGTCAGCCATCAGCGCGTCGATGTAGCGCTGTTCGGGCAACTCAGTGGCGCGTACGGCATGTGAATTGAAGTCGCAATACGGGCATTTTTGCAGGCACCAGGGCAGGTGCAGATACAGCGACAAGGGCGGCAAAGCGCCCAGTTGCAGCAGGCCCGGGCGCATGCTGTGCTGAATATCGCGCGGCGCTACCGTTGCCTCGGGGATTGGTGAAACCGGCTCGATCGGGATCATGGTCTGGCGCGCTGCGCTGGCCGTGACGACATCGGTCACAGCCAGCGCTCACGCATCAGTGCCACCATGGCGGCTGCTGCGCGGCCACGGTGGCTGTTGGCGTTTTTCACCTCGACGGGTAACTGGGCAAAGGTCTGGCCGAACGCCGGGATGAACATCACCGGATCAAAACCAAAGCCGTTGCTGCCCACTGGCTCCTGGGCAATTTCACCCACCACACGGCCTACCGCTACCAGTGGCTCGGGGTCTTCTGCACTGCGCAACGCCACCAGCGTGCTGACCATGGCGGCGCGGCGATGGGCGAGGCCCTGCATTTGTTCCAGCAGCGCGCGCACATTGTTGTCATCACTCTTGGGATAACCGAACTGGGTGGCGTAAAAAGCGGTCTGCACGCCGGGCAAACCACCGAAGGCATCGACGCACAGCCCGGCATCGTCGGCCAGGGCTGGCAAACCGCTGTGCCGGGCCGCGTGGCGCGCCTTGGCCAGGGCATTTTCGACAAAGGTGTGATACGGCTCTGGTGCCTCGTCAATACCCAGACTGCCCTGGGTGATCAATTCGAAACCCAGTGGTGCAAACAGGGTTTGCAACTCGGCCAATTTTCCGGGGTTGTTGGATGCCAATAGCATTTTCATAAAAAATAGGGCTCTAGCCCTTTCCTGGATTGCGCTAGTAGCTACTTATTCAGTAGCAAATTTCTGCTTCTGGATGAGTTCGCCAATACCCTTGTCAGCCAGCGACAGCAGGGTATCCATCTCGCTGCGGGTAAACGCCGCCCCCTCGGCCGTACCTTGCACTTCGACAAAATGGCCGCAAGCCGTCATCACCACGTTCATGTCGGTATCACAGGCTGAATCTTCCAGATACTCCAGATCCAGCAACGGCGTACCCTGCACGATGCCCACAGAAATGGCCGCCACCGCCTCGCGAATCGGCGACTGCAGCAGTTTGCCTTGACCGATCAGCCAATTCACCGCGTCCTGCGCAGCCACAAAAGCCCCGGTGATGGCGGCTGTGCGGGTGCCACCATCGGCCTGCAGCACATCGCAGTCCAGGTGGATGGTGCGTTCGCCAAGCAGCTTCAGATCAAACACGCTGCGCAAGGCCCGGCCAATCAGGCGCTGGATTTCCTGGGTGCGGCCAGATTGTTTGCCACGCGCCGCCTCGCGGTCGCTGCGGGTGTGAGTGGCACGCGGCAACATGCCGTATTCGGCCGTGACCCAGCCCTCACCGCTACCTTTTTTGTGACCGGGCACTTTTTCTTCAACGGAGGCGGTGCAAAGTACCCGGGTATGGCCAAATTCGATCAGCACCGAGCCCTCGGCGTGCATGGTGAAGTGGCGGGTGATGCGCACGGGGCGCAGGGCATCAAACGGGCGCGCGTTGGCGCGCAGGAATTCAGTCATCAGTCCACCTCAAAAAAATAAACTCAAACTTTACGTGCCGCTGTGCGGCGGATGGCTGCGTTGATTTCGGCAATCGAGCGTTCTATGGCCGCATCGTCGAAGTGTTCCACCAGGGTGTCAGGCCACTCGGCGTGGACGGTGGACGAATGGTCCGCCCGCCCAGCGGTGCCGACCGACGGGCCACCCCGCGTGGTGTCAAAACCATCGGGAGTTTCCCACTCAAAAGCCAGGCAGGTCACATTGTCAGAAGAGGCTCCACCCTGGCGCAGGGCTTTTTCAACCAGATCGGGCACCGCCAAGCTGACCGGCTTGCGGCACAAGTCCGACACGATATCGGCCTCAGCCACGGTTGACCAAAGACCGTCCGAGCACAGCATGATGCGGTCACCCTGCTGCAGCGACACCGGACCTTCGATCTTGAAAATTGGCCGAGTGGGTGAACCCAGGCAGGTAAACAGGACATTGCGGTTCAGCCGTTTGGCCACCCGGGTCTCGGGTGGTCGGCTCAGATTTTGTTCGATCAGCGAGTGGTCACGGGTTCGGGTCAGCAGGGCCTCACCGCGTAGCAAGTAAAAACGTGAGTCGCCGCAATGGGTCCAGGCCACGCTGCCGGCTTGAACCACGGCAATCACCACCGTGGTTCTGGGGCAATCGAGCATGCCCCGGTCGGTGCCATAACGCTGGATCTCCCGGTGTGCGGCCAGCAAGGCCTCGGACAAAAACGTGGTCACATCGGGCAACTCGGGTTGTGCCTGTTTCAAAAACAGGTCGGCCACAGCGCGCAAGGCAGTTTGTGCCGCCACCTCGCCCTCGGGGTGTCCACCCATGCCATCGGCCAAGATGAAAACAGCCGCATCGCGGGTGAAGCAGTAGCCCATCCGGTCTTCGTTTTGGGCCCGCCCACCCTTGCGACTGACCTGGAAAACTGAAAACTTCATACCGGCCTTTTGCCCAGGTCGGTTGCCTTGACCACCGTCTTTTTGGTCCCTTCAACCATATTGTCAAACTGCAAACGGACCTTTTCGCCGACACTCAGACGCGTGTATTGGCGCTCACCCACCCGGTTAAGTTCTTTTTGCAAGGCAAACACCGACTGCGGCCGCGACAGCGCGTCCAGGGCCATGCACCATTGCACCACTTCGATGAGGTTGTCTGAATACACCCCCTGCAAACGCTTGAGGGCCACCGCCATCCGGTCGGCCGGCGTGCGCTGGGGTGCCTCGCTGGGCGGAAAACCCTGCATGCAGGCGTACATGCAGGCACCGATGGCGTAAATGTCGGTCCAGGGGCCCATGGTGCTGTCACGCCGGTACATCTCCGGGGCGGCAAAACCGGGTGTGTACATGGGGCGGATGAAATTGCCCTCTTTGCTCAGCACCTCGCGGGCCGCGCCAAAATCAATCAGCACCGCCTTGTTTTCATCGGTAATGAAGATATTGGCCGGTTTGATATCCAGATGCAGCATCTTGTGCTGATGAACGATGCGCAGGCCGCGCAAAATCTCGTCAAAAAGTGACCGGATGGTGGATTCGCGGAACACTTTGGCCTGCTTGAGATCGCGTGCAGTGATGATGAATTCCTGCAGACTGGCACCCTCCAGGTAGTTCATCACCATATAAACCGTGTCGTTTTCCCGGAAGAAGTTCATCACACTCACCACCGAAGGGTGAGAAATCTGGGCCAGTGAACGGCCTTCCTCAAAAAAACTCTTCAGACCCAATCGGTACAGCGAGAGTTTGTCGGGTGGTACTTGCGGCGACAAGGCACCGGGTTCGCGGGTGGCCAGCGATGCTGGCAGGTATTCCTTGATGGCCACCTGCTGACCATCCGTGCCGGTGGCCAGATAAACCACGCCGAAGCCCCCCGCAGCAACCCTGCGGATGACCCGATAACCGCCTATCTGCGTGTCGGGTGGGAGAGGAGAGGGCTTGGACTTGGACATTTTTTCAATTGAAGTGCTTCAAGTGGCATCAGAACCGGGTTATTCTCGAATTCATTTCACTGAATAAGCAGCCCCATGTCAGTTTACAGCATGACCGGTTATGCCTGTGCCCAGCACAGCACCGCCAACAACACGCCGGAGCAAGAAAGCAAAAGCAGCACGGCCAGCCAGTTGGGCATCGAGATCCGCTCGGTGAATGGCCGTTTCCTTGATTTGTCATTTCGTTTGCCTGAAGAACTCCGGTCTTTTGAGCCGGCCCTGCGCGAAAAGCTCGGCGCACGGCTCAAGCGCGGCAAAGTCGAATTGCGGGTATCCATTGAAAGCAGTGTGCCGGCCCTGGTGGCCGAACCTTCGATACGGCTGTTGCAACGGCTCAACGCCATTCAGGACAACGTCAAAGCCTGGCTACCTGATGCCCGCGCCTTGAGTGTTGCCGAAGTCATCGGGCTCGGCAGTCGCGACCCCACGGCTGAGCACGACTGGCAGCAGGAACTGGTTGGGCTGACCGAGACCGCGCTGCAGGCCTTGATGACAGCGCGCGAACGCGAGGGTGCCCGGCTGGCGCTGATGTTGCTGGACCGGATTGGCCAGTTGCGCACCTTGTCGACCCAGGCGGCACCGCTGATTCCGCAACTGGTGGCACAGCAGCGCCAGCGCTTCATGGACCGCTGGGCCGAAGCCATGTCGCTGACGGACGGCACCCCCATGCCCGAGATGGCGCACGACCGCGCCTTGGCCGAAGCCACTGCGTTTGCCATTCGCATTGATGTGGCAGAAGAGCTGACCCGGCTGGCCTCACATCTTGACGAGCTTGAACGGCTGGTCAACCAGGGCGGCGAGATCGGCAAACGGCTGGACTTCCTGATCCAGGAGTTGCACCGCGAAGCCAATACGCTGGGCTCAAAATCTGCCGCACTGGAGCTGACGCGCATCTCGGTCGATATGAAGGTGCTGATCGAGCAGATGCGTGAACAGGTGCAGAATATTGAGTAATGAAACCGGCTCACGAGAATAAATACGGAATCAATGACCTGAAATACCAATGGCGTAAGCCCCAAGAAGGCGGCATGCCTGGTCGTGTTTCTGGCAGGACATAGACAAGGCCGGTGGCGCCCACAAATGCTGGATGAACAACGTTTTAAAGTAGTCAACCGGTACGTTGATGCAGTCATAGGTGATTCGGTTGTCGAGTGGCGTTGCCGTGGCCAATCGCTCGGGGCGTGATGCTCGCTTTTGTTGCAGGTGATCACCGGATGCAAGGAAAGGGCTGTATCGTAGTCAATCCACAAGATTCCCTTGCCCTGCATATCTCGGTCTAGAAACTCAACAAAACGGCCTGCTGGAGTGGTGCGTTCGATGGGGAGAATAGCGGACAGCTTGCGTTCGCCAATACCCGAAACTGAATGATCACCGATTGCTGATCCAATCAAGGCAGGTGCGGTGCCGACCAGTTCTTCATCGGTTTGAAAAAATTAGACCATGGCCTCTTTTTTGTCCAAGACAATGAATGGCATACCCCCGTTGTTGCCTGAATCAACGACCCAGGCCAAGATATTCTGATCGTCCGTGGATCGGTCTTCATTTTCAGCTTGGGTCAATGAACCCCACTTCTCGTGTTTCGAATTGGCCGAGTCGGCAGGACATGCAGTGGCATAAAAGACGGCCAACCCGAACAACACATACTTGACTTGCGTTGACGCTTTTGGATCTGTCATTTGACAGACTAATGCGTTCCCCGTGTTATCAGTTTCGATCTTGCTTGCGGGGGCAAAGCGATGCAATGTAAGTAGCAGGCTTTATAGTGAAAGCCACAGGTTTGAAAACCACATTGTCACGAACTTGTCACGTCAGGCATTTTTCAAACCAACCAAATCAACGTAAGTGCTTGATTCAATTGGTAGGCGCGATTGGACTCGAACCAACGACCCCCACCATGTCAAGGTGGTGCTCTAACCAGCTGAGCTACGCGCCTGAGAGTATTCGAGACGGCAGAGTATAGCCGTAGTTAAAACCACTCTTGACCAATTCAAAATAATTTTCAAGTCTTGCACAGGTGATAATTAACGTTTACGTTCACGTTAACGGCAACAATTTTTGGGGATCATATGGATATTGCAGGCAAGGTTTTTGTTGTGACGGGTGGTGCTTCGGGCCTGGGCGCAGGGACGGCGCGCATGCTTGCTGACCAGGGCGGCACGGTCGTCATTGCGGACATGCAAATTGAAAAGGGCGAAGCCATTGCCGCAGAAATCGGTGGTGCATTCGTCAAGTGTGATGTCAGCATCGAATCCGACGCACAGGCTGTGGTTGCCAAAGCCACTTCCTTGGGCAAGCTGATGGGTCTGGTGAACTGCGCTGGTATTGCACCCGCCGAGAAAACTGTCGGGAAAAGTGGCGCACACGCCTTGACGGTTTTCAGCAAATGCATCACCGTCAATCTAATTGGCAGCTTCAACATGATCCGTCTATGTGCAGATGCCATGAGTAAAAACGCGCCGGAAACCACGGGTGAACGCGGTGTCATGATTTCAACGGCATCAGTGGCCGCTTACGATGGACAGATGGGACAAGCCGCGTACGCGGCTTCCAAAGGCGGCATTGTGGGTATGACGCTGCCAATTGCCCGTGACCTGGCACGCAATGGAATCCGCAACATGACCATTGCGCCCGGAATTTTTGGCACCCCGATGATGTTCAGCTTTCCCAAAGAGGTCCAGGACGTTTTGGCCGCCAGTGTGCCGTTTCCGTCACGTCTTGGAACACCGCAGGATTACGCCAAACTAGTCCGGCATATTTTTGAAAATGACATGCTCAATGGCGAGGTGATACGCCTCGATGGTGCCATCCGTCTGGCTCCCCGTTAGATTGGGGCCTGGCAACCGGGTGGATCTGGCCACCGATTTTCTACAATCGACGGATGTCCATCCCCCAAACTTTTGTCCAGGAACTGCTTGCGCGCGCTGACGTGGTCGAGATTGTGGGCCGTTATGTCCAGCTCAAAAAAGGTGGTGCCAATTTCATGGGGCTGTGTCCATTTCACAGCGAAAAATCACCCTCTTTTTCGGTTAGCCCGACCAAACAGTTCTACCATTGTTTTGGTTGTGGCAAAACCGGCAATGCCATCGGTTTTCTCATGGAACACGCTGGTATGAGCTTTGTCGAAGCGATTGAAGATCTGGCCCAGCAGTTTGGCATAAAAGTGCCGCAAGACGATGCCAGTCCGCAAGACCGTGCTCGCGCCGCCCAACAAAGACAAAAGCAACATACCTTGAATGATGTGTTGGAAAAAGCCTGTAGAGCCTATCAAAAACAACTCAAAACCGCACCACGAGCCGTGGCGTATTTCAAGGGCCGGGGCCTGTCTGGGGCAGTGGCGAAACAATTTGGACTGGGCTATGCGCCCGAAGGCTGGCGCAGTCTGGCCAGTGTTTTCTCCAGCTATGACGACCCGCTGCTGGTGGAAAGTGGTCTGGTTATCCTGAGTGAGGAAGAAGGTACCGAGGCCAAACGTTATGACCGTTTTCGGGACCGCGTCATGTTTCCGATTCGTAACATCAAAGGTGAGTGCATCGGTTTTGGTGGGCGTGTACTGGGCGATGACAAACCAAAATACCTCAACTCCCCAGAAACGCCCGTATTCAGCAAGGGTCGAGAACTCTACGGGCTCTTTGAAGCTCGCTCCGCACTGCGTGAACATGGCTACGCCCTGATCACCGAAGGTTATATGGACGTGGTAGCACTGGCGCAGTTGGGTTTCCCCAATGTTGTGGCCACGCTGGGTACGGCCTGTACGGCAGAGCATGTACAAAAGCTGTTTCGCTTTACTGATGCCGTGGTGTTCAGCTTTGACGGTGACAGCGCAGGCAGGCGTGCCGCACGCAAAGCACTCGACGCGGCATTGCCGCTGGCGACCGATGTTCGAAGCGTCAGGTTTTTATTTTTGCCATCGGAACACGACCCAGATAGCTTTATACGTGAACATGGCAAGGAGGCCTTCGCGCGCTATGTTAGCGAATCCGTGCCCCTGAGCCGCTTCATGCTTGATGCAGCGCGCGAGGGCTGTGATCTACATACGGCCGAAGGCCGGGCACATCTGGCCAGCAATGCCAAACCTCTGTGGGAAATGTTGCCGCTGGGTGCTTTGAAGCAGCAACAACTCAGCGAAATTGCCAATCTGGTGCAACTGTCAAGCCGCGAGCTCAACGACGTTTGGCATCCAGGCACAGGCAAACCTCGGCGAGAGCACCAGGAAAGCTACAACAAAAATAGCACCAAGACCAGTGAATACGAAGGCTATAGTCCAAAATATCGCAAAGTTGATGCGTCTGCAAGGCCGTCAGCAAACAGTCGTCTGCCCACCAGTCGCGCTGACCACGCCGCACGCATCCTGCTTGACAACATGGCAGCACTCGACACATTGTCTGTTGAAGACCACAACCTGCTGTGCAGCTTGAGTGCGCCCCACGGCCCCTTGTTTACCTGGATGGAAAGCCAGCTTCACGAACATGGCCCCCAACCCTGGGTAGCTTTGCGCGAAGGTTTGCAAGGCCATGAAAGTGAGACTTTTGCGTTAAACCTGATGGCCGGTTACGAACTCGGTGCCACCAACAACGATGCCGAGTCACACAGTGAGTTGCGCCATTTGCTCAACCGGATGTTGATCGAACAACTCAAGATTGACGAAACGCTGGCGATCGAGGCTGCCAAGGCCGACCCAAGAGCACTACAGCGCTACCGCGAGCTCCAGGCACGCCGATTGGTGCTGGAGGCAGCCGCCTGAACTAGGCAAGTGGCCCGGCACTGCAAAGAGGTATAATCCGAAGCTTTGCTCTGGCAAGCGCGACAGCAGCACCTCCGGACCCAGCCAATCGATGCCCACACTGCATCAGGCCAACCCACCGCTAGGACTGCACACCAAATGTTCGCCCACCCGTCTTGCCCGGCAAAGCCAGCCTTTCCCTAGCTTCCAGTGCCTCGCTGGTCTGTCTTCATTCACCGATCCTTCTGTTTTCGTCGTTTTGAGGTTTCATCATGCCTGCTTCCAAAGCCAAGAAATCTGCCACGCCCGAGGCACCGCCCAGTGCGGCCAAGAGAGCCACCAGTCAACCTACCGAATCGAAAGAACCCGCAGTGAACCCATCAAAGACCAAAGCCAAACCAGCCACCGAAGTTCAGAAAGTTGTGGTCGCCGCATCGGTTGTCGAGAAGAAAAAGCCCGTCCCCATAGCCAAGGTAAGTGTCGAAGACAGCTCAGCCCAAGCCAGTATCGGTAGTAAACGCGGCCGCAAGCCCAAAACCGATAAAGAAGCCGTGGTGGCCGATGAACTCGACATGTCCGACATCGAAGACGATTTGGTCGGCGAGCCGGTGGTCGAAGCGGCTGAGACGGCCGAGACGACCGAAAAGGTCAAGCCCCTGCGCATGAAAATCAGCAAAGCCAAAGAGCGCGCTCTGATGAAGGAATTTGGCCTTGACGAGACCGTGTTGTCGGAAGAAGACCTGGTCAAACGCCGTCTGCGCCTGAAAGCCCTGATCAAACTCGGCAAGACGCGTGGCTACCTGACGCATGGCGAAATCTCCGACCACCTGCCCGACAAGCTGGTCGATGCAGAAACGCTGGAAGTAGTGATTTCCATGCTCAACGACATGGGCGTGGCAGTCTATGAACACACGCCCGATGCCGAAACCCTGCTGCTCAACAACAACGGCCCCACCGCCGCCACCGAGGAAGAAGCCGAAGAAGAAGCCGAAGCCGCCTTAAGCACGGTGGACAGCGAATTTGGCCGCACCACCGACCCGGTTCGCATGTACATGCGCGAAATGGGCACTGTCGAACTGCTCACACGCGAGGGCGAAATCGAAATCGCCAAGCGCATCGAAGGTGGTCTGATGGCCATGATGGAAGCCATTTCGGCATCGCCCGCCACCATCGAGGTCATCTTGCAGCTCGGCGAAGACATCCGCAGTGACAAGGTGGTCATCACCACCATTGTGGATGGCTTTACCAACCCCAACGAGGCCGATGACTATGTGGCCGAAGAAGACTTCGATGAATTTGATGCCGACGATGACGATGACGGCAAGGGTGGCTCCAAGGCGTTGACCAAAAAACTCGAAGAGCTCAAAAAAGAGGCCATGGGTCGCTTTGACCGACTACGAGAGTACTTCGAAAAAATCCACAAGATTTATGAAAAAGAGGGCTATGGCACCCCTCACTATGTCAAAACCCAGCGCGCTTTGTCTGACGAGCTGATGTCCATCCGCTTCACCGCCAAGACGATCGAAAAACTGTGCGACATGGTGCGCGGCCAGGTTGATGATGTGCGTAAGAAAGAACGCGAATTGCGTCGCATCATCGTTGACAAGTGCGGTTACCCGCAAGTCCAGTTCATTACCGAGTTCAGCGGTCGTGACAAGCACCATAACAAGGTGCCCAGCCACCTGCTCGACCTTAAATGGATCGAAAAACAGGCTACTGCCGGCAAGGCTTGGAGCGCCATCATGGGCCGCAACATTCCGCCGGTGCAAGAGCTACAGCAACGCCTGGCCGACCTGCAAGCCAAGGTGGTAGTGCCACTGGACCAGCTCAAAGACATCAACAAACGCATGAACGAAGGCGAATACGCCTCTCGAGCCGCCAAAAAGGAAATGATTGAGGCCAATTTGCGGCTGGTGATCTCGATTGCCAAAAAGTACACCAACCGTGGGCTACAGTTCCTCGATTTGATCCAGGAAGGCAATATCGGCCTGATGAAGGCAGTGGACAAGTTTGAATACCGTCGCGGCTACAAGTTCTCAACCTACGCCACCTGGTGGATTCGCCAGGCCATTACTCGATCCATTGCCGACCAGGCGCGCACCATCCGGATTCCGGTGCACATGATCGAGACCATCAACAAGATGAACCGTATCAGCCGGCAACACCTGCAGGAGTTTGGTTACGAGCCAGATGCCTCGGTGCTGGCCGAGCGCATGGAAATCCCAGAGGACAAGATCCGCAAGATCATGAAAATCGCCAAAGAGCCGATTTCCATGGAAACCCCGATAGGTGACGATGACGACAGCCATCTAGGCGACTTCATTGAAGACGGAGCCAACACCGCGCCAATGGAAGCCGCCATGCAGGCTGGCCTGCGCGACGTGGTGAAAGACATTCTCGACAGCCTGACCCCGCGTGAGGCCAAGGTGTTGCGCATGCGTTTTGGTATCGAGATGACCAACGACCACACGCTCGAAGAAGTGGGCAAGCAGTTTGATGTCACGCGTGAACGCATTCGCCAGATCGAAGCCAAAGCACTGCGCAAACTCAAACACCCGAGCCGCTCGGACAAACTGCGCAGTTTCACTGACAATCTTTAAGAGCGCTCGTGCACTGATGAATAGAGGCAACTCATGACGGCGCCGTGGTTGGGCAACAGCACTTGCCGCTGCGCTAAAATATCCGGCAAGTCTGAAGTTTTGTGAATGCTGAAGAACGGACCGATCAGAAACATCACGATGCTATATTTCAAGACCTGATGCCATTCACATTCACACTTCAGTGGATCACCAGCTCGGTGACGCGGCTTGCTGGTACCACTTTGGTCAGTTTCAGCGTCAGCACACCGTGTTCCAGTTTGGCCTCGCTGTGGCTGGCGTCGATGTCCTGTGGACGCACCACATTGCCTTCGATGCCCACCACCAATTGTTCGCGGCTGATGCCGGGCACATCAAACGTCAGGGTGTAAGACTGCTCGTCCTGCGCCAGCACGGCTGAATGCTGGCTGCGTGACTCTTGTGCTTGCTCCATGAACTGCGCCAATGGGCGAGTGCCAGTTGTGTAAACCTGACGGCGAAAACCAGCGGGGCTAACAGGGGTAAAGAACATGATGGGACTCCTAGTAAACTGTGCGACGGTCACCGTGACCATCGCTTGATGCGTCCAATCTGCGCGCTGCAAGCGGCATTTCAAGGGAAATTTCGATATGTTTATTGTTTGTTGCAAAGCCTTGAAATGGCTCGCATTGGCGCTATATCTGCCGGTTTTTGCGCTGGCGCAACCGGCTGGCCCTACGGTCAGAATCGCCATGATTGAGGGCCTGAGCGGCTCGTTTGCCAACACCGGTGAGGCGGTTTTTCGCAATTTGCTGTGGGCGGTGGAGCGGGTCAATGCGCGTGGCGGGGTCAAGTTGCCCGCCAGCGCCGGTGGCGCACAGACGCTGCTGCTGGAGCGCTTTGACAGCAAAGGTCAGAACGAAGAGGCTCTGACTGCTCTAAAGGCGGCGATTGACCGGGGGGCACGCATCATCACCCAGGGCAACTCGTCGGCGCAGGCGGCGGCACTGATTGATGCCATCAGCAAACACAACGAGCGCGAGCCGCAAAAGCGCGTGCTGTTTTTGAACTATTCGGCAGTCGATCCGATCTTGACCAACGAAAAATGCAGCTTCTGGCATTTCCGGTTTGATGCCCACGCCGACATGCGCATGAGCGCACTGATGTCGGTGATCAAGGATGACGCGGCCTTGAAAAGTGTTTACATCATCGGCCAGGACTACAGCTTTGGCCAGGCGGTGGCACGGGAGGCGCGGCATCAGCTGACGCAACTGCGCCCGGATGTGCGCATTGCCGGCGACGAATTGCATGCCATGGGGCGCGTCAAGGACTTTATTCCCTACGCCACCAAAAT
>JFJP01039788.1_pt1 | contig 12646 bp, 2 predicted proteins | sample 431651 | NCBI WGS metagenome assembly JFJP01 (sample SAMN02602958, study PRJNA72255) | Microbial mat metagenome, whole genome shotgun sequencing project. | biome: fresh water; feature: sink hole; material: water; isolation source: purple microbial (photo- and chemosynthetic) mats found in... | reverse complement strand
ATCATCTGCTACTTCACCGTCAATTCTTTCGAATCCCTTTTTGTCAACCAATTTTATTGAAGCTCCCAACGATGGAACCAAATTAGCAAGGAAACTCCGAACATTAGTTCCTCTGGGTACAAATTCAATTAGTAAATCTTTTTGAATGACTGAATATAAATCGGAAGTTACAAATGCTGAACTTGCAGAGGCCTGTGGAATCAATTGATACTTGATAACAGTAGTTCCATTTTCAGCCAAAACCTCGAAATAAGTATTGGAATTTACAGCAACCGAAACATAAGTGGTGTCAAAATTTAACATCTTCAGTGGCACATAAGCTCCATCTCCGCTGATTACGGTCAATGATGCTCCTGCTGGTACAGTTACATTGTTAATAACAGTGCGAATAGCGGTTCCATAATCAAAGCCGGTAATTGACCCTAAACCTGGTGTAGGTTCATCGCTCGCACTTTTTGGTTGAACATCAATTGTAACTTTGTAGCGCGATGATGTAAGTACAGCATTAGAACCCAAACCATTTTCCGATACTTCCAGTACATATTTTGTTATGTTGGTGCTATCTGCAGAAACAACGATTAAAGTATCATTTAAACTCAGCATTGCATCCATTGTAAGTACGGCACCGTTAGCGCCACTGGTTACTTTAAGCCACTGGTTTTGGTTTTGCCTGATTATATTGGTAAGAAAATCGGATACTGTAGTACCTGTTGTTAAACCTCTGATTTGTTGTGGAGAAGTGTATCCATCGCTCACCTTGTAAGCAATCGATCCCACTGTTGACATATAGGCGGTTGACGGAACAAAATAATGTTTTCCAATATCAGAAACTATATTCAGCATTCGCCATGGCCAGCCTTGTCCCAGAGCAGCGTAGGTATCAAGATTAAAAGCACTGTACTCAGCATCCTCAGGAGCTGTACCTAAAGCAATGCCATTAACCGTATTTCCAGTGGTAACCTCGGGTTTTCTTCTTAATGAAAAAGGATTTCCTATGCCCTTTGTTCCCAGTGTCCACAAAGAACCATTCTCTTTTCCTAAAACGTCAATTAATTCAAAGTCTTTCGGATCGGTAGCCGGTTTTAAACCTTGTTTTATCGAGTCGTTAAGGATTTTGAACAGATAAATTACATTCGAATGCCATTTTCCAAATGGGGTACCATCGCCGGCTACATTTTCTCCCCACTGATTTATATAGGTGTTGCATGGAGTAGTTTTGTTCATAAACTGAACATCAAGTTGAGTTTTCAGTGGATTACTCCAGACAGCATTGCACATATCGCCGTTTTCATTACCAACAGCACCCAATACGAATACATCTCCTGGCTGAACAATTGCATTAACGGAAATGTCGGATTGTGGAATGTAAGGCGTATTTACCATCCAATCTGCCTCATTTGCCCATTTGCGACCCGGTATGTATTTTTCATATCGCATTAACCAATTGGTTTGTCTTGTTTCTGCAATAAGTGTGGCAGGATTGGTACCCCCCATTGCAATCATATAATTGCTTAAATCAAGCGGTTGATTTCCAGGATTACAGATTTCCATAAAGTCATTTCCATTCCAGTATAAATTATGTGAAACCTCTGAAATAAAAGGTTCTGCATAATTAGGCTGCAAATTTTCCGGATTCAATTCCTTATTCAATACAACTGCATAATTATGAATTGTTGAATCGTCTTCGGCAGTAACCTTAAAACTAATTGTCCTGTCTTGCTCCGACCCGTAAAGACTTTTTGCCCGATTAACCTCTATTGTGGCATTCACATCCGATTTGGTTGGCACCAAAGCAGGGATGCCTTCGGCGTTTAAAGGAACCTGTACATTGTAATTGTACACCTGAGAACCAAAACTTGGAATGGTATCACCAATCCATCCATAAATTCCCTTGTAAAATTCCGGGATATCAGGCCACTGGATTGCAGTAAGGTACGCATCACTGTTTGCCCGGTAAGGCAAAACAGAAATAAAGTATTCTTTTACCGATCCATTTTGGGCAATCACTTTCAACATGTCGCCATTTGATAAATCTGGTTTTTCAATATCGCCTGCATAAACAATTTGCCAGGCTGCATTGGATGGCTTGCCAATTAATTCCAGCAAACTATCAACACGTGTGGCATACGGAATACCTCCCTGGGCACCCCAGATTGAATCAAGTCCGGTTGTTTTTTGAGTAATTCTTGGCCAATTGGTGTAACCATTGTTAATATCGTTTCTCCACCCACCGTTAGGATCTTCATTTGATACAGGCACAATTATTTTGGCATCTGCCACAGGTTCTTTTACAACAATGTTAAATGTTGCAAAATCCAGTTTGTCGCCACAAACGTAAAGAAGCAACTGGTCGCCTGTTTGTGCTGCATGAGTTAAAGAATCTGCATTTGCACCCATCACATATTCCCAACCCAATCCGGGTTTTTGTTTGAAATAACTCATAATATCGTCGCCCCTTTTAACTCCCCACGGAACGGTTAATGTTTTGCTGGCAAAATCAACAGCAATTAAATCCGATTCGAGCGTATTTGCATCTAATTTATAATTGCCCTGGTTTCCCACTGTCCAGGGTGCCAATCGCCATTCTCCTCCATGAATCGGAATCGGAATCCATTCAGAGTCATCAAGACCAACACCACGGGCGTTATTAAAATCGAGGTTTCCTTTCTTAATACTGTTTCTTCTGATTAAATACTGAGTTCTTATTGCATTTGGAGCGCCGGCAACACTGTAATTAGTAAGTGGATCTGTTCTGTCAGGGTTCACTCCATCAATTCCATTAAACGCACCACCAACCTGATCAACAACCATTGAATCTCCATTGGCAAAGTGTTGTTCGATAAAAAATCCGTTACCGCCCCACTGCTCATTAAAAGGGCCCGATAAACCCGGAGTGATTATGTCTGTTGAATCACCAAATTCTTCACCCAGGTGCACATAAAAGTCGGCAGCTTCCCACATGTTATCCTGAACCTGCTTTTCAGGAAATTTTTCCATGTTCCCTTCGGCATATTTTCTGGGACCAAACTCTTTAATGGCTGCAAAAACATAAGATTCGCCAGGCTGCAATAGTTTATCCACCGGAATTCGGACACCCTGCCTGTTGGTTTTTCCGGTATTATAATCCAGAAGTGCACCTCCACCCCAGTTTCCAATCTCAAACTGATTTAACTGTACAGGCTTGTCTCCCATATTGGTTAACTCAAGATAGCACCTGTTGGTATTATCACCACGGTACTCAGTAATCACCAAATAATTAATGGTGTCGTTGTAAATGTAATCCTGGGCGCGAATAACACTGCCCCATAACAAAAAAATAAAAAGTAAAATTTTAAGTCTCATAATTGTAATTTTTATTGGTTAATACTATAGTTGTTAATTGTTTATTTCTTTTCGTTATTCTTTTATCCTTAATTGCCGGTGATCACAACCACCGGCATTAAAGACTATGAAACTAAAACTTTGGCCTCTTGACGAAAAAAATTGTAAAAGGCACAACAAACTTTTTTGCATGTTTTAAAATGTTCTTAATCATCTTAAAAAAATAAATTCATAAACTATTTTTGTTATCACGAAAAGCACAAAAAGAATTGCAATAACATAGGGTATCGATTTATATTTTTCTCTTATCACCATCGTATTTATGACATTTCTTTTAATTCGAAAAAAAAGTGTTTTCATGAAAATGATTTGATTCAAATGTAAGTTCACTGATAATTTATCATGTCATTTTAATATTTCTAAAGGGGGATATAAATTGTTCTCATGAATTAAGATTGTTCAAATGGGGGTGGAAAAAAGTTCATTCGTGATAAAATGAACTAAAAAGTATCCTATTTTATAGAAAAGGTGAAGTTTTGCTAAAGGAGATCTGAAGGTGCAAATCCAAACGTTTCTTTGAAACACTTGCTAAAATATTTTGGATTAGTAAAGCCAACCATGTATGCCACTTCCGATACCCGGAGTCCCTTTTTTTCAGACAAAATCTGGTGGGCTCTTTTCATTCGCATATTCTGTAATAGCTCCTGCCCTGTTTGTCCGGTTAAGCTTGTTATTTTCCGATAAAATTTGGCATGGCTCATGGCCATTTTTGATTCTAAAGAGTTAATTGAAAAATCTGATTCCGAAATACCTTCATCAATGGCTTTCATAAGCGATGATAAAAACTTCTCATCAACCGAAGTAACGGTAACAGCAGAAGGTTCAAACACGGCACTTTTTTGAAATAATTTACGTAATCTTTCCCTTGATTCAAGAAGGTTTTTAATCCTTAAAGAAAGATATGCCATTTCAAAAGGTTTGGGGATATAATCGTCTGCTCCTGTTTCAATTCCTTCGTACTTTGTTTCCGGGTCAACTTTTGCTGTTAACAGAATAAAGGGAATATGACTGGTTTCTATGTTGGTTTTTAATTTTTCACATAATTCAATGCCGTCCATGTTGGGCATCATCACGTCGCAAACAATCAGGTCGGGCATAAATTCCATGGCCTTTTTCAAACCTTCCAATCCGTCAGCGGCTTCAATTACATTAAACTCTTTTTTAAGTTCGCTTTTAATAAAACTTCGCATATCAATATTATCTTCTACAATTAATATTGTTTTTGCCAAAACTTTTACCTGTTCAGCATAATCAGTTGTGATTGAATCGCCATTCATATAAATATCCTCCGTGCTGGTGGCATTGGTTATTTCATTTTCATTTGAGATTTCAATGTCAGGAATAAAAAAACGGATGGTTGTACCCACTTCTTCTGTGCTTTCTGCAATAATGTATCCTTTGTGTGCATCTATAAGTTCCTTTGTATGAGACAAACCAATACCATAGCCATTACCCGATTGTGTTTTACCCTGGTAAAAGCGGTCGAATATTTTTTGGTACTGTTCTTTTGATATTCCTTTACCCGTATCCCGCACCTCAATTTTTACAAACGAACTGAATTCAGCATTTTTCAATATCTCATGTTTGTCTTTTTCAACCTTTTCAATATGTATTTCAATCTTACCTTTTTCGGTAAATTTTATTGCATTCGAAATAATATTGAAATATATTTTTGACATCATTGCCCTGTCAAAACAAGCTGCTATTTTACCCGGCTTGCTTATTACGTTTAATTCCAGTCCCTTTTGTTTAACGGCAAAAGTAAAATGAGCGATTTCTTCATTTGTAAAATCAACGATATCTTCTTTGTTAAGTGTTGCCGTCAGTTTGCCACTTTCGGCTTTTCTGACATCAAGAAGTTGTTCAATCAAATAATTAAGGCGCTTTACGTTACGCTTGATTAATTCTAATTTTTCGGTTACATCGGCGCTTAATTTTTTATTATGAAGTAAAACATCAAGAGGCTCTCTGATGAGTGTTAAAGGAGTTCGCAAATCATGCGAAATATTGATAAAAAACTTTGTTCTTAAAACATCCAGTTCATGCACTTTTTCGTTGTGATTTTTTTCGAGCAGCAACTTCTTTTTTGTTGTGTAACGGATAATTGTAAAGTGTGAAAAGTAGATAAACATTAATACAATACCCAAAAAATAGAGCAAGTATGCAAACCAGGTGTAAACAAATGGAGTTTGAATATGAACAAATATTTCTGTTGGTGTGTCTTCCCAAATTCCGTCGGTATTTGTCGATTTTACTTTAAATGTGTATTTCCCGTGTCGTAAGTTGGTGTAATTGGCAATTCTGCTGCCGGCATCGGTAAATTGCCAGTCGTTGTCAAAACCTTCGAGCATGTACGCGTATCGAATTTTTTCAGCATTGGGGTAAATCATGGCAGAAAACTCAAAGCCAATATTTTTTTGTTTTGGAAGCAAAACAACAGAGTCGGTTAATGTGATACTTGTTTTAAGTGGTACCTTTTTGCCGTTTTTTTCAAGTGTATTTACTTTTTCATTAAACAAATAAAATCCTGTTATGGTAGTTTTGGGTTTTATTGAACTCACATTGATTTGATTGGGATAAAAAGCATTAATTCCGTTAATACCTCCCATAATGATTTCTCCATCGGTTTTATTGTATACCGTGTGTTCTGAGAATTCATTACTTTGAATGCCATCGTGTACTGTGTAATTTATAAATCTTTCTTCGTCACGAATAAATTGCGAGAGTCCTCCGTTGGTTCCAATCCATAAATTCCGATTACCATCTTCAGTAATAAACTGAATCATGTTATTGGGTAAGCCATCTGTTTTTGTGTAGGTTTTAAATGAAAAATCTCCTGTAATTGAGTCGGGTATCATTTTGTTTAAACCTTCGTAAGTGCCAATCCAGATATTTTGGTTGCTGTCTTTAATTATTGCGCGTATATAATTATTGCTTAACGAGTTAAGTTCATTACTTTTCTGATAAATTTTAATTTTTTCAGGATAGTGATCATTATCGAGTGAAATGGCGTTTAAACCTCCTCCTTCGGTTCCCAAATAAAGTGTGTTATTGCTTTGGTTATAAAAAAGTACCCTGCTGTTGTTGGTTGATATGCGATGTGTGGTATTCTCAGTGTAGATTTCCTCTTTAATTATTTTGTCGTCAATAACCTTAATTCTCATTAATCCATTAAGTGTTGCTACCCAATAAACACCGGCTTTGCTTTTTTCAATATAAAAAACCGCACCACCCTCAATCCGGCTAAGAATTTTTAACTCGTTGTTAATTAGCTTAACCAGATATATGCCCGAACCACTGCAAATAAATTTTTTGTCATCAATATATTGTGAAATATAAAACACAGATTGTGTTTCGAACCCTAATTTTTGAAATTTGTCGATCTCCCTGTCATAAATAAAAAGGCCGTTACCATGTGTACCAGTCCAAATTTTGTTATCACTGTCAACATAAACCGCACGAATGAAATTTGAATTTGACAAATCCTGGGTTGGGTCACGGAATTTATAATGTGCGAATTTTTTTTGTTCCGGATTAAAAATATTAACCCCGGCTCCAATTGTACCCACCCATAACAAATTATTATTTGAAACATACAATGAATAGATCAGGTTTGAATTTAAACCGTTTGCATTAAAAGGTTCATTTTGAATAGTTTCAAAACTAATTTTGTTTTTATTAAGCTCTTCATATTTTATAAAATTAAGCCCCCTGTCTCCGGTTCCAACCCATAAATTGCCGCCTTTATCAACCGCCAGCGAAGAACATTTTCTTGAAGAAGGGCCGGATGATGTGCCATAAGCATTAAAATAATCAGTCACTCTGGAATGTGGGTTGTATCTGATAAGTCCGTTTTCTGAGGTGGCAATCCACAAATTGCCTGTTGAATCTTCGATGGCAGTACTTTGATTGGGATTGATTGCAAAATCTTCTATGATTACCGGGTCATTCGAATTTTGCTGAAAAATGATTCTTGAAATGTTATCGGAAGTTACTATCCAATTCCCCCCAAGTGCGCATTTTAGAATTGACCTGATAAAATTATTGGTGTTTTTATTGTTTGTATAATTTGTAATGTGCTGAAACCCGTTCCCGATGGTTTCGATACCGGTGTTTTGAATATTTGCCCTCCATAAACCATTGGCCGTACCTGTCAGCAAATACCCATCCTGAATGTAAATACTCCAAACCGGAAATCTTTTCTCAACCGTATTTATTTTAACCTGGTAAATAAGTTCAGTATTGGGATCATAAAGATTTAAGCCATCATCGGTTCCAATCCAAATGCGCCCCATTTGATCTTCGGCCAGACTTCTGACTGTATTGTTGCTTAGTGAATTCGGGTCATTTTTACTGGTATTGAATATTTCTATATTGTATCCATCATATCTGTTTAGTCCGTCAACAGTGCCAATCCACACAAATCCCCTGCTGTCTTCCAAAAATGAATACACCTCGCTTTGTGAAATGCCATCGACAGATGTTAATTGCTTGAACTGCTTCGGTTGAGAATTGGCAATCAAACAAATCAGCAAAAAAAACGGTACAATAAAACTTCTTAAAAACATCTTCGCGTTTTTTGTAATGATACAAAATTGTAATGGCAAAAATATTTGCTTTCCTGACTTTATCCGGGAGATTTTGATATCGTGACAATTTTCTAACCTAAAAAGAACAGTTTTTACTCCTTCAAAACTATTATTATGGCATTGTTGAAATTTAAAGATCATTCTGCTTGATAAACAATTCAATAATTTTGAATTTATTCAGCAAGTCATAAAACTTATAAAAATCAATAAAACCTTTAAAATGTATTATCAACAAAAATGGATTTCAAACCTTTTAATTTTAGCGCTTTTTGCCTGTTTTACAATTAGTAAAACCAATGCTCAATCTTTCGGTAAAACAAAAGCTCCTTTCCTGGGTTGGAACAGTTACGATTGCTACGGAACACATATCAACGAAAAGTTAACCAATGAAAATCTGGAAGCTTTTATTCAAAAACTTAAACCTTCAGGGTACGAGTATTTTGTGTTGGATGCAGGCTGGTTCAGACATTATGATTTAAAACCCGGTGAAATCTGGGCTGTAAAAGGGCAAAAAGGTCACCTTAACTATGATGAATACGGGCGGTTAATACCTTCTGAAGTGCTGTTTCCAAAAGGATTTAAGGAAATAGTTGACAAAGCCCATAAAAACGGGATTAAATTCGGATTACACATGATGCGAGGAATACCTCGTGAAGTGGTAAAAAAGAATCTTCCGATAAAAGGCACAAAATATTTTGCCCGCGATATTGCCAATGTAAACGACACCTGCGTTTGGAGTAGTCAAAGTTATGGTATCGACATGGATAAACCCGGAGCACAGGAATACTACAACAGTGTGGTGGAGTTGCTTGCAAGTTGGGGAGTTGATTTTATAAAATACGACGACATTGTGCACAAACCCCGCGAAATCAATGCCGTTGCCGATGCAATTGAAAAATCGGGAAAGTTAATCAGGTTAAGTATTTCTCCCGGCGATGATATTAATCCGGAGTATTACAAAACCTATCAAAGAGCCGATATGATTCGAATTTCCCGCGATATTTGGGATTTAAGGGAAGACATACAAATTTCCTTCGATCAGTGGGATCACATGTTGCCTTACGCCGATAAAGGTTTTTGGCTCGATATGGATATGATTCCTTTTGGACATATCAGGGTAAATTATCCGGCTTCAAAAAACAATCTTACCGCCGGACGCGGATACGAACGGATGGACTATTTCAGTTATGCGCAAAAAAAGAGTTTCATCACCCAGCGTGCCATGGCTGCTTCCCCGTTGTTTATGGGTGGAGCCTTAACTTCTTCTCCGGATACTGTTTTCGATTTGATAACCGACCCCGGTATGTTGCAGTGTAATCAAAACGGAGTAACCGGCAAATTGGTAACCAGAGTTAAGAATTACAGCTCAAAGGTGGATATTTGGAAAACACCAGATAAAACCAATGAAAACGAAGGCTGGATTGGTGTTTTCAACCGAAATCCCTATCTCGATATTATTAAGTTCAACAAGAAAGAATTGGGACTGAACATCGAAATGAAATATTCATTGTACGATATTTGGGATAAAAAAATCATAGACGATGCTGAATCATTTATTTTTGAGATTCCGGCCGATGATGTTGTGTTTATCAGGTATAAAAAACAATAATAAAACTACCATGTCTATTTCAAAAAATACATTTTTACTGCTTTTTAGCTTTTTTTTGCTTGGTACCTTTTCTGTATCGGCACAAACTGTTACAGTTAATCCAAAAGAGTATAAACCCGGATTAAACAATCCCTACAAAGGTTTCAGGCAAGGCATTTTCAGAAGTGAATCGGGTTTTGGGAAATGGAAAACTCCGGAATACAATACCATTTGGCGGCATTATATCGCCTGGTCCGATATCGAAAGCAATGCTGATGATGGTGTTCAGAAAATCATTGATTTTTGCAACAAAACATGGAAAGGCGCTGAAGCTGCAAATGTCAGAATCATTCCCCGTGTGTATATTGATTGGGATAAAAATTCGGGTAACGAATACTGGCCTGCCGATATTTTAACACTAACAGGTCTGAAAGCTGATGATCCTGCACTTTGGGCACACCCGGTGGTAAAGGACAGGATTGTAAAACTGATTGCGAAGTTAGGAGAAGCCTGGGACAAAGATGAGCGTGTTGCCTGGATTCAAACTGGTATTCTTGGCTATTGGGGCGAGCAGGAAAGTCCGGTTGGAGTTGGACAGGATGGCTGGGCAAAAAGACTTGGCGACGCCTACACTGAGGCATTTAAAAACAAAAAACTTGTTGTCCGGAACCAACCCGACTGGGATGCATTGGGTTATAAATGGGGTGTTTACTGGGATTCGTATGGACATCCCGGACAAAGGACTGGCGCGTGGTCAAAAATTCAGAATACGAATTCAACCGGACGCTATTTGTCGGAATTTATTGAAGGTGAAGTAGCCTATGATTGGGGAACCGATTCGTTTGATCCAATGTACGGTGGCGAACCCGAACTCACACTTAACAAAACCCAATACACGAATAACATGATCGATGTAATCAGGGAACTGCATTGCAGTGGATTGGGCTGGATATCAAGCTACATGGATATTAATCCTGAATACAGGGATATTGTGAAAACAGACAGTGTGAATGCCAATGCATCAATCATGCAAAATGAGTTTGGTTACCGGTTTCTTTTGTCGGAGTTTACGAGCCAAACCCGCACTGAACCCGGCAGCAAATTGGATTTCAGTTTTAAAGTAACAAATACAGCCTCAGCGCCATTTTATTATAAATGGCCGGTAGCCGTGGTATTGATCGATGAAACCACGCGACAGATTAAGGAAAAAATCATTATCCCCGATATCGATATTACCAAATGGCTTCCCGGCGATAAATACAACTACACAACCCGAATGTACCAAACTCCGGCAGTTACCCATGCATTAAGTGGTTCTGTAACTATTCCGGGCAGTTTACCCAAAGGAAAATATCTGATTGGCATTTCCATTCTCGAACCTAATTCAAAGTCTCCGGGAATATTTTTTGCCGTTGAGAATTTTTTTAAAGAAAGTCAAACACAGCCTCTCGCCCGCATCGGAGTTGGTGAAAATGCAACAACCAACACACTTGACGGCGTCAGATTCGACAATCCAAAAACCAATGATATCCGCTATTACAGCATCTCTCCGTCTGATAAAACATATTCCATTACTATCACCCCGCCGGTAAATGGTTCAATCAGCATTCCCGACGGACCCTATCCGGCAAACAGTAACATTATTGTAACAGCAATTCCCGATTCGGGGTATGTTTTTAGCTCCTGGGGCGGCGACCTTACCGGTTCGCCAAATCCCGCCATTCTCTCCATGGACAGGAATAAAAAAATTTCGGCTAATTTTAAACCTGTCGGGAGTAAAACCAATTTGTTTATCAACGGAGATTTCTCATCGGGCGACCTTACCGGATGGAGTTTAAGCACCGTATCCCCCTCAACCGCCACAGCATCGGTTATCAACGAAGAAGGTGTTGTGGATATAACCAATGATGATGGCGAGCATTGGCATATCAGTTTGATGCAGTATAATATTACATTAATAAACGGTGTTCGGTACACCCTTAAATTTAAGGCAAAAGCGCAAGCCAACCGGACAATCAGTACAAAAGTTCAGTTAAACAATGATCCGTGGACCAGCTATCAGGATAGTGTTGTAGCCATTACAACAACAATGAATTCCTATAATGTTTCGTGGGTTCAAACCGAAACAAATTCAAATTCCAAGGTTGGATTCTTCGTCGGCGCACAGGGATTGAATAATGTATGGTTCGATGATGTTGAGCTGTTTGCCGACGGTCCTGCAACTACTTTTACATTTACTGCAAATGCTTCCAACGGCGCTGTTACACTCAATCCTGCCGGTGGTACTTACGATGCAGGTACCACGGTTATCGCAACTGCAACTCCCGATGCAGGTTATAAATTCAACGGATGGAGTGGCGATTTATCAGGCACCAGTAATCCGGTTTCGGTTTTTATGGATAAAAACATTACAGCTACGGCAAATATTACTTTAATTACCAATACACTTTCTGTAACGGCAAACAACGGAACGGTGTCCATGGATCCCGAAGGTGGTGCCTACTCACCCGGCACTGTGGTTACATTAACAGTTATCCCAAAAACCGGGTATGTGTTTAACGGGTGGAGCGGTGACCTTACCGGCTCAGCAAATCCGGCAACAATTACGATGGATAAAAACAAGAGTGTTACTGCCAACTTTAAGGCCATAACTTACACGCTGGCTGCACGCGCAACCAATGGCTCAGTTTCCCTGAGTCCGGTTGGTGGAAGTTATTTGGCAGGTAGTCAGGTTACTTTAACGGCTAAACCCAATTCAGGCTATTTTTTCGTTGACTGGAGCGGCGACCTTTCCGGCTCCGAAAATCCTGTAAAAATTACCGTGGACGCAAACAAAAACATAACTGCCAATTTTAAACGCATTACTTACACCCGCACAGCAAATGCTGTTAACGGTTCCATTTTAATGGAGCCGGGAGGAGGTACTTATAATTCAGGAGCTTTCGTTTTCGTTACGGCCATACCCGATTCGGGTTATGTATTCAATGGCTGGAGCGGCAATCTAACAGGAGAACAGAATCCCGCCTTGTTGACCATGAACCAGAATAAAAACATTACCGCACTTTTCAAACAGATAATTAATACTTCA
>JFJP01020559.1_pt1 | contig 12646 bp, 7 predicted proteins | sample 431651 | NCBI WGS metagenome assembly JFJP01 (sample SAMN02602958, study PRJNA72255) | Microbial mat metagenome, whole genome shotgun sequencing project. | biome: fresh water; feature: sink hole; material: water; isolation source: purple microbial (photo- and chemosynthetic) mats found in... | reverse complement strand
GGGTGGTGAAGCCGATCTGGTTGTTGATGACGATGTGGACGGTGCCGCCGACGGTGTAGCCCTCGAGCTGGCACAGCTGCAGGGTCTCCATGACCAGGCCCTGACCGGCGAAGGCGGCGTCGCCGTGGATCAGGATCGGCACCGCCTGCTCGCGGACCTTCGAGTCGCCGAGTTGGCGCTGCTTGCCACGGATGCGTCCGAGGACCACCGGGTTGACCGCCTCGAGGTGGCTGGGGTTGGCGGCCAGCAGCAGGTAGACCCGCTCGCCGCGTGCGGTCAGGTGCTCGGAGGCGAAGCCCATGTGGTACTTCACGTCGCCGTCACCCTGCAAGTCGGAGAGATCGTAGCCTCCTTCGAACTCGGTGAAGACCTCCTCGTAGGTCTTGTTCAGGGTGTTGCACAGCACGTTGAGACGGCCGCGGTGGGCCATCGCCAGCATGATGTTCTGCACCTTCAGCGCCGGGGCGGCCTCGATGATCGCGTCGAGGGCCGGGATCAGACTGTCACCGCCTTCGAGCGAGAAGCGCTTCTGGCCGAGGAACTTGGTGTGGATGAAGGTCTCGAGGGTCTCGGCCTGCGACAGCTTGAGCAGGATGCGGCGCTTGTCGTCGCGGGTCAGCTGCGGCTGGTTGGCGGCCTGCTCGATGCGTTCGCGCACCCAGCGGCGGCGTTCACGGTCCTGGATGTGCTGGTATTCGACGCCGATGTGGCCGCAGTAGGTCGCGCAGCTTCATCCGCGCCGGGATGCCAGGGACGTTGTGGGCGAACTCGCGGTCGAGGTCGGCCGCGCTGAGCCCGTAGGTGTCGAGGCCGAGGAGCGGGTTCGATGGGCGGTTATTGAGGTCGAGCGGGTCGAGCTTGCAGATGGTGTGGCCGATGTCGCGGTAGGCGTAGATCAGTCCATCGACGCGTTGCTGATCGCCGCGGCCGGGCTTGGCCGGGACCTCGAGGAGGTTGGTGTCCTCGATCGCTGCGCCGCCGCTGCGCGGAGTATCGCCGTCCCCGGCATCCTCGGCCGGCCGGGCGAAGCCAAGTTCGAAGCCTTGGAAGAACAGCTGCCAGTCCTTGCCGACGCTGGCCGGGTCGGCCTTCCAGGCGCGGTAGAGCTCCTCGACGAGGGCGGCGTTGGCTTGGCTGGCGGGATCGGCGGTCGTGGTCATGGAAACCTTTGTGCGAAACTTTGTGCGAAAATGACTGCCCATGCGAGCGGGCTGGGTAGCATTTGTCTGAACCGCTGCTGGATCGGCAATCGTCAAGGCGACATCCTTCGTCATACCCGCACAACGGATTGTGCGTTAGTGGGGCTGGCTTAGGCGGTCTACCGCGCCATCGTGCAGCCGGTATGGCCGAAGTCCTGGACGTGATCGCCGAACGGCGCAGGTGGTGGGTCCTCCCGCTCGCGGTCCTGAGCGTGGCCGGTGTGTTGACGGTGCCCTTCTACGTCAGCGATCTCGACATCGCCGTCGCCCGCTGGCTGAATCGCGTCAACCAGGCGCATGGCGGCGCTTGGCATGACGTGTGGTACTGGCGCATCGCCTACTATCTGCCAGCGGCCATGGCCGGGGGGCTTGGGCTCGGCTGCATCATTGCCCTGGTGCGTGGCCTGCTGCGCCCGGCCCATCGCCCGGCAGTGCGCCCCGCGGTCTACCTGCTGCTCGCCCTGGTTCTCGGACCGGGCCTGCTCTGCAACGCCATCCTCAAGGATCATTGGGGGCGCCCGCGTCCGCGCGAGACGGTGGAGCTTGGCGGCGCGTGGAGCTATCGCGTTCCGTGGGACAAGGGGCCTGCCGGCCGCGGCAAGAGCTTTCCCAGCGGACACGCCAGCATTCCGCCGCTCGCTTTCGCCATGTGGCTGCTGTGGCGGCGTCATCGGCGTGGTCTGGCCCGCTGGTGCTTAGCCGGCGGCGTTCTCCTCACCGCCTACGTCGGGGCCGTGCGCATGCTTGCCGGCGGCCACTGGCTTTCCGACGTGCTGTGGTCGGCGACCCTGGTGTTCGTCCTCTCCGCCCTGCTCCACCGTCTGATCGTGCTGGCGCCGCAGCGCGCCCAGGCTCCGCCCGCGGGTCCTGGCCGGCCCCGTTGGCTGATCCATACCGGGACCGCACTGCTCGCTGCGCTCCTCGCCTGCGCCGTATTGCTGATGACGCCGATCTACCGGGATATCGCGCTGCGCCTCGAAGCCGACTCGCTCGGCGCCGGTCCGTGGCGACTGGAAGTGGCTGCCGACGGCGCGGATGTGCAGATCGAACTCAAACCTGGTGCCCAGCCGATCCTGCTCGCCACTGGCGAGATCCAGGGCTTTGGCTGGCCAGGCAGCACGGTCGAGCGCGAGGTGCGCGCCGCCGACGGGGTCGCCACCGTGCGGCTGAAACGCCAGGGCCGCATGCTGAGTCTCACCACCAGTCTCAGGCTGACCGTCGATCCGGCGCACCTGAGCGGCGTGACCGTCCGCCTAGGCAGCGGCAACGTGACGGTGCGCTGCAGCGATCCGGCGCTGCGTGTGCCGATCGAGGCGGTCACCGGCGCGGGCGAGGTGCGCCTGCCGGTCGGCTGGCTGCCATTCAGCGCAGACCGCGCACCACGCTGATCGACAGCGGCGGCAGGGTCAGCGGGCCGAAGCCGCCGCTGGACAGCTCCACGGTGGCGGGCGGATCCACCACCGGTTTGGGGTCATCCGGCGAGGCGCCGCGCAGGCGGTGCAGTTCAGCCCGGGCGAGGGTCAGGCCGTCGAGGTGTACGGTCACGCCGGTCGCCGGTTCCAGCCCGCGATTCACCAGCCAGACACTCCATGTCGAAGCGTTGGCGTCGGCGCTGGCATGCACGCGCACCTGCCCGGCCGGACCATCGACCGCCAGCAGACGGGACTGCAGATGCCGCCCCCACATCGCCACCGCCAGGCCCGATGGCAGCAACGCGTTGCCGGCGTCGAGGGCGTAGAACTGGTTGGTTGGCGCCTCGGCATCGTTCATCCAGCGGGTGTTCCACAGCAGGGCGGCGGCGATGCGCGGCTCGCGTAGCAGCCGGCCGAGGCCCTCGAAGGTGACGATGGCGTGCCCGATCGTGTTGGTCTTCGGCCAGCCGCCCGTGCTGTAATCGACCGAGTTGGTCTCGGCCACGAGGACGCGCAGGCGTTCGCGGTCGGCGGCGTCAGGCAGTGCGGCGATGTCGCGTAGGGCGCTGCCGGCGCTGGCCAGCAGGTCGGGTTCGGGGTCGCGCAGGAGGCGGTCGTACGACTTCCAGTCCCAGCAGTTGTAGACGCTCACGCTGACGAAATCGAGATCGTGTGCCGCCAGCGGCAGGAACGCACGCCAGGGCTGCGCTTCACCGATGCTGGCGCCGAGGCGGATGTCCGGATCGACGGCGCGCATGGCGCGGGCGAAGCGGACGACATGGCCGGCCATCTCCTCGGCCGGGGCGGTGTCATTGTGCCAGTTCTCGTTGCCGATCTCCCACCAGCGCACGTCGTAGCGCTTGGTGAGGTTGGCATAGCGCACCCAGGCGACCGCATGCGCGAGCTGCTCGTCCCAGGTTGCGCCACTGTTCTTCGCGCTTTCGCAGGCCACCACCACGTACGGCTCGGCCCCGACCGCCCGGCAGTGGGCGATGTAGGCGTCGAAGATCATGCGTTGGCCCTGCTGCTCGGCGTACCAGCCGAGGCTCACCGGTTCGGCCTTGTCGTAGGGGGGCTTGGCGAAGCGGTGATGGTCGGACTTCTCGCCGCCGGGATAGCGCAGCCAGCGCACGCCGAGGTCCTGCAACGCGGCGGTCAGCGGGCGGGCTCCGGCTGCGCGATTGGCATCGAGGTCGCGGATATAGCTGAGGTTGATGCCGATCCAGCGGTCGGCGTCGTTGCGCAGCACCTGGGAGGCCTGGACGGTGAATACGACGTCGCCGCTCCATGCGCTGACGGCGACAAGCAGGCAGAGCAGGCAGTGCTTCGGCATGGTGCAGACCGGCGTATCCCGTGCCGCAATACTGGCAACCGCGCGGCTCAGCGCCGCAGTTGCGATGGCGGCACGCCGTGGTGGCGTCGGAAGGCGGTGGAGAAAGCGAAGGCGTTGTCGTAGCCGACGATGCCTGCGATGGTGCCGACGGAGCGTCCGCCGCTGGCGAGCAGGGCGGCGGCGCGGCGCATGCGCAGGCGGGTGAGGTGGTGGATCGGGCTGACCCCGAGATGACGGACGCACAGCCGGCGCAGCTGCTCGCCGCCGAGGCCGGCACGGCGTGCCAGATCGGCGAGCGTCCACGGCCGTCCAAGGTCAGCATCGACCTCCTCCCACAGCCGCCACAGGCGCTGGTCGGCGCGCACCGGCGCCAGCTGGCGGCCAACCAGCGCGACCACGATGTCGGCCCACAGGCGGACGATCGCCGGGTCGTCCGCCCCGAGCGTTTCGCGATGCAGGTTGAGGATGGCATCGTGCAGGGGTCGCGCATCGCCGGTGATCACCATCGGCCGGTCGGCGGTGACCAGGCGATGGCGGTCGGAAGGCTCGGCCAGGGTGGCCCAGGCGAGCAGCCACTCGCCACCAGGCAGGCAGCGGTAGGCATGGGTGGCGCCGGCCGGGGTCAGGTAGCCCTCGCCTGCCGCCAGCGGCCGCCAGCGGCCATCGTCCCAGCAGGTCCCGCCTTGGCCCAGGCTCATGAGCAGTTGGCTGCGCTCCCAGGCATGGCGGACGAAGCTGAAGCCGGGCTTCGCCAGCGACACGCCGCACAGTTCGATGCGCGCCTCGTTCAATACCGGCACGGCATTTCCGGCGACCAGCCACTCCCGCGTCTCTGAGCCGACGGAGTGGGTTTCACGATGGTCAGAGGGGAGAGCGCCCATGGCTCCGGATGCTCGGCCGCGATAGCCTGGACGCAACGGAGCCCGGTCATGACCAGTCAGCGCCTGCCTGCCTACCCGCTCATCGCCTGCGATCCGGGGTTCAGCATCTGGACGCGCAGCGACCTGCTGAGCGACGCCTGGCCGACGCACTGGACCGGCTACGTGCGCGGCAGCTGCCTGATGGTGCGCATCGACGGGATGGCCTACGCGGTCATGGGGCCGTGCACCGAGCGCAAGGCCGAGCAACGCTCGCGCCAGGTCCTGCCAACACGGACGATCTATGTCTTGCAGGCTGGCGCCGTCGAACTGACCGTCACCTTCCTCAATCCGCTGCTGCCGGACGATCTCGACGTGCTCAGCCGGCCGCTCGCCTACGTCATCGTCGGCGCTCGCTCGACTGACGGGGTGGCACATGCGGTGCAGCTCTACCTGGATATCGGCGGCGAGTGGGCCACGGATACCGGCGACCAGGAGGTGGTGTGGTGCCGTCCGCGCATCGGCGGGATCGAATGCATGAAGATCGGCAGCGCCAGCCAGCGCGTGCTGGCGCGCAGCGGAGACAACATCCGCACCGACTGGGGGCACTGCTGGCTGGCGGTCGCCGCCGATGGGCGCCAGTGCAGCGCGGTGCAGCCCGATGCCGCGATGCGTTGCGGCTGGGCAGCCGACGGGCGTCTTCCCAAGGAGGACGACCAGGCGATGCCACGCGGGGCCTTCACCAACCGTCCGCAGATGGGCGCAATGATCGATCTCGGGCTGGTCACCGGTGGCAGCGAAGGCTCTTTCATCGTCGCCTACGAGGACGTCTGGGCCGTGGAATTCATGCAACGTCGCATCCGTCCGTATTGGCAGCGTAGCGGTCTGGATTTCGCCAGCATGCTCAAGGACGCGCTTGCCAGGCAGGATGAGTTGCGCGCGCGCTGCGTCGCCTTCGATGCCGATCTGCTCAGTCGCTGCGAAGCCGCCGGTGGCGCCGCCTACCGCGATCTCTGTGCAGCTACCTACCGCCAAGCTGTCGCCGCGCACAAGCTTGGGGCCGACTTCGATGGCAGTCCGCTGTTCTTCTCCAAGGAGAACTTCTCCAACGGTTGCATCGCCACCGTCGACGTCACCTATCCATCGGCTCCGCTCTTTCTTCTGGTCAACCCGACCCTGCTCGAAGGCATGGTCACACCGGTGCTGCAGTACGCCGCGAGTCCGCGCTGGAGATTCCCCTTCGCGCCACACGACCTTGGCACCTTCCCGCTCGCCAACGGCCAGGTCTACGGCGGTGGTGAGGTCAGCGAGCGCGACCAGATGCCGGTCGAGGAATGCGGCAACATGCTGCTATTGGTGGCCGCGATCTGCCGGGCGCGCGGTTCTGCCGCCTACGCCGCCGGCCATTGGAAACTGGTCAGGCAGTGGGCTGGATACCTCATCGACAAGGGGCTGGATCCCGAGAACCAGCTGTGCACCGACGACTTCGCCGGACACCTGGCGCATAACACGAACCTGTCGATCAAGGCCATCCTCGGCATCGGTGCAGCGGCCAGGATCGCCGGCCAGCTCGGCCATGCCGCTGATGCCGCCGCCTGGCGTTCGGCTGCCGAGGGCATGGCCACGAGGTGGATCGGCATGGCCAAGGATACGGGCCATTACCGTCTGACCTTCGACGGCGCCGGCTCATGGAGCCAGAAGTACAACCTGGTGTGGGACCGTCTGCTCGGACTCGACCTGTTCCCGGCCTCCGTGGCGCGGGAGGAGATCGCCTCCTATCTCAAGCGGCGCAACCACTACGGCCTGCCGCTCGACAGCCGCAAGACCTACACCAAGAATGATTGGATCCTATGGACCGCCTCGCTGGCGGAGCGGCGTGCGGATTTCGAAGCGTTGATCACCCCGGTGCTGCGCTGGCTGGCCGAGGCTCCCGACCGCAACCCGATGACCGACTGGTACGACACCGTCAGCGGCAGGCAGGAGGGCTTCCAGGCGCGCAGCGTGGTCGGCGGCATGTTCATCCAGGCGCTGGCGGCGAGTCCGGCGTTCAGCCGCACCGACGGGGATTGGTCCCTCCGGGCCGGCGTATCGTCTGAGGGCATGGCCAGCCCCGCCCTTCCCGGACACCCGTGCAGCGTATCCGGAGCGCCAGCCGCGCATTCCGTCTGGCTCGCGGCGCCGGCCCGCATCCTCGCCGCCGGCGAGGGTTTCGCGCTGAGCGCCGCCGACTGGACGCCACGTTATCTGGTCATCGATCTGCGCCTGCGCGCCAGCGAGTGCGCCATGCTCCGGCTGAGCTTCCGTGCGCGTGGTGGCGGCGAGCCGTTCGTCGTCATGCTCGGCCTGCTGCCGGGCCTGCGTGTGCGGCTGTCGCTTGATCTCAACATCCTCGATGGCCAGCGGGTGTTCCTGCCGCGCCATCCCGGTCTGCTCAAGGGGGTCGCCTTCGGACGGCGCCTCGCCCGCGAGGACATCGTCGGCGTCGATCTCTCACTCGATGACGCCAAGGTGCCGCAGGAGGTCCACGTCGGGCAGCCGCACCTCTCGTTGGTCGATGCACCGTGGGTCGATGCCGACGCGCCGCAGGTCGATGCCCTGGGTCAGTGGCTGGCGCGCGACTGGCCGGGCCGGACGCGCAACGAGGAGGAGATGGTCGGCCTCCTACGCGCTGCAGCGGTGCTGCCCGATCCGGGCTGGCCGGCCGGTCGCAGCCGTTTCGGCGGCGATCAGGCCCGACGCCACGCCGCCACCGGCTGGTTCCGCACCCACCATGACGGTCGCCGCTGGTGGCTGGTCGATCCGGAAGGCTGCGCGTTCTGGAGCGCCGGCCTCGACTGCGTGCGGCCCAACATCGATTGCGCGGTCGTCCCCGGCACCGAGCCGCTCTACGCCTGGCTGCCCTCCTCCGATCCGGTCTTCGCTGCAGCCGCCAGACCCGGACGTCCCGGTGTTCCGGCGGTCGACTTCGGCGTCGCCAACCTGATCCGGGCCTTCGGCGCCGACTGGATGGTCCAGTGGCGCCACCTGACCGCGACGCGCCTGCGCTCCTGGGGCTTCAACACCATCGGCAACTGGTCGGATGCGGAGATCGGTCCGCGCCACGGCATCCCCTGGGTGATGCCGATGCCGGCCTACCCGACCACCGCGGTCAAGCTGTTCCGCGACCTGCCGGACGTCTTCGATCCCACCTTCGCCACCGCCGCCGGGACCTGGGCCCAGGCCCTGGTGGCGGTGCGTGACGATCCGTGGCTGATCGGCTATTTCATGGCCAACGAGCCGCAGTGGGGCTTCGGCCGCTTCAATCTCGCGGCGGAGATGCTCGAGGCCAATCCGGGCACCCATAGCCGGCGCGCGCTCGCCGCGTGGCTGGCCGAGCGCTATGCCGGCGATGTCGCGGCGTGGTCACGCGCCTGGGGCATGCCGCTGGCCGATTTCGCGGAGGTGGTCACGCGGACCTTCCGCCGCATCGATGCCGCCAGTCCGCGCGCCGGCGAGGACCTGTGGGCGTTCAGCGCCGAGCTGGTGCGCCGTCATGCGCGCATCCCCGCTGACGCTTGCCGCCAGGTCGATCCCAACCATCTCAACCTCGGCCTGCGCTGGGCGTGGATCGCCTCGGAACTATTCTACGAATCGGCGGCGGTGTGCGATGTCTTCAGCATCAACTGCTACCAGATGCTGCCCGACGCCGGTGAGTTCGCCGGCTATGCCCGGCGTAGCGGACGGCCGGTGATGATCGGCGAGTGGCATATGGGCGCGGTCGATCGTGGCCTGCCCTCGACCGGGCTGCGCGGCGTGGCTGATCAGCACGAGCGCGGTGTCGCCTACCGTGCCTATATCGAGGCCTGCGCCGCCCATTCCGACATCATCGGGGCTCACTATTTCACGCTCAATGACCAGGCTGTGCTCGGCCGCTTCGATGGCGAGAACTACCAGATCGGCTTCGTCGACGGCTGCCATCGGCCATACCCGGAGATCTGCGCCGCCGCCATCGCCAGCCACGCGCGGCTCCCCGCCATCGTCGGCGGGTCGCTGGCGCCGACCGCCGAGCGGGCGCGCGAGGTGCCGAAGATCGCCTTCTGAGGCGCTGCCTTGCCAGTCCGGGCGCGCACCTACAGCAGGCGCCGGACAGCGGAGCACAGCCATGATCCTCGACGGACTCGAACTGCACAACGTCACCGAGGTCGAGCCTTGGGAGGGCGCGCGCCATGGCGTGCTGCACCGCATCCCTAGCGCCGTCCAGCACCAGTTGCGACCGCGTGCCCGCTGGGTCGCGCAGGGCTCGGCCGGCTCGGAGATCCGCTTCGTCACCGATGGGCCGACCGTCCACCTGCACATCTCGATCCTGCGTGGCAGTTGCGACGTGCTGGTCTACCGCGGCGACCTGCGCGAGAACCATCACATCCTCGACTGCGGCAAGCCCGCTTGCCTCGAACTGAACGCTCCCCCGCGTTTCGACGGCCTGCCCGAGGGCGCCCTCGCCGGCCGGCGCTTCGCTCCGCAGGTCTGGCGCATCTGCTTCGAGAACTGCGTGCCGCTGCTGCATCGCCTCGATGCCCACGGCTGGGCGGTGCGGCCACCGCTGGCGACTGAGAAGCCGCGGTTGCGCTGGCTCGCGTACGGCTCGTCGATCACCCATGGCTCGACCGCCACGCGCCAGGTCAACAGCTATGTTCAGCAGGCGGCGTGGCGGCTGGGCGTCGATCCGCTCAACCTCGGCCTCGGCGGGGGCTGCGGCCTCGAACCGGCGATGGCCGCCTTCATCGCCGGCCGCGACGACTGGGACCTGGCCACGCTTGAGCTCGGCATCAACGTCCTCGACGCCTACAGCGTCGAGGAGTTCCGCGAGCGCGTACACCATCTGCTCGGGGCGATCCGCGCCCGCCATCCGGCCGCACCGGTGGCGCTGATCACCCACTTCCTCTACCGCGACCATCTCCTGCCGGCACCTCTGGCCGGCCGCAAGTCCGACCTCTTCGATCAGGTGCTGCGCGAGGCCGCGCCGCGTTTCTCTTGCGCTCTGATTGAAGGCCGCCAAGTGCTGACGCATGCCGGTGGTCTGACCGGCGATCTGGTGCATCCGCACGATCATGGCATGCAGGAAATGGGCGAGAACCTCGCCCGCATGCTGCGCCCGCTGCTGCCCGTCGCCGGCTGAGCCGGCTCAGTCGCGCCATGGCGCGAGGCGGTGCGCGTCGCTGGTTTCGACCCACGTGCGCAGGCGGCCGAGCAGCGCGCCGCGCTCGTCGGCAGCAGCGGGATCATCGATGCGGTTGCGCAGCTCCTGCGGATCCGTGGTGAGGTCGTAGAGCTCGCGCTGCAGCGGGGTCGTCTCCGGATATTCGAGCAGTTTCCAGCGCGCCGTGCGCACGCCGCGGTTGTACGGTACCTTATGCGAGCCGGTTTTGTCGTAGAACTCGTAGAACACGGCGTCGCGCCAGGTCTTGGCGGTGCGCGTCAGCACTGGCATCAGGCTGACGCCCTGCATCTGCGGGTGCGGTGGCAGACCGGCGGCGTCGAGCAGGGTCGGGGCGATGTCGATGTTGACGACCAGCTCGGGCACCTCGGTGCCGGCGGCGATGCGCGCCGGCCAGCGTGCCAGCAGCGGCACGCGCTCGCTCGGCTCGTGCATCAGGCGCTTGTCGAAGCGGTTGTATTCGCCGAGGAAGAAGCCGTTGTCGCTGGTGCCGATCACCAGGGTGTCGTCGGCCAGCTTCTCGGCGTCGAGCCGGCCGAGGACACGTCCGAGGTTCTCGTCGACCTGGACCAGGCAGCGCCAGTAGGTCCGCTGCATCTCGTCGAGGGTGGCGCGGTCGGCGATGCGGTTGTCGCAGCCGAGGAAGGCGGCTGGCTTGCCCCAGGTCTCGGCCGGGTCGTCCGACCAGGTGGCTGGCGGCGGCAGGGTCACGCCGTTGAGCAGGCTGGCATGGCGGGCCGGGGCGGTGCGCGGCGTGTGCGGCGCCTTGAAGAAGAGGAAGATGCAGAACGGCCGGTCGTGGTCGCGGCGATCGAGCCACGCCAGCACGCGGTCGGTCATCACATCATCGACGTAGCCGGGTGTGCGCACCGCTTCGCCGGTCGATCCCTCGAACAGCAGCGGATTCTCGTAGTCGCCCTGGCCGACGTAGCCGGTGATGTAGTCCCAGGTGCGCGTGCGCAGGGCCGAGGGCAGGTGCGACTTGCCGGCGAAGACCACCTGGTAGCCGGCTTGGCGGAGCAGCTCGGGTACGAACGGGGCATCGGCGCGCAGATCCGAGGTCTTGGCGTGGTTGAGCACCCCGTGCGTGCTGGCGTACTGCCCGGTGAGCATGGTCGCCCGCGACGGACCGCACAGCGCGGTGGTGCAGAAGCTGTTGCGGAATACCGCACCTTCGCGCGCCAGGCGGTCTTGTGACGGGGTCGGCAACGGCGGTTTGCCGAAGGCGTGCGAGCCGTCGAAGCGCTGGTCGTCGGTCATCACCACCACCAGGTTCGGGCGGCGGACGGTCTCGGCTGCAGCCAGGCCGAGGCAGGTGCAGGCGAGGAGGAGGGCGCAGCGCAGGATTGGTCGTGGGCTCATGATGGTCTCAGTGGGGTGGCGTGCGTGCGATGCGCGTGGTCAGGCGCCAGCCGGGCAGCTGGGTGGTGGCATGGACACGCAGGGTTGCGACCGGCGGCCGGTTCGGGTCGGCGTGCGGCCACAGGCATGGCGTCGCGGCCCAGGCCGCGTCGGCGGAGAAGGATAGATAGGCGCGCGAACCACGGCGCTCGACCATCCAGGTGCGTTCGTCGATGCGGACGAAGGCCCCGTCGCTGACGAAGCGCGACTCGGGGAAGGCGGGCAGGTCGGAGGCGACCTCGTCCTCGACGACGAAACCGTCCGCCAGCAGGCTCACGGTGCGCCGGGCCTTCTTGACCATCGCGGGATAGGCGGCGGTGGCGTCGACCCAGGCCCCGTCGGGCAGGACGCCACCCTCGCTGGCGCAGCGCCGCGCCTGGCCGACGCCGTTGACCAGCAGGGCGCATTTCGAGCCGGTTCCGTCCTCCCAGAACTGCGGCCGCGCCTCGGGCAGGAACCAGCCGCGCACGTAGGGCCAGTGCTCGATCGAGGCGAGCAGGACCTGCCCGTCGTCGGCCAGGGTGATGGCGGCGAGGTCGCGCATGGTGTGCGGGGCGTCGTTGTTGCCGCCGCGCAAACCCAGGCGCAGGCCTCCGGCGCGCAGCAGGTGCCAGCCGGGCACCGGCCACGAGGCGAGGGCCGGGGCCGGCAGGTTCCGCCCGCCCGGCTCGTCGCCGTAGAGCAGGGCGCAGGCCTCGACCGCGTGGTGGTCGAGGATCGGATCGAGCGCTGCCGGCGCGATGCTGCAGCCGGGGATCAGCCGGCGATGCAGTTCGTCGCTGACATCGCCCCGGCCATTGCAGGCGCAGGCGGAGAAGAGCAGCGGCGGCGGCAGGAAATAGTTGGAGTCGCCGAAGCCGAGGCCGGCCCCGTCGCGGGTTGAGAAGGCGAAGGGGAAATCCATCGCCGGGCCGAGCACCGGCAGGGCGAAGGCGGGGTGCAGCCCGCCGCTGGCGCAGGTGTGCGCGAGGGCGGCGTGCAGCAGATAGGTGATGCCGTAGCCCCAGTAGCCGACCGATTCGCTGGAGGAGCCGTCGCTGTTGATCCCCGAGACGAGGTAGGTTTCCAGGCCGACGGCGGCGACCCGCCGGCAGTCCGCAGCGCCGGGGGCCTCGGGCAACAGCAGGGCGGCGACCATCACGCCGCCGTTGCATACCGAATTCCAGTTCATCGCTCCGGCATGCCACCAGGCGCGCTGGCCCTGCTCGGGGCAGGCCTCGAGGTAGGGCGCGAAGAGGCGCTCGCCAGCC
>JFJP01002404.1_pt1 | contig 12646 bp, 8 predicted proteins | sample 431651 | NCBI WGS metagenome assembly JFJP01 (sample SAMN02602958, study PRJNA72255) | Microbial mat metagenome, whole genome shotgun sequencing project. | biome: fresh water; feature: sink hole; material: water; isolation source: purple microbial (photo- and chemosynthetic) mats found in... | reverse complement strand
TACAAAAGTCGGCGCTGGCGGGACGGCGTCCGGTGCAGGTGCAGCAACCGGTGGCGCGTCCTGCCCCACCGGAACGGCGGTGGCAACAGCTTCACCTGCTTCCAGAAACACGATCACGGCACCCTCGGAAACCTTGTCACCCAAAGCAACCTTGACTTCCTTCACCGTGCCCGCTACCGGCGCAGGCACATCCATCGTCGCCTTGTCCGATTCGAGCGTCACCAGCGAATCCTCGGCCTTCACGACATCGCCCGGCTTGACGTGAATCTCGATGACCGGAATACCCTTGAAATCACCGATGTCGGGAACCTTCACTTCCATCGTCGTCGCCATGATCACACCTTCACCGGATTGGGTTTGTTCGGATCGAGGCCGTATTTCGCGATGGCTTCGGCAACCTTTTGCGGCTCGATGGCGCCTTCGTCGGCGAGCGATGACAGTGCAGCGAGCGTGACCCAGTAGCGATCCACCTCGAAGAAGTGTCGCAACTTCTCGCGAGTATCGGAGCGCCCGAAACCATCGGTACCTAGCACTGTATAACGCCGCCCGTTGTCCGTGATGAACGGACGGATCTGCTCGGCATACAGGCGCACGTAATCGGTTGCAGCTATCACCGGACCACGCGTGTCGGCGAGGCAGGCTTTCGCGTGGCAATTACGGCGCGGTTCGTCCGGATGCAGCAGGTGGAAACGCGTGCAGTTGTGACCATCGCGCCCCAGTTCGTTGAAGCTGGTGCAGGACCAGAGATCGGATGCCACGCCCCAGTCGTTTTGCAGCAGATCGGCGGCGGCGATCACCTCGCGGAAGATCGTGCCTGAACCGAGCAACTGCACGCGCGGGCCATTGCTGTTTGGGCCCTTGCGGAACTGGTACATGCCCTTGATGATGTCCTGCTGCACACCCTCGGGCATGACGGGATGTTCGTAATTTTCGTTCATCACCGTTAGGTAATAGAACACATCCTCCTGCTCGGCGACCATGCGGCGCAGGCCGTCCTGCACGATTACCGCGAGTTCGTAACCGAACGTTGGATCGTAGGATACGCAGTTGGGAATCGTCGCCGAAAGGATGTGCGAATGACCGTCCTCATGTTGCAGGCCTTCACCGTTGAGCGTCGTCCGTCCGGCGGTGCCGCCGATGAGGAAGCCGCGCGCACGCGAATCGCCCGCCGCCCAGCACAGGTCCATGGTGCGCTGCAGGCCGAACATCGAATAGAAGATGTAGACGGGGATCATCTGCACGCCATGCGTCGAGTAGCTCGTCGCGGCGGCGATCCAGTCGGCCATCGCGCCGGCTTCGTTGATACCTTCCTGCAGGATCTGGCCGTCCTTGGACTCCTTGTAAAACATCAGTTGGTCGGCGTCCTGCGGCACATAGGTCTGGCCCTGCTGGTTCCAGATGCCGATCTGGCGGAACAGGCCTTCCATGCCGAAGGTGCGCGACTCGTCGGGCACGATGGGCACGATGCGCTTGCCGATCAGCTTGTCCTTGAGCATCACATTGAGGATGCGCACGAAGGCCATTGTCGTTGAATACTCACGACCCTCGCCGCTGGCTTTCAGCAAGGCATCGAAAGCCGTCAGCGGCGGCACGGGTAGCGGATCGACGGCACGCCGGCGCTTGGGAAGATACCCGCCCAGCGCCATGCGGTGGCCACGCATGTATTCGAGTTCGGGAGAACCGTCGGCAAACTTCAGATAAGGCGGCTTGTCGAGTTGTTCGTCGCTCACCGGCAGGTTGAAGCGGTCGCGGAAGGCCTTCAGCGAGGTGGTGCCCATCTTCTTCTGCTGATGGGTGATGTTCTGCGCTTCGCCTGACTCGCCCATGCCATAACCCTTGATGGTCTTCGGCAGGATGACGGTGGGCTGGCCGGTGTGATTCACAGCGGCCTGGTAGGCGGCGAAAACCTTGTGCGGATCGTGACCGCCACGGTTCAGTCGCCAGATGTCGTCATCGGACCAGTTGGCGACCATCGCCTTGAGTTCCGGCGTGTTGAAGAAATGTTCGCGCACATAGGCGCCATCCTTCGACTTGAAGGTCTGGTAATCGCCGTCGACACATTCGGCCATGCGCTTGCGCAGCAGACCCTTTTTGTCCTGCGCCAGCAGCGAGTCCCAGTAGCCGCCCCAGATCACCTTGATGACGTTCCAGCCGGCACCGCGGAAATCGGCTTCGAGTTCCTGGATGATCTTGCCGTTGCCGCGCACCGGACCATCGAGACGTTGCAGGTTGCAGTTAACGACAAAGATCAGGTTGTCGAGCTTCTCGCGTCCGGCCATGCCGATGGCACCCATCGACTCGGGCTCATCCATCTCGCCGTCTCCCATGAAGGCCCAGACCTTGCGGCCGGTGGTTTGCGCGAGGCCGCGATCATGGATGTATTTCATGAAACGCGCCTGGTAGATCGCCTGCAACGGGCCAAGGCCCATCGACACGGTAGGGAACTGCCAGAAATCCGGCATCAGCCAGGGATGCGGGTAGGAGGTGAGCCCCTTGCCATCGACATCCTGACGGAAACCGTCGAGTTGGTCTTCGGTCAGGCGGCCGAGCATGAAGGCACGGGCGTAAATGCCTGGTGCGGAATGGCCCTGAACGAACACCAGGTCACCGCCATGCTGCTCGGTCGGCGCATGCCAGAAATGCTGGAATCCGACGTCATAGAGCGTTGCCGCCGAGGCGAAACTTGCGATATGGCCACCGAGGTTGGAGTCACCTTTATTGGCGCGCAGCACCATGGCCAGTGCGTTCCAGCGCACATAAGCGCGAATGCGGTTTTCGATAGCGTAATCACCGGGCGCCAGCGGCTGGCGGTCGGCAGGAATGGTATTGATGTAATCGGTATTGGCGGCGTAGGGAATGTTGATACCGACGCGATGACCCAGCTCAATCAGCTTTTCGATCAGGTAATGGGCGCGCTCCGGGCCGACATTCTCGATGACGGCTTCCAGCGCATCGAGCCACTCGCGGGTTTCCTGCGGATCTGCATCGGCGCCGGCTGACACCAAGGCTCCGGGATAAATCTCGGACATAGTCTCCTCCTGTTGGAGTTGTTATGGGTCCCGGCCCGCAGATGGGCGGGCCGGGGTTTTTCACAGATTAAACCCACCGGGTAGGCGAACCAAATTGTGATGTTCCACATAGTAAAACATCAATTCATATTACGCAATTACACTACACTTATCCGGCAATCTTTCTTACAACATTGCCGCAATGCGCGGCAGCTATAAAGTATCCTTGCAAAAAGGCATGAAAACGAGGAGATAAATCCATGTTCCAGGTTCGAATACACGGACGCGGCGGTCAAGGTGTGGTTACCGCAGCCGAGATGTTGTCCGTTGCTGCATTTGAGGAAGGACGCCACGCTCAGGCCTTCCCCAGTTTCGGTTCAGAGCGCACCGGCGCACCGGTTGTCGCCTTCTGCCGCATCGCCGACCAGGAAATCCGCCTGCGCGAGCCGATCATGGAGCCCGATGCGCTGATCATCCAGGATCCGACGCTCCTGCATCAGGTCGATGTCTTCGCCGGGCTGAAAAAGGACGGCTACATCCTCATCAACACCAACAAGACCTTCGCTGAATTGGGCCTGTCGGATTTCCTGCGCGACTGGAATCCGGAGCACTTGTGCACGGTTTCCGCCACCGACCTAGCACTAAAGCACGTCGGTCGTCCGGTGCCGAACGTACCGCTGCTCGGCGGCTTTGCCGGCATTTCGCGGATCATCAAGCTGGAATCGGTCATCAAGGCCATCCACGAAAAATTCTCGGGCAAGGTAGCCGACGGCAACATCGCCGCCGCCACCGAGGCCTACAAGATCGTGCAGCAGGAAATGGAGGCTGCCCATGCTTAAGCAAACCGAAGGCTCCCACGCCGTCGCCGAAGCCGTCGCCCTGTGCCGGCCCGAAGTCATCTGCGCCTATCCGATTTCGCCGCAGACCCACATCGTTGAAGGGCTGGGCGAAATGGTCAAGGATGGTTCGCTCTCCGAGTGCGAATTCATCAACGTCGAATCCGAATTCGCCGCGATGTCTGTGGCGATCGGTGCGTCGGCGGGTGGTGCGCGCTCTTACACCGCCACCGCCTCGCAAGGCCTGCTGTTCATGGTCGAGGCGGTTTACAACGCCTCAGGCCTCGGCCTGCCGATCGTCATGACGGTCGCCAACCGCGCCATCGGCGCGCCGATCAACATCTGGAACGACCATTCGGATTCGCTGTCGCAACGCGATTGCGGCTGGATCCAACTCTTCGCCGAGACTAACCAGGAAGCACTCGACCTGCATATCCAGGCCTTCAAGCTGGCCGAGGAACTCTCGATGCCGGTGATGGTGTGCATGGATGGCTTCATTCTCACCCACGCCTACGAGCGCGTCGACATGCCGACGCAGGCGCAGGTGGATGCCTTCCTGCCGCCCTACGAGCCACGCCAAGTGCTGGATACGAACGAACCGGTCTCCATCGGCGCAATGGTCGGCCCCGAAGCCTTCATGGAAGTGCGCTACCTCGCACACGCCAAGCAGATGCAGGCGCTGGAGCGGATTCCGCAACTCGCTGCGGAATTCAAGGCAGGGTTCGGGCGCGATTCCGGCGGCCTGATCCACACCTACCTGACCGAAGATGCCGAAACCATCGTCATCGCCATGGGCTCGGTGCTCGGCACCATCAAGGACACCGTCGATGCCATGCGGGCCGCCGGCCACAAGATCGGCGTGCTCGGCATCACCAGTTACCGCCCCTTCCCGCTCGCCGCCGTTGCCGCCGCCCTGAAGAATTGCAAGCGCTTCGTCGTGCTGGAGAAAAGCCTGGCGGTCGGTATTGGCGGCATCGTCGCCACCGATGTGCGCATGGCCGTCACCGGCATGGGCCTGAAAGGCTTTACGGTCGTCGCCGGCCTCGGTGGCCGCGCCATCACGCTGAAGTCGCTGACGGCCCTGTTCGAAAAAGCCATGCGCGAAGAACTCGAACTGGTGACCTTCCTCGATCTCGACTGGAAGGCCGTCAACAAGCAACTCGAGCGCGAAAAAGCGCACCGCCGCACCGGCCCGGTCGCTGAAGCGCTGCTGCGCGACGTCGGCGTCGTCGGCGCCCGTAATTATTGAGAGGTAAAAATACATGTCCTTTCAACCCGTCAAGTTCTACCAGACCGGCACTTTCACGGTCGGCAACCGCCTGCTCGCGCCCGAAGAGCGCAGCGTGCAGGCATCGGCCAAACGCTTCAACTCGATCAACTCCGGTCACCGCGCCTGTCAGGGCTGCGGTGAGGCGCTCGGGGCGCGTTACGCCATCGATGCGGCAATGGAAGCCACGCACGGACAACTGATCGCCGCCAACGCTACTGGTTGCCTCGAAGTCTTCTCCACGCCCTACCCCGAAACCTCGTGGCAAATCCCCTGGATTCACTCGCTGTTCGGCAACGCGGCTGCCGTCGCTACCGGCGTCGCCGCCGCGATGAAGATCAAGCGCGCCAAGGGCAAAGTCGGCGATGTGCGCGTCGTCGCGCAGGGTGGCGATGGGGGAACCACCGATATCGGCTTCGGCTGCCTCTCCGGCATGTTCGAGCGCAATGATGACGTGCTCTACATCTGTTACGACAACCAGGGCTACATGAACACCGGCGTGCAGCGTTCCTCCGCCACACCGGCAGCGGCACGCACGGCCACCACCATGGCCGTCGGTCCCGAACCGGGCAACGTTTTCGGTCAAGGCAAGTTCGTGCCGGCCATCGCCATGGCCCACGAGATCCCCTATGTCGCCACCGCCACCGTGGCCGACCTGCGCGACCTCGAAAACAAGGTGAAGCGCGCCATGGAAATTCGCGGCGCCCGCTACATCCACATCCTCGTGCCCTGCCCGCTCGGCTGGGGCAGCGCCTCCAACGAGACCATCCAGCTGGCGCGCCTGGCCAAGGAAACCGGCCTGTTCCCCGTCTTCGAGGCGGAGCACGGCGAGTTGAAATCAGTGCTGCCGATACGGCGCAAACTGCCCGTCGAGGACTACCTCAAACCGCAAAAGCGCTATGCCCACCTGTTCGGCAAGAAACCCGATGTCGCCACGCTGACCAAACTGCAAGCGCAAGCCGATCGAAACATCAAACGCTACGGCCTGCTCGAAGGAGGAGCACGCTAATGGACAAGCCCTTCGCCATTACCCTCAACCCTGGTTCCTCGCTCGCCAACCGTACCGGTTCGTGGCGCACCAACAAACCGGTCTACCTCGATCGCCTGCCGCCCTGCAATGCCGCCTGCCCCGCCGGCGAAAATATCCAGGGCTGGCTGTTCCACGCCGAATCCGGCGACTACGAACAAGCCTGGCGCTCATTGACCGAGAACAACCCCCTCCCCGCCGTCATGGGCCGGGTCTGTTACCACCCCTGTCAGGGTGCCTGCAACCGCCAGTTCGTCGATGCCCCGGTCGGCATCAACTCCATCGAACGCTTCCTTGGCGACGAAGCCATCAAGCGCGGCTGGAAATTCGCCAAGCCGGCCACACAATCCGGCAAGAAGGTGCTGGTCGTCGGCGCCGGCCCCTCCGGGCTGTCGGCCGCCTACCATCTGGCGCGGCTGGGTCACGCGGTCGAGATCCAGGAAGCCGGGCCGTTCGCCGGCGGCATGATGCGCTTCGGCATTCCCAAATATCGCCTGCCGCGCGACGTGCTCGAAGCCGAGGTGCAGCGCATTCTCGACATGGGCGTGACGCTGAAGCTCAACACCAAGGTTGCCAACATCCAGGAAAGCATGCAGGCCGGTAAGTTCGACGCAGCCTTCCTCGCCGTCGGTGCGCACATCGGCAAGCGCGCCTACATCCCCGCCGGCTCGGCAGCCAAGATCGTGGATGCGATTTCCGTATTGCGTTCGATGGAAGGTGAAGACAAACCCATGCTCGGCCGCCGTGTCATCGTCTATGGCGGCGGCAACACGGCCATCGACGTGGCGCGCACCGCCAAGCGCATGGGCGCCGAGCCGATCATCGTCTATCGCCGCAACCGCGAAAAGGCGCCGGCGCATGATTTCGAGATCGAGGAAGCGCTGCAGGAAGGCGTGATGGTCAAGTGGCTTTCCACCATCAAGCAGGCCGACATGGACGCAGACGGCGGCAGCATCACCATCGAAAAGATGGAGCTCGACTCGGCCGGCTTCCCGCAACCCACAGGTGAATTCGAAACACTGGAGGCGGACTCGGTCGTGCTCGCGCTCGGCCAGGACGTCGACCTGTCGCTTCTCGATGGCGTACCCGGCCTGGAGAAGAAGGACGGCACGGTACAAGTCGGGCCCAACATGATGACCGGCTTCCCCGGCATCTTCGCCGGTGGCGACATGGTGCCCTCAGAACGCACCGTCACTGTCGGCGTCGGCCACGGCAAGAAGGCCGCCCGCCACATCGACGCCTGGCTGAACAGCACCAGCTACCTTCCGCCGCCCAAGCACGAACTGGCAGGCATCGAAAAGCTCAACACCTGGTACTACTCCGAAGCTCCGCACATGGTGCGGCCGACGCTCGACATCCTGCGGCGCCAGTCAACCTTCGAGGAAGTCAAAGGCGGGCTGGATGAGACGAACGCCCTGTTCGAAGCGCGCCGCTGCCTCTCTTGCGGCAACTGCTTCGAATGCGACAACTGCTACGGCGTCTGTCCCGACAACGCGGTCATCAAGCTCGGCCCGGGCAAACGCTTCGAGTTCAACTACGACTACTGCAAGGGCTGTGGCGTCTGTGTTTCGGAATGCCCCTGCGGCGCAATCAAGATGGTGCCGGAAGAGAACTGAGGAAAGGAAACACCCGTGACCTTGCACAAAAACATCAATGCGGTTGCTGCGTCGGCACTCAGTGCCGGCGCGGGTGTCAGCATGAAAATGCTGCTCTCGCCGGATGAGTCGCCCAATTTTGCGATGCGTAATTTCATCATTGAAGCAGGTGGCCACATGCCGCTGCATACCAATACCATCGAGCACGAGCAATATGTGCTCAGCGGTCGTGCAGAGGTGCAACTCGGTGACAGGATGATTGAAGCCGCCGCAGGTGATGTGTTGTTGATACCGGCCGGGGTTCCTCACAGCTACAAGACCCTGGGTGATGAAGCCTACAGTTTTCTGTGCCTCGTCCCCAAGGGTGAAGATCACATCGAGATCGTCAAGAACTAAGACTCAGCCACTTCAACAAAGCCTCGAACAACGACTCCGGCTTGGCCGGTTTGCTGAGAAAGTCGTTCATGCCAGCGGCAAAGCAGCGGGCCTTGTCTTCCGCAAAGGCATTTGCCGTCATGGCGATAATCGGCACCTTTGCCCCGTGGGGCAGTTGGCGGATCTGACGGGTAGCTTCCAGCCCGTCCATGTTCGGCATCTGCATGTCCATCAGGATCAGGTCGTAAGCATTCCGGGAGGCGAGGTCTACGGCCTCGACGCCGTCCTCCGCGATATCCACCACCATTCCTGCATCATCGAGCATCATCAGGCTGATCTCGCGGTTGACCGGTTCATCCTCCGCCAGCAGGATGCGGCGGCCCACATAGTCGCGCAGCAGCAGCGTCTCCGCATCCGCCCCGGAGACATCTGCCTCAGACATACCGGAACCTGAGGCACCATACGAACCAGTGGCTTCGCCTTTCTTGAGGCGAACACTGAACCAGAAGGTGCTTCCGACGCCCGGCGTACTCTCGGCCCCGGCATCGCCACCCATCAACCGGGCGAAGCGCCGGGTGATCGCCAAACCCAGTCCGGTGCCGCCATATTTGCGCGTCGTCGTGTTGTCGGCCTGCTCGAAGGCGGCGAACAGTTTGGGAAGGGCCGTCGGATCGATGCCGATCCCGGTATCTTCAACTTCAAAGCGGAGCAGGGCATTCTCTGCGGTTTCCTCCACCAGGCTGACGCGCAGGGTGATGCGGCCCTGTTCAGTAAATTTGACGGCGTTGGTGGCATAGTTGAGCAGCGCCTGTTGCAGGCGCGTCGGGTCGCCCAGGCAATGAAATGGCAGAGGCTGGACCTCAGTGACAAAGTCCAGTTGCTTGGCATGCGCCCGTTCATGCAGCATCGAGGCGACATTGCCGACAAGACTTTCCACCCTGACAGGCGACTCCTCCAGTTCGAATTTCCCGGCTTCGATCTTGGAGAGATCGAGAACGGCGTTGATGATGCCGAGCAGGTGTTCACCGGCCGCTTCGAGCTTGTCGAGCCGTTCCGCCTGCTCCGCTTCCAGGCCCGCCCGCCGGATCAGATGCGCCATGCCGGTGATGGCATTGAGGGGCGTGCGAATCTCGTGCGACATATTGGCAAGGAAGGCGCTCTTGGCCACGTTGGCAGTTTCAGCAAGTTCCTTGGCCGCCGCCAACTGCTCGGTGCGCTGTGCCACCAGTTGCTCCAGATGCTGGCGATATTGCTCAAGTTCCGCCTCGGCCTGCTTGCGTTCGGTGATATCAGTGCCGATGCCGACCATGGCAACCGGCTGGCCGGTTTCATTGCGGACCAGCGAGGTTCTGAGATCGAGAAAGATGGGTGATCCATCCGCGCGGAAATTGACCACTTGCCCCTGCCATTCGCCTTCGCTCAGCGTCGCCGCGACGATCTGATCTTGCGTCGCATCGGCACGCGGATCATCGCCATAGGCCGAGACATGCTGGTTGAGGATCGCCTCCCTGGCATGTTTCAGATACTTGAGTTCGGCCTGATTGACGTAGGTCACCTTGCCGGCGAGGTCGGTAACAGTGACGTGATCCTGAATCTGGTCGAGTACCAGGGCCTGAAGACGGAGCGCCTCCTTGTCTTCCTGCAGATGACGCGTCTGTTCAAGCACCTTGCGCCGCAGCAGGGTATTGCCAAGCACTACCACCGACAGGATGGCAAGCAGCACGCCGAGCCCCCACCAAAGCCAGACCGGCACTATCGTGCGTGGCGGCTGCGCCATCCATTTTTCCAGCGCCTGGGCATACGGTGAGCCGGAGGCAGCCACCCACTTCTCCAGATGGCGGTCGATGGCGCTCAACAAATCGGCGTTGGAACCCCGGCGGGAACCATAAAACAGTTGTGAGGGCTGAAACAGGATCGGGGATGAAACCAGCTGATGGCGGGCGGCCATGCGTTCCCCGAAAAACCGGTTGGCGACTGCCACGTCCGCCTGCCGTGCGGCAACCATCTCAAAGCCGGCTTCCAGCGACTTGACCATGACCAGCTCGGCACGTACGCCAAAATCCGCCAGCAAGGTGCGCAAGTAGCCTTCCTGGATGGAATCTTCCAGGACGGCGATGCGCTTGCCCCGCAAGTCGAGCATGTTGTTGATCTTCACCCCTTCCGGGCGATAGATCTCCGACCAGCTATGCAGCGCCGGAATTTTATGGAAATCGAATAGTTGCGCACGCTGCTCGCTGTAAGCCAGATCCGGCAGAAGATCGATCTGCCCGGCTTGCAAAACCTGCAAGCACTCCTGCCAGGCACAAGGCACCGGCTTTAACGTCCAGCCCTCGTCTCGGGCAATGGCGCCCAACAGATATATTTTCGGTTCATTGGCATACACGCCCACCCGCACTTCGCGCGGCGCCGCCTGCACCAGGCCCGTCCAGAAACAGGCGCCCAGCACGCAAAGCGCCAGCCATTTGCGCAGCCATTGCACCAAGGGGGCTATTTTTTTGAGATCCGGCATGTCGTCATCAAAAAAGCGGAGGTTCAACAGCGCACATTATGCGCTTGCCGTCCTGCCAGCGCCGACTTTTGCCAACTGTTGCATGGGCGCTGACGAAGCATAGAATCGGGACACCATGCCCTCATCCCTACTTCCGGTTTTCTCTGCCCACTGGCTCCGTGCTGTCGCCATTGCATTGGCCTTCATGTCGTTTGCCCATGCTGCCGACAGCCAGGAACGACGGATAGCTCTGGTGATCGGCAACGGTAATTACCAGCATCCCGACCTGCCCAAACTGCCGAACCCTTCCAACGATGCCGAAGATATCGCCAAGGCATTACGCGGTTTCGGTTTTGAAGTCATCGAGCGGAAAAACCAGACGCTCGAGACCATGAACCAGGCCATTGCCGAATTCGGCAGCAAGATCGGCGGCAGCGCAGCTGCGCTGTTTTACTACGCCGGACACGGCATTCAGGTGAAGAATCAGAATTACCTGATACCGGTGAATGCCCGGTTGGAAAGTGAAGCCTCGGTTCCCTATCAGAGTGTCAATCTCAATCAGATTCTGGATGAAATGGACAATGGCAAAAGTGGCGCCAACATCGTGATGCTGGATGCCTGTCGCAACAACCCGATCAGCGGCAGATTCCGTTCCGGCCAAACGCGCGGACTGGCCAGCCCGGGCATTACGCCGAAGGGCACCGTGATCATCTATGCGACCGACCCCGGCAATGTCGCCGCCGATGGCAAGGGGCGCAACGGATTATTTACGGCCGGACTACTGACCGCCTTCAAGGGTAAGGATCTGAGCCTTGACGGCGTGCTGACGGCCGCCAGTGCAGAAGTTGAGCAGACCAGTGGCCAAACGCAGACACCGTATGTGAATGGCCCGAAGACGCTGCAGAAGAATTTCCATTTTCGCGTCACCGTTGATCCCGGTCAGGCGGAAATTGAAAAGACCTTCTGGACCAGCATCGAGCGCAGTACCGATGCAGCCGATTTTGCAGCCTATCTTCAGAAATACCCCCAGGGCAGCTATGCGCCGCTGGCCGAAAACCGGCTGAAAACGCTCAAGGCCAGCCTTCAGGCTCCCGCAGTCACACCGGCGCCGGCTCCATCTGCATCGTCGACTACCGCCTTTGACGGGCGCTGGGCTGTCTCACTCGTCTGCGAGGACGTCCGGGAGAGCGGAAAATTTGCCAAGGGCTACACCGCCAACTTCTTTGCCGACGTCAAGGCAGGCCAACTGCAGGGGCAATACAGGCAAGTCGGCACGCCGGCGTCTTTGACGATGGTTGGCGTCATTCACGCTGACGGAACGGTCGAGATCAACACCAACGGTCTTACGGGGAACCCCGATTTGACGGTGGGCCACGTGCAGTCAGGCACTCCATACTCTTACCGCATGCGCGGCACCTTCACGCCGTCGAGTGGCAAGGCAACGCGCATCAAGCTGAGACCTTGCGAAGCGACGTTCTTCAAGAATTGAAGCAAGGCCGGCGGTCCTGTATGACACGCGCCCGCAACTGACCACAACCGCCATCGATGTCCTGTCCGGCTGACTGGCGCAACTTGGTCAGGATGCCGTGGCGATACAGGTGCAGTGACATGGCCGCCGCACGCTCTTCCGTCGGGCGGCGATAGCCGAGTCCGTTGACCGTGTTGTACGGGATGAAATTCATCACCGCGTATTTGCCGGCGAGTAACCGGACAATCCCATCCAGCTCCTTGTCGCCGTCATTTACCCCGGCCAGCAGCGTCCATTGATACTGGATCGGATAACCCGTGGCGCGGGCATATTGCTCACCGAGGTCCACCAGTTCGGCCGGATCAATGTGTTGCGCCTTCGGCAGCAACTGTGCGCGCAATGCAGCGTCGGTCGAGTGCAGCGACAAGGCCAGCGCCGGCTTGACCTTGCCAATGGGTAGCCGCTCGAAGACGCGGCGATCACCGACGGTCGAGAACACCAGGTTCTTGTGGCCGATCCCGCCGGCTGTGCCAAGCAGTTCAATGGCCTCCAGCACGTTGTCCATGTTGTGCGCCGGCTCGC
>JFJP01039787.1_pt1 | contig 12647 bp, 8 predicted proteins | sample 431651 | NCBI WGS metagenome assembly JFJP01 (sample SAMN02602958, study PRJNA72255) | Microbial mat metagenome, whole genome shotgun sequencing project. | biome: fresh water; feature: sink hole; material: water; isolation source: purple microbial (photo- and chemosynthetic) mats found in... | reverse complement strand
CTTTCGCTTTTTCAGGTACTTCTTTGAGCTTTAAGGCAAGTGTGTCGGGTGTTGATTTCTGAATGGTATCGGTGTTTTCCTTAGCTTTTTCTTTTGGCTTCTCGTAAAGCCATGCTACCCAGGCTCCGCCTTCTTTCGGGATTTGAAATGATTTTAAATCCGCAAAACGCAATATTGAATCTTTTTCCAGCAGCAGGATTCCAAGTGAATCTTTTGGAAGTTCATCTTTCTTCTTTTTTGCCAGTTTCAGTTTTCGGAGGGTATCAGCGGGCTGTACAATCCGGAAAGCAAGCAAATCGCTGGTTGACGAAAACACAGCACTTTGTCCGCGGTAAAGCGAATCGTGGCTTTCTGAAACAAGGTTATGCCAATGCAGCCAGCCATCGCCTTTCAGCGGATTTATCTCGTACGAAACATATTTCCCGTTGTCGGAAATCTGCGGCTTATCCAGTTTTTTCCATGTATTGTACACATCATGGGTAAGTGGCTTTTTAACAGGGGTTTGTGCTATGGACAAAACACTAATCAGCAATGCGGGGCAAAGCAAAAACAATATTTTCCTGATCATAATAAAGTGGTTTCAGTTAAAAGAAGGTGCAAGATAATTTATTTACGGAAATGATAAACCGGAAATCGATCAAATATACATTTCAATCGTTATGACATGGCGAATATCTGTCTACTTTTGAAACGGGTTTCCAAAAACCCGGCTTTTAATCCTAAAACCATACATGAATATTTCTCATTCCCTTCTGCACTGGTACTCCCAAAACAAACGCCCTCTCCCCTGGCGCGAAACCCGCGATCCTTATAAAATCTGGCTCTCGGAAGTAATCCTTCAACAAACACGGGTTGCCCAGGGAACAGAATATTACCATCGTTTTCTGGTCGCGTTTCCTGATGTTCAAAGTCTGGCTGATGCGGATGAACAGGATGTTCTGAAACTCTGGCAAGGACTCGGTTACTATTCAAGGGCCCGAAATATGCATCATACTGCTAAAGAAGTTGTTGAAAAACACAATGGAATTTTCCCGCAAACGGCTGAAGGTTTAAAAAAACTCAAAGGAATAGGGGATTATACTGCGGCTGCCATTGCGTCCATCTGTTTTGATGAATCAGTGGCAGTGCTTGACGGAAATGTTGCCCGTGTTATCAGCCGGTTATACGCTATTAATACTCCTGTTGATTCGAATGAAGGCCGAAAGACCATAACTGACCTGGCTAACAACCTGCTGGATACAAATCATCCCGGCACCTTCAACCAGGCTGTAATGGAACTTGGGGCTTTGGTTTGCACGCCTAAAAGTCCGGCTTGCAATGCTTGTCCCATAGCTTTCGCTTGTGAAGCGCTGAAAATAAAGCAGATTGAAAACTTCCCTGTAAAAACACCTAAAAAAACACCAACCATCCGTCACCTGAACTACCTGGTGATCAGCTTTAAAAAGGAAAAAGAGAAATTTATTCTGATGCGGAAACGCACCGGAAACGATATCTGGAAAAACATGTACGATTTTCCCTGTATAGAATCCATAGTTGCTTCAGATACTGATGAAGTGCTGGAAAGTTGCGTGAAATCAGGATTTTTCGGAGGATTTCCATTTGTTGTAAAGCATGTTTCCGACGAATATATTCATCAGCTTTCGCACCGCCGGTTGCTGGCAAGGTTTATCCGTATTGAAGTGAAGGGAGTGCCAAAATTAACGGATAACATTACTGCGGTAAGGAAAGATCGTATCGCGGAGCTTCCTTTACCAAGGCTCATCGACAGGTACCTGGCTACTTTACTATAATCAGGGTTCAGTGGTGAAAACGAGAAATGTTATGTTTTAATCAATTTAGAGCTGTTATTTCAGCACAAACGAATTATATAAAGTAAAAATCCGCTACTTCAAGGCTTCAAGAAATATAAACATCCCTGCTGCTAATGCCGCTCCAACAAACGGTCCCACTATCGGAACCCAGGCATAACTCCAGTCGCTGTTGCGTTTGAGCGGAATAGGCAGAAGGAAATGCATGATCCTTGGACCAAGATCGCGGGCAGGATTAATAGCGTAACCTGTTGGTCCACCCAGGGACAGGCCCAGACCTAGCACAACCAACGCCACCGGTAATGCATTTAATGCACCAAGACCAATCCCAGGTGCTGCCATATACAGAACAGCCAGGGTAAGTACAAAAGTGCCTATGATCTCAGTTATAAGATTGTACCCATAGTGACGTATATTGGGCGCTGTACAAAAAATTGCAAGCTTTACATCTCCGTCTTCGGTTGCGTCAAAATGCTTTTTGTATGCAAGCCATACCAGGAAAGCACCAAACATGGCACCAAGTACCTGGGCAGTAATATATGTAAGAACCAGTGCTGGAGAGAATTTATGCACTATAACCAATGCCAGTGTTATGGCAGGATTCAGGTGTGCGCCGCTAAACGGTGCTGCAATAAATACACCTGTAAAAACGCCTACCGCCCATCCAAATGTTATTACAATCCACCCGCTGTTGTTGCCTTTGGTTTTATTTAGAATTACATTGGCAACAACACCTCCGCCAAATACAAGTATAATGGCTGTTCCGATAAATTCAGCAAAAAAAGCGTTCATATTTCTTAATATTTGGTTTGTACATGTTTCAAATCGGAATGTATAGATTTTACTACTGCGCCTATTGGGGCCGGAAGACCGGAGTCGGAAGTCAGAAGCTATTGAAAACAGAGTTATTTCTTCAATTCGGTTAATTTGTCAAATATTTTGCAGCTTAAATCCTCTATGATTAAATTCGTTCACCAAGATAATCACTTTCTTACAATCAGACCTTCCAGCTTCCGACTTCGTACTTCATGCTAATCAAAATCAGACAACTTAAATTTTACAGTAAGTCTTTCAAGCCTGCAATTATTCCGAATCATCAGCCCACGCTTTTGCAGCCTTTACAGCGCGGCGCCAGCCTTTTACCAACGGTAACGTTTCAACAGCTTCAATCTGCGGTGAAAAGGTCCTGTCAATCTGCCACTGATGTTTTATTTCATTGATATCACTCCAATACTTCACTGCCAGGCCGGCAAGATAAGCGGCTCCCAATGCAGTAGTCTCAGTAATTTTGGGACGAACAACTTTCGTTTGTAAAAGATCAGATTGAAATTGCATCAGCTGGTTATTAACCGTTGCACCACCGTCGACACGAAGTTCACGGATATCAATTCCTGAATCGTTTTGCATGGCCAGCAATACTTCCTGAGTCTGGTATGCGATGCTCTCAATGGCAGCGCGGGCAATATGAGCTGATGTTGAACCACGTGTTATTCCCACCATGGTGCCACGCGCGTGCTGGTTCCAGTGCGGAGCTCCCAGACCTGCGAATGCCGGTACAAAATACACTCCGCCACTATCTTTGACACTGGTGGCCAATTTCTCAATATCTTCTGATTTTTTTATGATTCCCAGCCCATCGCGCAGCCATTGAACCACAGCTCCTGCAATAAAAATACTTCCTTCGAGGGCATAGTGTGTTTCGTCGCCAATTTTCCAGGCAATAGTTGTAAGTAGCTGACTTTTTGATTCTATAGGTTTAGTTCCGATATTCATCATCATAAAGCAACCGGTTCCGTAAGTATTCTTTACCATTCCCGGCTCAATGCACATTTGTCCGAAAAGCGCTGCCTGCTGATCGCCGGCAATACCCGCAATTGGTATTTCTGTTGCAAATTGCCCAACGCTCTTGCCGTATACTTCACTTGATGACCTCACTTCGGGAAGCATGCTTGCCGGTATAGTAAAGAGCCGGAGTAATTCGTCATCCCATTTCAGTGCATGGATATTGTAGAGCATTGTTCTGGAAGCGTTCGATACATCAGTTATGTGTAAACCTCCACGGGTAAGATTCCATATGAGCCACGAATCGATGGTTCCGAAAGCCAGCTGTCCGTCTTCGGCCTGTTTTCGGGCATCTTTCACATTATCCAGAATCCACTTTACTTTTGTGGCCGAAAAGTATGCATCGATGATCAAACCCGTCTTTTCAAGGATCATTCGACTCTTCCCGTCACTTTTTAACTGGTCGCAAAACCCGGCAGTACGACGATCCTGCCATACAATAGCATTGTAAATGGGTTTGCCTGTATTCCTGTTCCATACTACCGTAGTCTCTCGTTGATTGGTGATTCCGATGGCTGCCATGTTCACACTTCCAAGCCCGGCCTTTGTAATTGCCTCGTGAGCAACTCCTGCCTGTGTCGACCAGATTTCGTCAGCATCATGTTCAACCCAGCCCGGTTTAGGGTAAAACTGGGTGAATTCCTTTTGTGAAACTGCTACAGGCAAACCATTATTATCAAATACAATAGCCCTGGAACTTGTGGTTCCCTGGTCGAGTGCTAAGATGAATTTCTCCATATCGTCCTGTTTATTAGTTGAATGTAAAATTCTTAAATATAGTTTTTCACTAATTGATTGTATGATTCAATCTGAGTTTTCTGCCATTTCATATCATAACCCAATTCCTTTGCCATCAATGAAGCTACTTCAGAGGCCATTTCAGAACTCGCCCGTGCGTTAAGAAACAGAGTTCGTGTTCTCCTGGCAAGAATGTCCTCAATATTTACCGGCATTTCATTTCGGCAAATCCAGATTATCTCAGCCCTTGAGTATGGAAGTCGAGGATCGATAGGGATTCCAAGTGCAGGATTTTCGTGGATCATGGTTTCAATCTCAGATGAATGGTCGCCATAAATATGCAGACGGTTTAAAGAATTACTTGCAACACTTGACAGTGGATGGTTTGAAGTAAGGCATTTTGTCTTTTTGAGGATTCCGGCTGAAATTGCTTTGTCTATGGTCTCTTCAGCCATTCGCCGGTATGTGGTCCATTTCCCGCCGACAATAGTAAGAAGTCCGGAAGGTGAAAGAGTGATCTTATGACGGCGCGAAACTTCTTTGGTTGAATGCGGATTGTCAGGATTTGCTGCCAGCGGGCGTAAACCGGCAAAAACGGATAAAATATCTTCACGTCGCGGGGCCTTTACCAGGTATTTCTCTGCCGTGTGCAGTATAAAATTGATTTCTTTTTCTAGCGCCACCGGCTCCAGGCTGATTGCATCCACAGGTGTATCGGTTGTGCCAAAAACTACTTTATTATACCAGGGAATGGCAAACAGTACTCTTCCATCATCGGTTTTGGGAATCATAATAGCCAAGTTGCCCGGAAGAAATGATTTATCAAGAACAATGTGCACACCCTGGCTGGGTTTCAGGGAATGCTTAGCATTGGGATTGTCCATCTTTGAAATGGCATCAGCAAAAACTCCTGTTGCATTTATTACAAGCTTTGCTTTGATATTAATTTCATCACCAGAAACAATATCCCTTGCTTCCACTCCAGCGATTTTCCCATTTGCATTCTTCAGTATTCCGGTAACCTTGATGTAATTCAGAACTGTTCCTCCCGAATTAACGCAAGCATGAGCCAGGGCAACCGTCATACGGGAATCATCAAACTGTCCATCGTGATAAACTACGCCACCTTTTAATCCTTCTGGCTTAAGCTGAGGCAAACGAGCCAGCGTGTTTTCCCTGTTCAGGAAATGAGATTTCCCCAAACTAAGTCTGCCGGCAAGCAGATCATAAAATTTTAGTCCAACCGTATATTTGATAACATCAAATAAGTTGTAAACAGGTACTACAAATTCCTGGTTTGAAGTGAGATGTGGCGCATTTTTTAGCATTAACCCCCGCTCATGCAAGGCTTCCATAACCAGCAACAAATCGCCCTGAGCCATATATCTTACTCCTCCATGAACCAACTTTGTGCTTCGCGACGAAGTTCCTTTTGAAAAATCAGATTGCTCCAGCAACAGAGTTTTAAAACCGCGGGTTGCTCCATCCAAAGCAATTCCCAGACCGGTTGCACCTCCGCCGATGACAATAATGTCCCAGATGGTTTCCGGCTTAGAAAGTAATTGCTGAAACTGGACTTGTCTGTTCACCTTTATGATTTTAATATTATAAATTGCAGAAGCATAACCGCAGTCAGGATTATTATACTATTGGAAACCAATTCGCTTTTTTTATTTCTGTTCCCCGACCTGAAGGTCGGGGCAATAAATCAAGGCAGTTGTACCCGTGACGCACAGCTAAGATATAGAAATATTCAATTTAAATGTGCTTAATTTTAATATAGTTTTCCTCAATCAGCGCAATCTAATATAATAAAACCTGACAGGTCTTAAAAACCTGTCAGGTTTAACTGACTAATGGAATGATAATATAAATCTAAATCACTTTTACCAGGAAATAATTCTTCTTTCCTTTTTGTGCAAGTATATACCTGTTATTGAGGAGATACCCTGTATTAACAGTTGAATCCTCAAGTGCCTTTTCCTTGTTAACCTGCACACCGCCATCTTTCAACATTCGGCGGGCTTCACCTTTGGATGGAAAAATGCCTGTTTTCTCCGAAAGGAAATCAACCATTCCTATTCCTGCTTCCAGTTCTGCACGGCTGATTTCACTTTGTGGTACTCCTTCAAAAACACCAAGTAATGTTTTCTCGTCCAGTTGACGAAGGGTTTCTGTGGTTCCTTTTCCGAATAGTATTTCCGAGGCCTGTACAGCCTGGTCGTATTCAGCTTCACCATGTACACGTAAAGTTAGATCGCGGGCAAGCGCTTTTTGTAAAGCACGGAGGTGAGGTGCCTGCTCATGTTCCAGTTCAAGAGCTGTTATCTCTTCGAGGCTGAAAAGGGTAAAAATGCGGATGTATTTCTTCGAGTCCTCGTCGCTGCAATTCAACCAGAACTGATAAAATGCATAGGGTGAGGTTTTTTCAGGATCGAGCCAGATATTTCCTTTTTCGGTTTTCCCGAACTTACCGCCATCGGCTTTGGTAATCAACGGACAGGTTAATGCAAATGCTTCGCCACCTGTTTTGCGGCGGATTAGTTCGGTACCGGTTGTTATATTTCCCCACTGGTCGCTGCCACCCATCTGGAGTTTGCAGTTTTTGGTGTTGTATAATTCCAGGAAATCATATCCCTGAACCAGCTGATAGGTAAATTCAGTAAATGAAATGCCAGTTTCGAGCCGCTTCTTCACCGAGTCCTTCGACATCATGTAATTGACGGTAATATGCTTGCCCACTTCACGAAGGAATCCCAGGAAAGTAAACTCCTTCATCCAGTCGTAATTATTTACAATTTCGGCATGGTTGGGTTTTGCTGTATCAAAATCCAGGAATTTCAATAACTGTTCCTTGATGCATTCCTGGTTATGACGCAGCAGTTCTTCACTCAGCAGGTTACGCTCTTCGCTTTTTCCTGACGGATCGCCAATCATTCCGGTTGCTCCGCCTACCAGTGCCAGTGGTTTATGACCGGCTAACTGCAAATGTTTCAACATCATAATAGAAACCAGGTGGCCTATATGAAGTGAATCAGCAGTAGGATCTATTCCAACATAAGCTGTGGTTAATTCTTTCTCAAGCTGCTCAGCGGTACCAGGCATTACATCGTGTATCATTCCGCGCCAGCGCAGTTCGTCAACAAAACTCATAAAAACTTTATTTAAGGCGCAAAGTTAACAAAACAATTGATTGGCTGTTCTTATGCATCCGGGTTAAGAATCAAGATGTTCAGAATCCTGAATTTCCAATGTGTGTGAAGCGATTAAAAAATTCATAGTTTTGTAGCATGATACTTGTAACCGGCGGAACGGGATTGGTTGGATCCTACCTTTTATATGAACTTACCCGCAATGGGCATGCTGTAAGGGCTTTGTTGCGTCCTGGTAAAAAGCCATACGAAACCCGCAATATTTTTAATTGTTTGTCGGCTGAAAACGAGCACTTAATTGACCGTGTTGAATGGTTTGAAGGGGATGTGCTTGATCAGTATTCACTTCAACAGGCGATGCAAGGTGTTGATTATGTGTATCATTGCGCAGCTATGATATCGTTTAATCCACGTGAACTTAACACCATGCTTTCCGTAAATGTTGAAGGAACGGCTAACGTTGTAAATGCATGTCTTGAAAATGGCATAAAAAAACTCTGCCACGTGAGTTCAATTGCTTCACTGGGCCAGCCTGAAAAAGGCGAGATGATTGATGAAAATGCCAAATGGAAAACTTCGCGCGTAAACAGCGGTTACGCCATAAGCAAATACGGTGGCGAACGTGAAGTATGGCGCGGTATAGAAGAAGGATTGAATGCTGTAATTGTAAATCCTTCGGTAATTATCGGGGCAGGATGTCATAAAAAAGCCACCAATAAACTGTTTCATAACATAGAGAATTTCCTGCCGTACTATATTCCTGGTATTAATGGGTACGTGGATGTACGCGACGTTGTTAATGCCATGATAAAACTGATGGAGAGTACTGTGAGCGGCGAACGCTTCGTGCTTAATTCCGAAAATCTTTCGCTCAGGGAATTCTTTATCAAGGTTGCGGATATACTTGGTAAACCTCATCCCAGGTTCGCACTCAGCGGTAACATTATGAATGCAATAGCATGGCTGGATGAGATGCGTGCCCGCCTCACACGGTCGAGCCCGCTTTTAACCCGCGAAAATGTACGTGCATCCATGTCGAAATCATATTATTCGGCTGAAAAATTTAAGTCGGCTTTCGACTATACCTTTATCCCTATGACCGAAAGTTTAAGTGAGGCATTTCGGATTCTTGAAGGATTGAAGAAATAAATTAATTTAGAGTTTCCTTTAAATGAAGACTGCCGGGATTTCTCCGGCAGTCTTTTTGCTGTGTAGTGGCAAAGGGAAGTAATACGAGCTGTTTGAGTTCTTCAAATACCTTTGACCTGTTTTGCAGCATCAAAAGAAATAATTAAAATTGCCAATCTCAATCTTTCCTTGCGGTCCGGTTGAGACCGGATTAACCAAAAACCAAAGTTAACCAAAAACCACTTTACTAACTTTGTTCATAGGTTTATTGCCATCAACTCAAAAGGTAATAGTGTTTAATTAAAAATAATACCCCTATTTAAAGTACTTAAACACATCTTGTTGTTTCTCAGTTATATGGAAAATATTTTTTATTATTTTTTTTTATCTGCCCGCTGAATAATATAGTAGTTTTCGGATTCGGATTTTTCATTTCTTATTCTCAATTTCTATTTTAAACTCAATGTTGAGTTGTATGAATCAAGATATTTAAATACATATAACTGCGTATCATATATTTAGCTGGTACTTCTCACCTTTAGTGCAGCAACCGTTCAATAACCGGTAAATCGAAAAAGAAAGGTACTAATGCCTTAATTCAAGCAAAAATAATAAACCCAAAACCTGAAACAGGTTCTGGATTTTTGAATCCCGAAGGTTTAATTTTATTATGCCAGGAACGTATAAGTTTTTCCCTACCCTGAACTATTTCAGTTCGAATGAAGTTTGTCCTATTTCACGGTCTTCGGTAAACACATTTACGTAGTATCTTCCTTTGGCCAGTTCAGGACCGTTAGCCGGACTTTCAAAATACGTACAAACATCAGCAGCATCACCTTCATAGTTCAGGGTTTCCATAGCTGAGAATTGCAGTGTCTGTCCCAGGAACTGGAATGTATAAGCTGGTCCGCGCGTTAGAATTGAGTTATCGGGACGTGCAATTCGTACAAAAAATCGTTTATATCCCGAGCTTACCAGTTTATTCTCACTCACGGTAAAACATACTTTTATTTTATCGGCTCTTGCAGCTTTATCGGTTTCCTTTTCCTTATCTACCCCTCTTGATTTATACGCTACTGCTGATATTTTATACGCCTTTAATACTGCGGCTCCGGTTATTTTTTCATTTAATTTTTCTTTGTCCTTCGACAGATCGGTTGTTTTCTGCTGTTCAAGATTATAGTCTATTTTGATTTTTTCGTTTTCAGCTTTCAATTTGCGGTTAACTGTAAATAACGAATCAATCTGATGTTCATAAACCTGTGTAATCTGCTGCAATTGAGCTAATTTACGTTTTACAACTGCCAGTTCGGATTTGGAGCCTAACAGCTTTTTTATTTCCATTGCCCTTGCATTAATAATGCTGTCTCTCTCTGTAAGTGAATTGCTCAGGTCGCCATACGATACTTTTACACGTTCATGCTCTGCCAGCAACGAATCAAGCTGACCCTGCAATTCCATTTGCATATTGTCGGAACCCTTTTCCTGTATTACTATTTCCTTTTTCTGATTTAAGAGCATCCAGGCCATTACAGCAATAACAGCAAGCAAAACGCCGATTGATATCTTGTATGGTAATGTATTTACAGGTTTTGTGTCCATAATGGAAAAATGGTTATATTGTTCAAAGGTAACGAAACATTGAAATCAATAGTATGTTTAGGATTATTTTTTATAATGTCAACAAAAAACGCCCTGACAAATATATCTGTCAGGGCATTTGAGTTTTTTTGTAATCAATAGTTCATACTTAAAGTGATCCGGTTTATCAGTCCCGGGATTCAATGCTTAATGTCCGCCTGAACCAATAACTTTAAATTTATCGCCTGTTTCATTTATCAGATCACGATAAAAGGATTCTCCATATCCGGGCTGTTTAATATCCGGAGCAAAATATTTATACCCATCGGGAACGGCAACTGCTTGTTTGATATTCCCATCCATATACTTGGCAAACAGAAAACCATATAGTTTTTTCCATTCATAAACAGTGTTATTGCCTTGATTAACAGAGAAATCAGTAAGAAACTGTATAGCCTTTGCAGGATTTGTACGGTACATTTCGAGTGCAACTTTATCAATAGCCGGAACCATGGCTACATAGTTGTTTTCAAGTTCTGTTTGTTTTTTTTGAATATCCACAATCATATCGCTGTAGCGGGTATATGCAAAATTCGAAACCTGGTTGAAAACCCAGAAAGCAGCATTATCATTGTATTCCATCATTGAACCATTGCCTACAGCAAATGTTTCGGGAACTTTAGTCATACAGGTGTACATAGGTGAAAAAACCGTTGAATAGGTATCGTCAACTCCAAACCAAAGTATTCCGCCAAGAGGACTTGGAACATAGGGCCGCGATTGAGCTACAAACACAAATCCGGTTTGCTGTGTACTGATGGCACGTTCGTTGAAATAATCAACACCATCCACTTTAAATGTGAGCGGGCGCCACCGAACGATACAGCCGTAAGGACCAGCACCAACATCTTTGGTCATATCCAGTTCAGTTCCCTGGTAATAATCGCGCATCAGGCCAATAACTTCCTGCAAAGTTAGTTTGTGATCGGGCTTTATATAGAGCGGCATACGGTTGCTGAGGTTTTCACCTTTAACATAATCGAGGTACTTGCCCATATCTTTGTTTACTTTATTAAAACCACTCCATACCCTTGCTTCGCAGAAACGTGCGCCACCGAAATCAAGAGGAGCATAAATATCAGAGAAACTGAAGTCCTTATCTTCGCCTTTGAAAAGTCCCTTTTCGCGGGCAAAAGTGATAACGTCAGGTGAATACAAGCAATTTTCAGGATCGTTAAGCGGGAAAGTGGTAATACGAGCATGGTTTGCATGGCCCGAAATGTACCCGTCAGGAATACGGATGGCTACCCATACGGCACCTTTATTGTGTTTAACGGTTACACGTCCTTTTTTATCTTTGGTAACAACAGGCTTTCCTTTTGCAACCATTTCCATGATCCATACTTCGTTGGGATCGCTGATTGAGAAGGATTCACCTGAGCTGGCATAGCCATATTCAGCCATCAATGAAGTTATTACCTGAATGGCTTCGCGGGCTGTTTTGGAGCGCTGCAGTGCAATATAAATCAAACTGCCATAATCCATAATCGCGGCTGTGTCCATCAGTTCTTCGCGACCGCCGAAAGTAGTTTCGCCAATAGCTACCTGGTGTTCGTTCATGTTACCGACAACATTGTACGTTTGAGCAGCCTGTTTTATTTTGCCCATAAATTTACCGGTATCCCATTCATACACATCCAGCATTGCTCCCGCAGGATAGGTAGCTGCAGGCCAGTAATATAATTCGCCGAAAAGAGTATGCGAATCGGCGGAGTAACTGATCATACTTGAGCCATCAACTGTGGCTCCTTTGGTAACCAGAAAATTTGAACAGGCATTAACTTTGTTTGCCGAAAAAGCAAATGCAAGGCTGAGGGTAAGTAGAAAAACTGTTTTTTTCATAGTGATGTCTCGATTGTTATTTGAATATTTTTATTGTGAAAAACAAAATTTGAGAGGCCAAAAGTAGCGTAAAAGGTTGATACAAAACTATCTTTTAAAATCATTTTTCAGAAAATCGCTGAGCGTACTTCTATATCCTTATACAATATATTTAAAATCAATATGGGCTCTCTATTATGAGGTCATAACTTTATTAAAAAACAGAAAACCCGAAACACTTAATTTTAAAGTATCTCAGGTTTTTTTTTAAATTCAGGTAATGTTGTTTTTATTCAATCATCCCCACTCCTACCGTTTCGTTAGTTCCTTCATCTATAAAAATCACAGCCCCTGTAATACGGTTCTGGCTGTATGAATCGAAAAGCAAAGGTTTGGTGGTGCGTATGGTGATTCGGGCGATATCGTTCATTTTTACGTCTAAATCATCAGTGATCTGGGTAATAGTATTCACATTCACCTTATAATGAACTTCTTTTACCAGGCATCGTACATCGCG
>JFJP01027426.1_pt1 | contig 12647 bp, 11 predicted proteins | sample 431651 | NCBI WGS metagenome assembly JFJP01 (sample SAMN02602958, study PRJNA72255) | Microbial mat metagenome, whole genome shotgun sequencing project. | biome: fresh water; feature: sink hole; material: water; isolation source: purple microbial (photo- and chemosynthetic) mats found in... | reverse complement strand
ACAAAAATCCAAAAATTATCTAAAACCTTATAAATGCAATCGAATTTCTCCGCATACACGCTGTATTGTCCGAAAGACCACCCTCTTAAATGGTCACAAAGCTATTTAACCCTTGAATGTCCCCTTTGTCATACAAAGGACATGAACTATTCCCGTTGGGAATGCCTGATTTGTAAAGAGAAATACTGTGTTTCTTGCAAAAAACCACAAGTTTTTGATAATAAATGTCCATTAAATCACAAAGTATTGGAAAAACAGCTTTTTTCCAATAAATGTGATGGTTGCCGAAAATCAATAAATGGGAAAGGATTCCGAGATGAAGACTGCGATCTCGATTTATGTGAGAAATGCATGAATTTTATAGTGAAAGAAGACTGATTTTTATAATTTTATTAGTTTATTGGTTTTTATAATTGTTTTTCATTGATTTTTTTCATCAATTTTTTCCTTTGATTTTTTTCATTGTTTTTTTTTTCAAATTTATTTGTTTTTTTCTTTCAAAAATATTTTTATGAGTTCTTTACGGTTTTTCTCAAAGCCTAACTGTGAAATGTCCTAATTTTTTCTCTATTTCCCAATAATCCCCTTTCTTCTTCCATATTTTTACTAGCCAGCCCTCAAATCCTTCCCAACCCAACACGAAACCCTTAAAATTTGCCTCATTAATCCTCCAAAACCAAAACGACCAATTTCTCAATAGAAATATCTCAGAATCAACTAAAAATCTGAAATTTACCAATAGAAATGACGATAATTTTAATGATAAAAACCTTGAGAAATACACAAGAAATCGCGAGGAATTCCACGATACTGAAGAATATCGTGAGTTGATAAAATCGTTAAAAAATTTTGAATTTTTATGTGAAAATCTGAAAAACGAACTTTTTCTCACAAAGGAAAAACTAGCGAATTTTACGAGAATTTCCTCAGAATTCGATTTATTAAAAGCTCGAAATAGCGATATTTTGAGAGAAAATCAAGAAAATCAAACGAAAAACGACGAAATTCAAAGGAAAAACGAAGAAAATCAAAGGAAATATGAAGAAATTCAAAGGAAAAATACTGAAATTCAAAGAAATTATGATGAATTACACATGAATTACAATGAATTACAAAGGAAACACGATATTTTGTCACAAAAAATAAGAAATTATGATGAATTACAAATGAATTACAATGAATTACAAAGGAAACACGATATTTTGTCACAAAAACTTATGATTTCTCACGAAAATGACGAGAAAAAAGAGCTGCTTCTTCAGAGTTATGAGGATAAAGTGCTAATTCTGCAAAATGAGATGAAAAACATGAATGAATCTCTTGCTGATAAAGAAAACTACATTTTCGAACTAAAAACAGCATTAAATTCCCCAAAAAACTACAAAAGGGAGAAAATCGAGAAAAATCGAGAAAATCGAGAAAATCAAGAAAATCAAGAAAAATTAATAAGGAGAATTCAGGAGTTGAATGAAGAAGTGGAGAGATTGGGGGGGATGCTAAGGGAGATGGGGATCAGGGAAAATAAGTGGGAGGAGCTCAAAAGGAGTGGAAGAGCTTTGGAGATTGAGATCTTGCAGTTGAGAGAAGAGAATATGGGGTTAAGAGGTGAACTGAAAGAAAAGAATGGTTTTTTGAGTTTTTTGAGTTTTTTGAGTGCTTATTTATTTTGTAAATAAAGAGATTTTGAAGAATTATCAAGATGATGAGAATAACCTGCAGGAACGGATAAAGGTCAACAAATCGCAGATTTATGACATGCAGATGAAGTTGCGAGAGTCTGAGTTAGAAAATTCGCAATTATCCTATATGATGCATCCCAACCCTCCTATATATAACACTTTTCGTTTTTTATAAAACCAAAAATTTTCCTACTGCAAAAAAAATAAAATCCAATAACACAAAAAACAGAAAAAAACCCCAACTCAAAAAAACATCAAATACAAAAAAATAATATAGAAAAAAATCTTCAAAAAATTGAAAAACCTTCATAAAATTGAAAAACCTTCATAAAAATTTAATCAAAATTTTGTCAAAACGTGTCAAAAAACTTAAAACCTTATATAAAAAAAAAAAAAAAGATATCTAAAAAAATCCTCAATTCAAAAATCCCGAAATGTTCAAACCCTTCGTTCTTTTCATTCTATTGGCCTTAGCCTTCTCCGTGGAAGTCGAGCAAGAAGATGATGTTTACATCCTAACCGACGTCACTTTCGACGATTTCCTCAAAGAGCATTCCCACGTCCTCGTTGAGTTCTACGCTCCCTGGTGTGGTCATTGCAAGAAGTTGGCCCCCGAATACTCAAAAGCTGCCAAAAAGCTAAAATCTCAAGAAAACCCCACCCCTTTGGCAAAAGTCGATTCCACTGTTGAAAAAGCCGTAGCTGAGAGATTCCAAATTAAAGGCTATCCAACCCTTAAGTTCTTTATCAATGGTTCTCCAATAGATTTCAACGGAGGTCGTACAGAGGATGAGATCGTTAGTTGGATCAATAAGAAGAGTGGCACTGCTGTAAAGGAAGTGACTGACGTCTCAGGCTTTGAGAAATTCACCAGTGACAACGAAGTCTCAGTAGTGTTCTTCGGCTCGAAAGAGAGTGCTGAATTCAAAATTTATGAGAAAGTGGCCCAAGGATTAGATGACGTGGTATTCGCCTTCACCGCTTCTGAAGAACTCAGAGAAAAAAACTACGTTCAAGTGAATTCTATCGTTCTTTTCAAGACTTTTGATGAGAAACGCAATGATTTCGCAGGAGAATTGAGTGAAGCTGCTCTTAAGGCTTTTATCAGTAAAAGTTCTTTACCAACTTTGATCAAATTCGATCAAAAAGCTGCCCAGAAGATTTTCGGCGAGAATATGCCTTGTTTGTTCTTATTCCATGGCACTGATGCAGCCTCTACAGAGGCTTTAGCCGCTTTTGACGTTGCTGCTCCTTTGTTAAAAGGAAAAATACTTGTTTCGACCTCACCGATCGCTGATGGTCTTGGCAAAAGATTAGGAGATTATATCGGAGTTACTGATAGTGAGTTACCACATGTCAAAATCGTGAACCCCAACGGAGGAGAAGTGAAGAAATTCAACTATGAGGGAGAGATTAATGCTGACGGATTGGTTAAGTTCTATGAGGATTGGGTCAATGCCAGACTTAAACCCGTTTTTAAGAGCGCACCACTACCAGAAACCAATGATGAACCTGTGAAGGTATTTTATAAATAAAAAAAATTATGAGTTTTGAAAAAATTTTTTTGTTTGTTTGGATTTTTAGGTAATTGTCGGAAAAAATTTCCAAGATATTGTGCTTGATTCTACTAAGGATGTGCTTTTAGAATTTTATGCTCCATGGTGTGGACATTGCAAAAGCGTAGAAATTTTATTTTAATTTATCTATTTTTTTAAAAAAATATCGCTTCTTTTAAAGATTTTTAGTGTTTTTTGTTTGTTTGAAATTTTATATTAAATTTCTCATTTTTATATTTAGTTGGCACCAATCTATGACTTAGTTGCAGAAAAACTCGCAAAAGTGAACCCGAATATCGTGCTCGCGAAATGTGATGCCACTGCCAATGAAATCGAAGGAATTCCAATCCAAGGATTCCCAACACTGAAATTCTTCCCAGCCAATAATAAAACCCCTCTTGATTTCTCAGGAGAAAGAACTGAAGATGGCATCCTCATCTTTTTGAAATCCATGACAACGTAAATTTTATAAATTTTGTTAATTTTGTTAATTTTTTCATTTTCTTTTTTTTCTTATAAAAAGTAATTTTTCTTTATCAATAGTTTCCCTTGGGTCGAATTGCCTGAAGCTGTTCCAAAGACTGAAGAAGTTGTTGAAGAACCAGTCGTAGCTCCTGTTGAGGCAGAAGTGAAAAAGGAAGATCTTTAAATAATTCGCTTTAAAAATTAAAAATTACCCGAAAAAATTAAAATTGGGTTAATTTTGAAAACAAACAAAAACAATTTTTTTTGAATCTCCTTATAAATAAAAATAAGGAAAAATTTTTATAAAATTAAAAAGGTAACTTTTAAATTTTCTAATTAAAAAAAATTCAAAATTTCAAAAAACCGAAAATTCGAGACAATTTGAAAATTCAAAATTTCCATTTCAAGTCAAGATTCGTGATAAAATATTACAAAAAAATTAAAAAATGTCTGAGACAATAGATAAAACCTTTGGAAATCAAAGGCCCACCTACGGTTTCCAATTCATCTCTGATTTCGACCCTCGTATTTTCCTTTAATTTCTCGCTTTTTTTCAATTCTTTATAAAGGTCGATATGGTGAATTGAAAGAAGAATTTGAGTTTGCAGATTTTAATAAAAATGGAACATTGAGCAAAAGGGAATTAGAGGAGTATCTGACAAATAAAATGAAGAATATATTGAAAGACGAATATCGTCCCAATTTTATCGATGAGATATTTGCAAAGATGGATGAGAATTATGATGGAATAGTTACAATGTAATATTTTTCATTTTTTCGTAAAAAACTGACTATCGCCTATTTTTTCAAAAAAGAGAAGAGTTTTCGCATTTTTATTATCGTATTGAAGATGATTTCAACTTAAAAATCAAGCATTTGATTGAAGAAAATGAGGATTTGGCTTTAAAAACAAAGAAGCTAGAGACTGATTTACGCACGGTTTTTTCTCATTCTCTTTATCTTTATGTAAAATTCCTATCAATTTAGTCAATACTGATAAAACCCACCAGTTTTATTCATTTGAATGTAATTTTTTTTTCAAAATACCAATAAAAATTATTAAAAAAAGATCATACAAGGGAATTTTTCAGATTTAAAGACAATTTCATCAGATATTAAGAATATGAAGTTAAGGGTATCAGTTCATTATCAATCAAGTGAACAAAACTCAAGAACAAGTTCTGAATTTTATTTTAATTTTCAATTAAAAATTCATTTATATACCTAGTTTTTAGCACTTTGAACCCTATTTGGAATGATATTTTGGTTTTTGATGTTGATAATCGTAAATTTTATGATAAAATAAAGGAATTTCGCATGTTTTCATAGGAGATAATTTGAATTTCACGATAACTTTGGAACAAATGGAGAAAGTTCATCAGAAATTAGAGAAAAAGAAAGAATTAGGCCGGTGCAATTTAACATTTCAAAGTCCAGATCATATCCCTGCAGAAGAATATCCCATAAATATCTTCGATTCAGTGAACAAGGGGGTTAGAATTGGAAGCATTGAAATACTATTTGAGTTTATTCATAGCAAAGTTCCTTATAATTTTAATTTATTAATATGTTTTTTTTTGCAAAATCATTTTTTTTTTAATAATAAATAGAAAAAAATTAGTGTTTTTTTTGCTTTTAAGCAAAAATCAGACTTTTTTCTATCATTCAAATCATGTGTTTTTATTAAAATTACACTTTTTTTAAAATAAAACAGACGGTCACAACAGAGAAAATGATCAGAAATTTAAAGCTTCAAATTGAAGAGAATTTGAATACGATTAAACTAACAGAGAATGATCTAAAATATTTGCATAAACTCTTCGGAACAATACCCACTATGGCGAAGCCCGCGCCTGAAGCACTCACTTATAACTATGGTTTCTTCGACAATTTCAGCCTATTATTTCAACCTATTGACAAGTTTACTCCTAAATTCGGAGTGAATTTACAAACAAATAAGGATTATGTAATAAAATTCTTTTGAATTTATAATAAAAATTTGATTTTTTGCTTTGATTTGTGATTTTCTTAAAAAAGCTGTCTTATTGGGAGATTGTTCTTTTTCAATATTTCCCTTTTATAATTTTCATTTTCTCTTTGATCATCTGCTTCACAAGAGCTGATTTTCTGACTCTTTTCTTCTGTTTGAAGCTGATGCCTTATGGGAGATTTGAATGGTTAAAGTTTCAATTTCTTTATGCAAAACTGATTCTTTTATTGGTTTTAACCACTGATTTCTTTTGGTTTATTTGATTTGCTTGTTAAATAAAATAACAGTTAAATAAATTCAAGGCTGGTTTTTACCTACCCTGAATGGACTCACCAAACCTTGGCTATTTCACAGGGGGGACATGCGATGAATTGCATGGTTTGGGTTATGTCTTTGATAAATTTTTTCTTTAAGGTAAAAAAAATTAATTAATTTTTTTGTTTGAATTTCTTCATGAATTTATAGATATTGTATGAGGTATTTTTAATATACATCTTTCATAAAGTGAACCATGGATATGGTTACAATTCACCTGACGTAAAGCCGATTCAGCGATAAAAAATGGATTTAAATAAATATTTTAAAAATTGACCCTGAAATTTTTGCTTATTAAAGTTTTTTTTTAATTATTTTTTTTCATAAATCTATTAAAAAAACAAACAAATGAAATTTACGATAGAATTCTAGCTTCTATCCCCTCTTTAATCTATATCTGAATAATGATCACTTCGTTTTCCCCATTTACCTTTAGGAGATAATTCATGGAATTTACTCTTTGGTGAAATCGGAACATGTAAATATCCTGTTAAATTCTTACCTTTTCTAGCCTTAGTTTTCGGTGAGGTAATTTTAGTTTTATTGGTATTTTCGTTCAGATGATTAAGTTTTCCACAGAGATAGATTTCTTGTTTATTGGGGTTAATGATGGCGAATTGTAATTGTGATTTGTTTTGATCGAGCAAATTGAAATCAGTGATGTTTTTTACGTTGTAATTCGATAATTGCGGTAAATTTTGTTGAAGAGTGCCGATTTGTTGATTATTTTGGCTTTTTTGATTATTTTCGTTATTTTGATTAATTTGATCAATATTTTCATTATTTTGACTGTTTTGACCATTATTTTGATTGATTTGATTAGTGAAAAAAGCATTTATCATATTATAATTCGGGCTAGGGTCTGATAAATTTGAGAGGCTTGATAACGACCCAAAGGTATTATAGCTAGAGACTAGGCTTTTAAAGCTATCTCCTGAGGTGTTTGATGAGGATTTATTATTATTATTTTCCTCTTGTTTTATTTTCTGCAGCAAGGGGTTTATAGGAAATGGTGGATTCGGTAATATAAAGCTTGGGAATCTGAAGCCGCTTTGTTTTTTTTCTTCTTCTTCTGTATTTTTTTGTATATTTAATTTCTTTTGGTCTTCATATTTCATTTGTTCAGAGTTTTTCATGGTATTATAGTTATTGAATGAGTTAATGGATTCATTAAATTGATAATCTTTATTAATATCAATGGAAGGATTGACAGGGATGTTCGTTGCTGATTGAGGTGCTTGAAAAACCCCACTTAGCCCACTTTGGTACTGGTTATTCATAAGAAATGGAGAGGTTGGATTCATGTTTTGTGGATTATTCATTATTTTTTGCATTTTTTGAAGGTTTTGAAAATTTTGGTAATTGTTGATATTTGAATTGTTAGAAAGAAGAAATTTTTCAAAAAGTTCCATGTTTTTCTGCATGTAGTAGTTATTTAATTGGGCTTTTGTGGATTCGAGTATGGGGTCGTTCAAAGGGTTGTTTAAGAGGTTGGGGTTCAAGGGGTTGTTGTTCAAAAGGTTGTTTAATGGATTATTCAATGGATTATTCATTTGATTATCCATTTGATTATTCATTGGATTATTCATTGGATTATTCATTGGATTATTCATTTGATTATTCATTGGATTATTCATTGGATTATTCATTGGATTATTCATTGGATTATTCATTTGATTATTGGGCGTATTACTCATGATATTAAACATTTGATTATTCATTTGATTATTCATTCGATTATTAATTGAATTATTATTATTTAGATTAATCCTTTGAATATCCATTGGATTATTCAATGGATTATTCATTTGATTACTTAATGCATTATTCATTTGATTATTCATTTGATTATTTATTTGATTATTCATCGGATTATTTATTGGATTACCTAAGGCATTGTTTATTTGATTGATCATTTGTTTATTCAACGAATTATTATTCATTTTCACCGGATTATTCATCATTTGATTCCCAATAATCTGGCTGCTATTATTAACGCCACTTTGAATATTCGTCCCACTAATTCCTCTATTTAGATCAGCCATCGTCGGAGTTATCATACTCAAAGACTGTGCTGTATTAGTGCTCATTAAAGGGTTCAATGCAAGGAAGGGATTCTGTGGATAATTGTCATTTTGTTGATTATTTAGATAAAAAGGCATATTGTCATCGTAATCAAATCGCAACAATTCAAATAAAATATTTCCTTTTTTTTCGAGTTCCAAGTCACGTAAATGCAGAATATTTCGTTCTTTTATCAAAAATTTCTTGTCTCTTTTAATACTATCAGAAAGAATTGATTCTCCTTCAACCTGATTTGTCTCGATTTCCATTTGTTCAGTCTGAGTGTCAGATTTTTGGGAAGTTTGCTCCTTTTTATTGATCAATTTCTTTAGTATTTCCTTTTCGAAATCTTCGGAAGGTGCGGAAGTATTACTGTTAAAACTCAAATCATTCATGTTTTCAGAAGTTTTCCGAATTTTATTTTTCTCCTTCCTCACAATGCTGTTGTAACGGTTTTTCACTGCGTTTTCTGTTCGACCGACTAGTTTTTTAGAAATTTCCGACCATTTTTTGCCAAGTTCTTTCACTGCTTTTAAAAGATTTACGTCTTCTTCTAATCCCCATATGCCTCTATTAATAATTTTCAAAAATATTTACAAAAAATCAACAAAATTGGAAAAAAATTGATAATAATTAAAGAAAAACTGAGAAAATTTTATAAATAACTTTTTGAGGTTTGGATCTAAATAATTATTCCAACGTTCTCTGCATAATTTCCCAGATCGAAAGATCAATTCCCCATTACTTTTATAGACTTCTTTCGCGATATCGGACCATTTAATATCTTTTTTTACCCTAAAATTTTCATTTATAAATAAATTTAATAATTTTTATTCCTATTTTATAAAAACTTTAATAAATTCTTTAGAGTTTGATCTTCCTCTTCACTCCATGGGGTCTCTTGAAGGTTAATTTTAGTGATTGATAGCCATTTGAAATTGCATAATTCAGCTGTTTTTGAAGGAATCATCGAGGAGATTATAGCCCAATCCCGTTCAGTCTTTGAATGAATTTATTTTTATGAAAGATGAAAGAGAAAAAAATACAAGTCTTTTAAAATCCACAAGCTTCATAAAACAATATCTCACAACAATCCATACTAATAAGACTAAATCCTCATAATACCAGTTTCTGGTTTGTGTTTTTGTCAGCAAAATTCTTGAAAAATTAATTTGAGTTTTTTAAAAAAAATTTGGAGGGTTTTAAAAATTTGTAAAATATTTAAAAATAAAAAAATTCATTTTAATTGGAAAATACTTTTATGTTACCTTTGCATGATTTTTGAGAAAATATCCATTATTTCTTTGCTTTCAGGAAAAACTTCAAATGGGACTTTAAAATAGGATTTGAAAACTTTCATATTAATAGGCATGTCCTTAATGTGATTGGCTTGCCATAAAAAATTGTTCAAGTTCTGCTTATTGATCAGGAAACGTTGGTTCAAATCGTATTTAATAATATCTTGGATTGAATTGGGATTTAATGACTGTTCGCTTGGTATTGCTGCTTGATTTTTTTCATTGTTCAACATAATCTCCTCTAGTAATTTATTTATTTTTAGACTTGAATTTTTAATTCATCACAACAACCTATATTTGTGATAGATGAGCCAGTGAAGAGAGGGATGTTTAAATTTGGTGGCTCGAACTGGAAATCTTGAAGGTTGGAATTCATAAAAGTTGTTTTGGATTTGATTTGCTTAATTACTTATGTTTTACATAAATTCATGATTAAATTAAATTATCTTAATTTTTTTTTTTTTTTTTATAAATTTAGTAATTTTAAAAAAATCGATCGTTTCAACTTTAAATAGAAAACATAATATTTTTATTTTTTTTAATTTATAAACATATCTTTAAAGAAAAAATCAATCAATTATTTTTCTTTATTTTATTCGTTGTTAATTTTTTTCTAATATGACTTTTTGATTAATTTAAATATATTTTGACCCCAAAGCCAAGAAAGACCCCATCATCATCCCATAAATGCTTGGTATAGAAATCAGCATCCCAATCGTTTCCTTCTCATGAGTTCTTCCGCTTTCCAAAGCCGCAATCATCAAAGCATTTGTCAAAATGCCTCCAATCACACTAAAAGCTATCAAATGCAGAATACAAAACCAATCATTATTCACAAAATCATCTTGCTCGCTATTTTTAATCAAAATAAAGCTTGCCCAAAACAAAAACCTCAAAAGAACCAATATTCTAAAGGTATTAATTCTTAGCCTTAAAGGCCAAAGTGTGAGTATTTTCGCAACGCTATCAGAAGAATTAAACAACAAGATCCATAAAAGTGAGTTCCAAGAAGCATCTAACCCAAATAGTCTTTTTTTGATAACCATTCCAGGAAATACAAATAAGCTTTGAGCGAATAATAAAAGAATTAAGAACATCATTGGGGATATTTTTTTTAATATGGGGAAGAAATAACCCCAGTTTAATTTGTTTTTATTATTCTTGCGGACTGAATTTGTTGAGCAATTCATCATATCGTTTTGTATGTTCACGTTTTTTATTTGTATATCCATAGATTGAAAATTTATGGGATAGGAATCTTTTCTGCTAAAATTGATGCTTTGTGTTGGTTGGTTGATTTCTATCTCGAAATTTTTTTGATTACCAAGCAGCGATTCATCATTTTTATTGACTTTGTCTTCTTCATTTACAGAGTCTACAGATAAAATAGAGCTCATCAGATTCTTATATTTCTGCATTTTTGCATTCTCATCCATTTCAACCTGTCGAAAACTTTTGAAATCATTCAATTGTGAGCCCAAAATGCTTTGCGCGAGACTTTGTTTGAATTCACGGTACAGACACGTGAAATATAACTGCGTTGTGATAAGTTTCTCATATAGGAGGATCGCGATTATTATAATAACAATTGCTGTAATTATAAAGCCAATAGTACTATAAATCAATGGATTTTCACTATTTTCCATTGTTTTCATTAAAATCATTCTTAAACCCACCGTGAATAAACCAGCAAAGCTATTACCTAAGAAGAATAAAGGGGTATATTCCAAAGGAAACACATAGCATAAAGCAGTTGAACTTGTTTGAAAGACAGTGTTAAAACTACCAAGAAAAAAAACGAGAATCAATAAAATCCAATATAAGGATTGTTGTGATGAAACCAATGGGATCAATAACAATAATGTAAGAATTGAGATGATTGAAAACAGTGAATGTTTCATTCGAACGTTCAAAGTCAAATAAAATGATAAAAAATAGATCAAAATCGCAAAGATCCCTTGACCGATAAAATTGGGGATTATAATGGACTGTGCTACATTATAAGCAGGGTACTTGGTGATGTAAAAATCAAGCGTCGAAAGAATCGTAAACCAAGGGATCGCACCACAGAAACCCTGAATAAAGAAGCAGATTCTATAGAATAGGAAAGATTGTTTCTGTGGTTTTGTATCCATGCTTAACAAAAATTAAGAGGGTTTTTTAATTTTTGATTTTTATTTAAAAGTTCAAATTTTTAGAACTTTTAGGAAAAAATATTTTTCAAGTAAAGTTTTAAACAAAATAGAAAAGTGAATAAATGAAAAAAACAACTAACTATAAGGCTTAATATTTTAAAACAAGTTCTGCTCTTTAAAGAAAGTAGGTTTTTCATTGGCTTTATCTACTAATTTATCAAAAACTCTTTTGGTTTCTAAAAGCAAAGGGGGAGAATTAGGCATTTGAATTTTTCTCACTCCAATTGAATTTGCTAATTTTAATTGATCTTTTATATAAAAATTTTAGAGGTAAAATGTGTAAAAAAAGGAAACCTTGATTTATATTGAGTTGATGATAAAATTTGTTCAAACCAATATTTTTTATCTGTATTTTTTCGTTTTTTAACTGATTTTTTTCGTTATATTTATTTATTTCAAAACTATTTTGTAGAGCCATTTTTGATGAATTTATAAAAATCTGATTTCTCATGATTTCAGGCGAATCTGACCGATTTGTGTTTTTAATCAAATCTTTCATTTTTTTCTCATTCAAATAAAAATTGATCTTAAACATTGGATTGTTATTAATATTAGTCTGTCCATTCTTTGAAGCAGTAAATTCATTCTTTCCATTTATCGGGCTTTTACACCCTTTTGGAGAATTCTTATAAAGAATCGGAGGCAATTTTTCATTGTTTTGATCATTTTTCTTATAATTGTATTTTTTTAACAAATCAGTTAAACCTTGTAATTCTTCAGGATTTGCATATTTTCTTAAAGTTTTTAATGGAGTTTTGGGTCTTTCTAACACTTTTTCTGAGTTCATATGCCTCGCTCGAGGGGAATAGCTCCTAGTTCTTGGGGCGTATAAGCTTAAACTGATTTGTTGTTGGAAGTAATCAAAAGTGTTGATTATAAACTCCTCAAATTGAGGATTTTCTACAGTGATACTGTGAAAACTATCTTCTGATGATAATGAATCTCGTTTTTTTTCAGTTGTATATGGTGTTTGGTCTTGTAAAAATGTTGTGATTATTGTGTTTTTCTTTAAATTAATAAAAATTTGTTACTTTTTTGACAAAAAGAATAATCCATTTTTTTTTTTAATTGTGAATTTTAAGGAA
>JFJP01039786.1_pt1 | contig 12648 bp, 10 predicted proteins | sample 431651 | NCBI WGS metagenome assembly JFJP01 (sample SAMN02602958, study PRJNA72255) | Microbial mat metagenome, whole genome shotgun sequencing project. | biome: fresh water; feature: sink hole; material: water; isolation source: purple microbial (photo- and chemosynthetic) mats found in... | reverse complement strand
CTGACATTTTTTATGCCTGAGTGTTTGCTGCAACTCTCAAATAGTTTTGCAAGATCTCTTGTAAGAGTTTCCTTGTCAGCCGGATAGAATCTTCCTGCCGCGACCGGCTGTCTGTCGATGGTATTATTTTGGGAAAAAGTTACCATAATATTTATTATTGAAAGCAACAGAATTGATACTGTTCGCATGATAGTAACAATTAATTGGCGTATTAAAGTTATGCCAAAAAATTGAAAGAAGTTACTTTAAATGTCTCAATTGTAGAGTAAAACTCTTTCCTGGGCATCCTGAATACCAGTTTCACCAGACATTAATCAATAAGTACGAATGAATTTATGGAAGGTTATCGGGAACAGGAAAAAGAGAAAAGGTAACAGGAGTATGACGCGAGAAACAGTGAAGCTTAAATAAAAACCATTTTATCCTTAATGATCTCTCCTTTCTGGTCAGTGCCGTAAACTTTAATACCTATACTGATCTCGGGTGTACCTATCACATCAATAATGGGGCATAATTCGTCTTTAAAATCATCCTCATCCATATTGTCAAACTCCTCAATATCAATATACAGATGTATCATCAAAGTGTGGTCATTACTTTTAATAGAACAGAGTGCTTTAACTATTTTCGCAATCCATATTGATGATGAGGTATTAAAATATTCAAGATTAAGTCTGAGATTGGTGGTAAGTCTTGGATTTTCAGCATATTCAATAACCCAATCAAGCACTTGCTGGTAGAGTTTTGCAGCATTTTCCGGTATTGATTTTCCCGACAAAATAAGATCACCAGAATGAAGATTTAAATCAATTTCCGGAGTTTTTACGCTAGGTTCAATATAAAGGTTTTTAAGTTTCAAGATATAACTATGTTTATGTAAATATTTTCTGAGTAAAATTTCTAATCAAAATTAGATAACTTTTCTTTCAGCATAGATCTCCTTTATCAAAAAGAAATGCTTAGTAATCAAAAAAAAAGGTTGTTTGACATAATATGGAGATTTTTTTGTCTTTTTTTTGCTTTCCTTTTGATCATGTTTTCTTGTATATCAATATTTTAAAATGTTATCTTTGCCACCTGAAATTTGTTAAAAATAAAGATGGAAATTGTTCTTAAAGATGCAATAAAAGAAGCTGTTAAATCAATATATAATAGCGAGGTTACGGATGATCTGATCCAGATACAGGAAACACGAAAAGACTTTAAAGGCGATTTCACACTTGTTGTGTTTCCTCTGCTGCGTTTCTCCAAAAACACTCCTGAAGTAACAGGGGGAAGCATAGGGAATTATCTGGTTGAAAAATTTCCTGCAGTCTCAGGATTTAACGTCATTAAAGGATTTCTGAATATTGAGATCTCCGATTCATGGTGGGTGGCATATTTGCAAAACCTGGCTATGGAAACAACTCACCTGGAAAAATGCAAGGTAGCTGAGCCTGAAACCATACTTGTAGAGTACTCATCTCCAAATACAAACAAGCCCCTGCATCTTGGGCATATACGAAATAACCTTCTTGGCTTTTCTCTTTATAAAATACTTTCTGCTTGTGGACACAGAGTTATTAAGACAAATATTGTAAATGACCGGGGAATTCATATTTGCAAATCTATGCTTGCGTGGAAGAAATTCGGAGATGGGGAGACTCCAGTTTCATCAGGATTGAAAGGAGATCATCTGGTTGGCAAGTATTATGTTTTATTCGAAAGGGAATTCAGAAGAGAGGTTGAGAACCTTGTACAGGGAGGGATGGATGTGGCTGAAGCAAAAAATTCCGCCACGCTTATGAAAGAAGCGCGGGAAATGCTTTTAGCCTGGGAAGCTGGTGATAAAGAGACTGTTGATCTCTGGTCGATGATGAATGAATGGGTATATGCAGGCTTTGACGAAACATATAAAAAATTAGGTGTTGATTTTGATAAGATTTATTATGAATCTGATACTTATAAAGTCGGAAAAGATATAGTTCTTTCTGCTCTTAAAGAGAATATTCTTTACAGGAATGAAGATAGTTCCATATGGGCAGATCTTACTCCTGAAGGATTGGATCAGAAGCTTCTTCTCAGATCTGATGGAACAGCAGTTTATATGACTCAGGATCTTGGAACAGCTGTCGACCGTTATAATGAGTATAAATTTAATAAGAATATTTATGTTGTTGGAAATGAGCAAAATTATCATTTTCAGGTCTTAAAGGCTGTTCTTAAGAAAATGGGATATACCTGGGCCGATGGTCTGATCCATTTTTCATACGGTATGGTAGAATTGCCTGAAGGTAGAATGAAATCGCGTGAGGGTACAATAGTTGATGCAGATGATCTCATAAGGGAGATGCAGGACACTGCAATGGAGGTATCTCTCGAGCTGGGCAAACTGTCTGATTTTTCAGATGAAGAAAAGGTAGATGTCTTTCGTAAGATAGGTCTTGGTGCCCTGAAGTATTATATCCTGAAGGTTGATCCTCGCAAAAACATGACCTTTAATCCCGTGGAATCAATTGATTTTAACGGTAATACAGGTCCGTTTATTCAATACACTTATGCAAGAATAAAATCTGTTTTCAGAAAAGCTGATCAGTTGGGAGTAAAACCTGATCAGAAGATGCTGGCCAGAGCAAAAGCTGGAAACAAAGAAATAGTACTTATTAAGTTGCTCAGGAAATTCCCGCAAATAATTTCGGAAGCTGCAACCAGCTATAGCCCGGCAATACTTGCAAATTATTGTTATGAACTGGCCCGGGAGTATAACCAGTTTTATCACGACTACTCTATTCTTGGTGAAGAGGATATGAGCATCAGAAATCTGAGACTTGTGCTTTCTGAGGTCACAAGCCGGATTTTGTACACAGGCATGGGATTGTTGGGTATTGAGATGCCTGAAAGAATGTAGTTTTAAGTAAATAATATCGGATAAATATATGTTTGAAAATTTAAGTGAACGACTGGAGAAATCCTTTAAACTTCTCAAGGGACAAGGCAGGATATCTGAAATAAATGTTGCAGAGACACTTAAGGAGGTTCGCAGAGCACTGCTTGATGCTGACGTCAATTTTAAGATTGCAAAACAATTTACTGACTCTGTAAAACAGAAAGCTCTGGGGCAGGAGGTTTTGAAATCGGTGAACCCTTCTCAGATGATGGTTAAGATTGTTCATGATGAGCTGGTTCAGTTAATGGGTGGCGATAAAACCGACATTAATATTAAGATCAATCCTTCAATCATTCTTATTGCTGGTCTGCAGGGCTCCGGAAAAACAACTTTCAGCGGAAAACTTGCAAAACTTGTAAAGAGCAAAAGAGGTAAAAATCCCCTGCTGGTTGCATGTGATGTATACAGACCAGCAGCAATAGAGCAGTTACGGATAATTGGGACCCAGGTAGATGTACCTGTTTATACTGAAGATGGAAATCTTAATCCGGTTGAAATTGCGCGGAATGCAGTAAAAGAGGCAAAGAAAAAAGGATATGACCTCGTGATAATAGATACAGCTGGTCGCCTGGCTGTTGATGAGGAAATGATGAAGGAGATTTCATCAGTAAAGAATGCTGTTAACCCGCATGAGATTCTGTTTGTTGTTGATTCAATGACTGGCCAGGATGCTGTAAATACCGCAAAGGAATTTAATGACAGGCTTGATTTTGATGGTGTTGTATTGACAAAACTCGATGGCGACACACGGGGTGGCGCTGCGCTATCGATTAAATCAGTAGTAAATAAACCTGTTAAATTTGTCAGTACAGGTGAAAAAATGGATGCAATTGACATCTTCTATCCGGGCAGAATGGCTGACAGAATTCTGGGTATGGGCGATATTGTCTCCCTTGTTGAAAAGGCTCAGGAACAATTTGATGCGGAGGAGGCCAGAAAACTTCAAAAAAGAATTGCAAAAGACCAGTTTGACTTTAATGATTTTATAACTCAAATTCAGCAGATTAAAAAAATGGGTAACGTCAAAGATCTCATGTCTATGATTCCTGGCGTTGGAAAGGCTGTGAAGGATCTTGATATTGATGATAATGCATTTAAGGGAATTGAATCAATTATTAAAAGCATGACCCCGGAAGAGAGAGTAAATCCTGTTGTCATCAACGGTAGCAGACGCAAACGAATAGCTATGGGAAGTGGTACAACAGTACAGGAGGTTAACAAATTGCTTAAACAGTTCGACGAGACACGGCGCATGATGAAGATGATGACTAAAGGTGGTAACGTTGCCAAACTTATGGGAAAAAAATAGTAACAGCCATGTATATAATAATTGACGGTAAAAAGATCGCATCAGAAATTAAAAAGGAGATAGCAGACAAGGTTGCTCTTTTAAAAGCAGAAGGCAAAAAGGTACCTCATCTTGCTGCAATTCTTGTTGGTGATAATGGCTCAAGCGAGACTTATGTGGCAAGCAAGGTGAAAGACTGCGGAGAAGTTGGATTTAAATCTTCACTTATCAGATTTGAAAATACGGTATCTGAACTTGTCCTGCTTGATAAAATTGCTGAACTTAATTCGGATGAAGATGTGGATGGATTCATTGTTCAGCTGCCATTACCTTCACATATATCAGAAAATAAAGTAATTGAAGCTATTGATCCAGCGAAAGATGCTGATGGTTTCCATCCTGTGAATCTGGGAAAAATGATGATTGGTATTCCGGGATTTCTCCCGGCAACTCCGGCAGGAATTATTGAACTCATTAAAAGGTATAAGATTGAGACCTCGGGAAAGAACTGTGTAGTTATTGGACGAAGTAATATTGTTGGAAGGCCGGTTAGTATCCTTCTCTCTCAAAAAGGGATGGATGCTTCAGTAACAGTTGTTCACAGCCGTACTAAAGATATTCAAAGTATAGTAAGTCAGGCAGATATTGTTATCGCAGCTATTGGTTCCCCGGCATTCGTTACTGAAAGCATGATTAAAGAGGGAGCTGTTGTGATCGATGTGGGAACAACCCGTGTTGCTTCTCCCGAAACCAAATCGGGTTTCAGACTTATTGGTGATGTTGACTTCGAAAATGTTGCTCCTAAATGTTCTTTTATTACTCCTGTTCCCGGCGGTGTTGGCCCCATGACCAGAGTAATGCTTCTGCTCAATACTCTGATTGCTGCTGAAAGAAATTAGTCTAAATGTATTTCTTTCTAATCCTGAAACTCAATTCCGGTAAAATAGAGATCAAAATTTCCTTTTCCTCCAGGTCTGTCGGAAGAGAACATCATGAAGTAATTGGAAAATTCAGGATGAAATCCAATTACCGGTCTGTACTCATTTGATGAGGTATTTATGCCTGGTCCCATATTTACTGGTGAATTCCACTTCCCGTTTTTGAAAATTGAGTAGTAAATATCAAAACCACCTAACCCTCCTGGTCTGTTTGATGCAAACACAATAATTTTCCTGAAAACCATTGGACACTTATCATCTTCAGGGCTGTTTATGCTGTCAACAGTTGTGGATATTTCAAAATCACTGCTTAACCATGCCGATATTTCTGTTTCAGCCGGCCTTATATGAAGATATACATCAAAGTTCCCATCCTGATCTGAAATATAGTAGGCGGAATCGAGGTTCGTATCAAAACATAAATAGGCATCATTAAAACTTGTATTTAGGAGATTGGCAGGATGTGGCCCATCGATGTCAGGAAGTGTGCTTCCTGAAACGGGTCTGTTCCTGAAATAATAAAGATCGAGATTCCCCTCATCATTTTCTGATGATGTGATTAAATATTCGTACCCATCCAGCGTGCTCCACAGCCGGTATGGCCCAAAATCATCTCCGGATGTATTTGCGATATTTGTCAGCTTACTGAGAAATGAATCATTTGTCATCTCTGTACCTATCCCAAAAGCCCCTGTTGTCTGGTCAAAAGAAAATGTAACAATCGCCTGCTCCAGGTCAAACTGTCCTCCGGAACTTCTTCTGTTACTCGAAAATATTATGGGTAGATTATCATAAATCTGATGAATATCAAGATTATAATCATCAAATGACGAATTAATATCATTCAGGTTTATTACCGAGTCGGGGAAAGTTCCTGTTGGAAACTTAATTGGATCTTCAGATTTCCTGCAACCATTAAAACAGATCGTGACTGAAATAAAAAGGAAATACAATAATATATTTAAAACGTAAAAATGCTTCTTCATCCGCATATATTCTATATTTAAAGAACCAGTTTATGCAAATATATTAATATAAAATGAAAAACCGGGTAGGGGACCCGGTTCTTCAAAGGTAGAATTTAGGTTAATTCTAGGGTAATTAGGTTATCTGATTTAATTGTAGTTCTATTTTACAAACAATAGATGAATATTTGGTTCATGAGGTTGCGTGTAAAAATAAAAAAAAGAAAGAATTTAATTATTCGTGTTGTATTGTTCTGTTAAACAGGTGTTTATAAAATTTGTGAAATGTTGATAATTGTGTATTTCTCAAAAGACCCTTATAAAAAAAATAGTATTAATTTTACAGACATATTTTTGTGAGCTATGGAAGATGATAAGTATGGATTTTCCTTTGAGGAAGATGTGAAGCAGGCGGTACAGAAGTTTGAGATAATGAGGAAGAATAATGAGAATTATTTTTTTGATGTTGTTGAATTTGAAACTATTATCGATTTTTATATTGAGAGTAATAATTCATTAAAGGCTTTTGAAGCTGCCATACTTGCTACGGAACAGCATCCTAATTCTGTTTCAATACAATTAAGGAAAGCCAGAGTATTACTTGATAAGGGCAGGGCAGTGGAGGCTCTCAGGATTCTTAAAAAGCTTGAGAGCATTGAGCCAGGTAATCACGAAATATATATTGCTAAAGGAACAGCTCTTGGAATACTTGGCGATATTCAGGGAGCCAGAAGAATGTTTGACTTTTCACTTACCCTTGACTCGGAGGATATAGAAAATATTTTATTTTCAATTACATCTGTTCTTCAGAATCTTAATTATTACGAGCATATGATACCGTATATGACCAGGCTGGTAGACATGGAGCCGGAATTTAAAGCTCATCTCTATGATCTGGCATATGCTTTTGAGAAAATTGAAGATTTTGATAATAGTATTAAATATTACCTTCAGTATCTTGAAGAAGAACCTTTTTCTGATAGCGCCTGGTACAATCTTGGAATAATATATAATAAGCTGGAATTGTTTGAGAAATCCATGGAGGCATACGACTATGCCCTTGCTATTAATTCTCAGAATACATTTGCACTGTTTAATAAAGGTAATATTCTTTGTAATATTGAAAGATACTCTGATGCTATCCCGGTTTACCATGAATACCTGGAAAATGAACCTGATAGTTTTGAAGCAATGACTTATCTCGCAGAATGTTATGAGAAAACAGGTGAGGTAATTATGGCTCGAAAGTATTATCAGGAGGCTATTGAATTGGCTCCCGACTTTGCTGACCCATGGTTTGGACTTGGTGTTATTGCTCTAAATACTGGTTTTACTGATGAAAGCCTCATTTACTTCAGAAAAGCCGTTCGCCTGGATGATGAAAATCCTGAAATATGGTATCTGCTAGGAAAAGCTCATTATGCGAAAGGTGAAAAGAAAGCTGCTTTAAGATGCTTCAGGGAAGCTCTTAAACTTGATGCATATTACGATGAAGTATGGTCCGATCTTGGCTCAATCATACTTGAGGATGGCCTTGCATCAAAAGCCCTTCCTTATCTTGAGCACGCTTATAAAATAACAGGTGATGTTCCGGGAATAAACTATCTGCTTGCATCGTTCCATCTGGTTGCAGGAAGTTCTGATAAAGCGTTTCGCCACCTTTCACTTGCAATAGGCATGGACAGAGATCTTTTCAATGAGTTTGAGGATATTCTTCCTCCCGTACTTTTTACGAGAAAGATTAGAAAACTTCTTGAGGAAAACGGTTTAAATAAAAAATTTACATCAGATAAATTGTGAAATTGATGAAAAGTATACTTCCATTTATGCCTGCGAGGCCGGATAAACCCAGAAATTCTGGAATAACAATGGTAATGGATAAGGGTTTAAGTATCAGGGAGGCTGAAGATTTTATGTCCGTTGGAAGTGAATATACTGACCTTGTAAAACTTGGATTTGGCACATCTCTTATTACTCCGGGCTTTGAGAAGAAAATTTCAATATATAAGCGCTCTGGTGCAATTCCTTATTTTGGGGGAACTCTCTTTGAAGCTTTTATTGTAAGGGATATGTTCAGAGAGTATATCAATTTTCTTGATAAGAATGAGATTCAGCTTGTTGAAGTCTCTGACGGATCTTTTGATATTGAACATAAAAGGAAACTGGAATACATAAATATACTGGCCGAAAGGGTTACTGTTATTTCTGAAGTAGGGTCCAAAAAAGCAAATGTGGTTTTCTCTCCCGATGAATGGGTAGCTATGATGAAGGCAGAACTTGCTGCCGGGTCTGTAAAAGTAATTGCAGAAGCCAGGGAATCTGGAACAACGGGTATATATAATGATGATGGATCAATTAACAACAAAATAATAAGTGCAATTACTGAACATGTAAAAATGGATAATGTTATCTGGGAAGCTCCGCTTAAGTCTCAGCAGGCCTGGTTTATAAAGCACTTTGGAGCAAATGTCAATCTTGGTAATATAGCGCCAAACGAGATTATCCCCCTCGAGTCGCTGCGCCTTGGTCTGAGGGGCGATACCTTTTTCCAGTTTCTTCCTGAAAATATGAAACAATAGGACCCTTCTTTTTATTCTACCTAAACTGATTCACTGAAATGAGAAAATATGGCCTGGTTGGATATCCTCTCGGACATTCTTTCTCGAAAAAGTACTTCTCCGGAAAATTTCTGAATGAACATATTGCTGATTGCTCCTATGAGAATTTCCCTCTTGTAAATATTAATCTGTTACCAAAATTGCTTAAGGAAGAGCCTGATCTTTATGGCCTGAATGTTACAATTCCATATAAGTCTGCGGTTTTGAGTTATGTGGACATTATTGATGAGGAGGCGAAAGAGATTGGTGCTGTTAATGTTCTGAAAATTAAGAGAGAAGGGGTAAAAATAATCATCTATGGTTATAACAGCGATATAACTGGCATAAACGACACACTCCAGCCGTATATTAATTGTAATGTTCAAAATGCAATGGTTTTGGGCACAGGCGGCAGTTCCAGAGCTGTTTGTCATGTCCTCGCAAAACTGGGTTTAAATGTTACGCGCATATCGAGAAACAAAACACAGGGAGTGATGAATTATTCTGATATTGATAAAAGAATGATTGAAACTACTCAACTAATTGTAAATACAACTCCTCTTGGAATGTTTCCTGATATTGCCAGGATGCCAGATTTGGATTACTCCAGCCTGAACAGGAAGCATATCTTATTTGACCTGGTATACAATCCTGAAAAAACAGCCTTTTTAACTAAGGGAGAGGAGCAGGGGTGTACAACTCTCAGCGGACTGACAATGCTCCATTCTCAGGCTGAAAAGGCCTGGGAGATATGGAATGATTACAATTTGTAGTTAAAAAATTGGGGGTTCCGGTTAGCGAAATTAACCGTCAATTGTTTTTCTTGCTCCCTTTCTTCTTGTCCAATATCTCGGATCACATTCAATACATTCCTGATTCCAGTATCCTGGAGTTACTATTGATCCTTCTCTGGTTTTAAGTTGCCTTTCATAAACTCCAAATACAGGATTGAATAGCAGATCTGTAACTCCAATTGTATATTTCGGTTCTCCACCCGGTAATTCGGAAGTCTCCTGCAATTCTTTAGTTTCAAGGCTATTGTATTGCAACAGATCGCTCAGAAAAGCAACTCTCTCAAGCGTTGCTCCCGATTCAACAATAGTACAACGAACGCCGTTTATCTCTGCTACAATATGTTTTGCATTATTTAGTGCCATACAATGAAAATTAATTTAATTATTTTCATGAAACCTGAGCTTGGTGCCAACTTTAAACACCGAAGCTTAAATTCCTTATTACTTCAAACAGGATACTGGCAAATCCTGTAATTACAATACCAGCTACGCATATCCCTAGTGCAAAACGTGTTGGAAAATCACTTTTGAAATTTCCAATAGGTGTTTCACCTTTGTTTATGAACATTGCTTTTACAACAAGGAGGTAATAATACAAAGAAATTATTGTATTGATAACTGCAATAAAAACCAGAAGGTAAAAACCTTGCTCTGCTGCTGCTGTAAATAAAAAGAATTTACCGAAGAAGCCAGCCACCGGCGGAATCCCCGCTAATGAAAAGAGAGCAAGTGTCATTATAAGGCTTAATTTAGGATTGGTATGATAAAGTCCATTATAGTCATTCATGTCTTCCTTTCCTGTTGCATTCGATATAGATATCACAACTCCGAATGCACCGAGATTTGAAAAAATGTAAACAAGGATATAGTATATCACAGAAGCCATTCCCAGTTGATTAGCACCAATAAATCCAAGAAGGATATATCCTGCCTGTGATATTGATGAAAATGCCAGAAAACGCTTAAGATTCTGTTGCCGTATGGCGAACAGGTTCCCGATTGTCATAGTAAGAATGGAAGTGACATAAATAGTCTTCTGCCAGGTTGTAATAATTACAGGAAACACAGTGAAAAGTAGTATAATAAATATGAATACTGCGGCTCCTTTTGAAATAACTGAAAGGTATGAGGTAATATTTACTGGTGAACCTTCGTAGACATCTGCTGTCCACAGATGGAACGGAACAATTGAAATCTTAAATGCCATGCCGGAAAAGAAAAAGATAAATCCAAGTATCTGTAGATTTCCATTAGTAATAAGTACAGAAACTTCGCTGAAATAAAAGCTGCCAGTTATTCCATAAATTAATGATAACCCATATAACAAAATCCCGGATGAGAGCGCAGAAGATAGTATTAGTTTAATTCCGGCTTCAGCAGACTTGTTTTTGTATCTGTCAAATGCTGCCAATGCAGCAATAGGTATCGTTGCAAGTTCAATACCTATATAAAACATTAGAAAATGACCTGATGATATCATGAAGTTCATCCCTATAAGAGTGGAGATAAGCAGAGTAAAGTATTCGCTTATTTTTTCTGAGTTCTCTTCTTTGCTTAACCATGTTACAGATTGAATAAACACAATTAATGCTCCGATATTTAAGATGTTTTTCATCAAAAGTGTTGTACCTGTGGAGTTATACATTCCTCCAAATATTACACCCATAGGAGCTGGTAAAAATCCAGCTAAAGTGATAACACCAAAGATGATAACTGTGAAAATGGTTATCTTTTCCCGTTTTACAGGATTCCAGAAGATATCAGCCATAAGTACTAGGAGAACCGCAGCTATCAGCAGTAGTTCGTGCCGCATTATTAAAAAGGTTCCTAAGCTCATATTGTATTATTATCCGGTATAATTAATAAATAATATCAAAAAGGGTTAAGTGCAATTATCTTGGTTACTATTGGTTGAAGACTGACTCCGATCATTGATGACAGCCAGAAAGGTGCAAGACCGATAGCAGCAACAGCCACTATCAGTGTAACAACTGATATCTTTTCAAACCATTTTGCGTCAGGGAGATGATTGTGATGCTCATTAGTTGTCGGGCCGAGAAGAAGAATTGCTACGACCCTTAAAATGTAAACAGCAGTAATAACAATTGATGATACAGCAAGAATAGTTACAATCCTGTAAAATAGTTCAGGATGCTGAAATGCGCCAACAAATATTGTCATTTCAGCAACAAAACCACTTAACCCGGGTAATCCCAGTGAAGCAAGACCTGCTATTACGTAGCATACTGAAAGGAATGGAATAACCTTCATTAATCCTCCCATCTCATTGATCATTCTTGTGTGAGTGCGGCCATATAGCATCCCGATTAACGCAAAGAAGAGGGCAGTCATTAAACCATGAGATATCATCTGAATTATTGCACCGTTCATTGCGGTCTCATTCATCATCAAAACAGCAAATAAAACTAGCCCACAGTGACTTACCGATGAGTAGGCATTAATATATTTGAGATCCTTTTGAGCTATGGCTCCAAATGCACCGTAAACAACACTTATTGAGGTTAATATGATAAAAATCCAGGATAGTTCATGAGCTGCCTCAGGCATCAGGAATATTGCTACTCTGAATGCTCCATATCCTCCTAGTTTCATAAGAACACCTGCATGCAGCATCGAAACAGCAGTAGGAGCGGAGGCATGACCGTCTGGTGACCATGTGTGGAAGGGGAAAAGTGCACCCAATACCCCAAATCCTACAAATGTCAGAGGAAAAAATATTCTCTGGGCAGAAACCGGAATTGAAACTTTTGATATTTCCAGAATATTGAATGTTAGCCGCCCTCCATCAGGTGCTGAGTTAAAATATATTCCAAGCAACCCAACAAGTAAGAGTGCCGATCCACCCATGAGCATTAACGTCAGCTTCATGGCTGAGTATTCCTTGGGTCCGCTGCCCCATATACCAATCAGCAGGTACATTGGGATAACGGCTAATTCATAAAAGAGGAACATCGTAAAGAGGTCTATGGAAATAAAGAATCCGAAAACTCCTGAGGCCAGAAGAATAAGTGAAACAAAGAACTCCTTAGTGAGAAATTCAACTTCCCAGGATGCAAATATTCCTGCAATTACCACAAGAGATGTAAGAACGATCATGGCCACAGATATCCCATCGACAC
>JFJP01044080.1_pt1 | contig 12649 bp, 13 predicted proteins | sample 431651 | NCBI WGS metagenome assembly JFJP01 (sample SAMN02602958, study PRJNA72255) | Microbial mat metagenome, whole genome shotgun sequencing project. | biome: fresh water; feature: sink hole; material: water; isolation source: purple microbial (photo- and chemosynthetic) mats found in... | reverse complement strand
GTGATCTGCGCTGTATGTGGATATTGAAGGAGAATGCTACATGCGACTTGAAGGATGTGCATGGGTGGTCAAAGTTCGGTGAGCACTGGTGTACATGTTTCGGCTGCCATGCCAGCTCTTCGGGCCGTGAGTCGGACGTTGCGTTTGATACTCAGCGTGACCATCCTTTTTGGCGATGGTGAATCCGTTTCTTCTATGACTATAGTCAGGCTGTTTGCCCTCGGATCAATCTCATACTTCTTTACGAGGCATTCATGCTCGTCCATACGTATATACGGTGAAACTTACCAGTTGCAGGATTTATAAACTGATCTAACTCGTGCCAATACATGAAATGAGATCTTATTGAACGATGCTTGTCACGTTTGGCACTGAATCGGACTGCGACTTTAACTGGCCCGCTGTTTGAGAATAAACTTAGATACTCGGGGATCATTGAATTCCTTCCACCAAATTGTTAGGATAGAGTGCTAACAACTTTGATACATCTGTCAGAATCGACAAAATCAGTTTAATTGCAGATCTACTGGGCGAGCTCCCCTATAACAGGTTACTGCGTACTGTTTCTTTTGCTTCTAATCTATACACTACACATTACATTAGAAAAGCGACCAAATGTGTCGCTTAAAAACCTCGCCAAAAACGTGCCCTAAACGTCACAATCTGTCGCGTAGGTAAGGTAATAGAGATAGCCATGGACAACACAATGATTCGTCAATGGACGGAACTGCGTATGATACCCCGCCATCCTCGACGTATCGATGCACCAAGCATTCATCGAAAATTGGAGACGATGGGTATTTACGTAACACTACGCACTGTGCAGCGAGATCTGAACGATCTTTGCTCCTCCTTTCCTCTTCGTTCAGACCAATTGAAGCCTCAGGGTTGGTGGTTTGAAAAGGGTTTCTCGCTTGAAATTCCCGGGATGGACCCGCATGCGGCTCTGACCTTTAATCTGGTAGAGCAATACATGAAGCAACTGCTGCCGCCTACGACCTTGTCCCATCTCGCACCTTGGTTTGCAACGGCTCGAAGCATTTCTCAAAGCGAAACATCTATCGTTTCAAAATGGCAGGACAAAATCCGGGTAATTCCGCACACGCTCAATATGATTCCGGTCCAGATCGATGAGAAAATCCAGGCGGATATTTATGATGGATTGCTACACGGAAAGCAAATGGAGATCACCTACAAGGCCATCAATCGAAGTCACGAGGCTAAAACGTACACTGTCCATCCCCTGGGGATCGTTGCTATGGAGCAGGTCATCTATCTGGTCTGTACTATAAAGGAGTATAGCGATCCCAGATTCCTGGCCATGCATCGGATAGATAATGCCGTTTTACTAGAGCAGGCGGTAATTATTCCGGAAGGGTACGTCATCGACGAATTCATCGCCCGCGAGTTCGGCATTCGCCTTGGTCCTAAACCGTTAAAACTTGTCCTGAGGGTCAGAGGGTTGTTAGGTAAATACCTGGCGGAAACACCATTGGCACAGGGACAGCAGGTAAGTAATTTGGATGACGGATGGACACGGGTTGAAGTCACGGTACCGGATACCGTACAGTTGCGAACATGGATAATGTCTCTGGGAAAAAACGCTGTCGTCGATGGCCCGGCAGCACTGCGGAAAGAGATAGGTACAGAGGCCAGGCAATTGATAACTAACTATGATTGAGCAATTGTGGCAGCAAGTGGAAGGGTGAATATCTGGTGACCATTAAAGCATCAATTTTTCCACATTAATGGTACATGCAATTAGCGATTTGCCGGAAATCAAGGCTCCGTCACACTATGGGAGTGTGGCGGATCAGCCCCCTGATAACAGCTACCCCGAGGGGTTTGGCTCATGATACATTTTCTCCTCGCACATGATCAGTCCTCGGCCCTTGCGCTCAAGCGAAAAGTCGCCGAACTGGTACCCGGTTGTGGGGTCATCGCAGGCGGCTGGTTCGAACTGCTGGGGCTAATCCGTAACGCTTTTCTATGTCCCCCCGCCAATAACCTCTGGCAGATGCAACTGGAAGCAATCATGTGTTCATCACAAGACTGCTTCTGGAATGCCAGCCTTGAAGCCGTATCCACCGAACGTCCGGCCATTTTTGCTGCTATCGACAAGACATTAACAATGTTGCTTGAGGCTGCCGGACCCTTTGAAGATATTCGCCATATAAAGTTTGGACTCCTATCCGATCGGGCGACTCGACACCTGAACGACTTGTTAAATCTGCATCAAGCCATGGGAGGTACGCTTCCGCCGCACCTCGAGTTAATCGCCCAGGTTCTCCGCTGCCCACCTGACCGCCAGATTCGCCAGATACACGTGTATCACTACCCAGGGTGGCCGAAGTTGGATGCCTGGCAACGCGCCTTGGTCGAACGTCTCAATCAATCGAGCCCACCAAACCAACGTTACTCCGATGTACTAGAACAATCAGTCTTTACCCCTACCGCTTCTGAGCACTCGGCCCTCGGAATGATGCAGCGACATCTTTTCAAAAAAACCAAGAAAAGCATTCGCCAGGATGCAACCCTGCAATGTCTGGCTGTTCGCGATCATCTTCAAGAAGCCGAAATCGCAGCCGGTATGGTGCAACAAGCATTACGTGATACGCCTGAACTACGACCTGCAGATTTTGCGCTGCTCTTGCCATCTGATCGACGCTACAACATTTCGACACGAGAAGTTTTCTCGGTGGCAGGTTTACCTATCTCGGGATTGAGGGCTGCAAACACCTTACGCGATATTGGCAGCGAATCGATAGAACACCTGTTGCTCTGCATGAACAAACCGGCCCCGGTGCTAGCACTGACATCGCTCCTCACCTCTCCGCTTATGCCGTGGGAACCTGGTCGTGGCAATCAACTTGCCCAGCAGGTCATGAAGGGAGATTTTGGCTTCAAAGAGTGGACAGGATGCAATGTGGGAACGCATCTGCTCCTGTCAGCGTTGCGCAATCCTCCTGAATCATCGAGCGAACTTGCCCGCTTGTTGAAATGCATACAACCGCATCTTGATGCAAGCGAGCGTATGGAAATGCACCTTGTCCGGGCAACAGCCGCTCTCAAGCGGGTAGTCGACACCTTGGACGCATCAAACCCGGAAATACCTTGGCACTCACTGCATTCTCTTTGTTTTTCCGAACCGCTGCCGATGCTCATCCCAGTGCCGACCCAAGAGGGCATAGCGATATTTTATGAAGGGGAAGAGCCTTGGCGACAGGTGAAACACCTCATCGTGCTTGGCTGCAGCGAAGGTCACTATCCTGCACCAATCGGTCACTCCCCGGTTTTCGGTGAAAACGATCTGCAACAACTTGCTGACCATTTGAATGGTGCGGTGCTCACCTCCGCCAGCCATGCGCAAAGGTTACGCGAGATTTTCAGGCGACAGCTCTGCTCTGCTTCCGATACGGTCACATTCCTGATCCCCCGCCGTGATCCACTTGGCAATTCACTGGCCACCTCGTCTTCTAGCGCCTTCATCGCCAATCAACTCCTTGATGAAAACGATTGTCCCATAGATCAGTCGGCGATGATTCTGGAACTTGAAACCGAGCAGGGCCAGGATTCCGCCCGAGGACTTGCCTTGGCGATCGATGTACAGCTATCACCACCTCGCAAACCGATTGCAGTCGACCTTAATTTCCCTGAGGATCTCTTGAAAATCGGAATGCGGGAAGATACCAGTTTGAAACCAGAATCACCCAGCAGGCTTGAGACTCTTATGGTTTCTCCGTTGGCCTGGTTGTTTGATCGGCTGGGAGTATCGGCCAGAGACTGGGCTCCTGAAGCCCTTGATGTCATGACCAAGGGAACGCTGGCACACGCAGTGTTTGAAAACCTCTTCGCTCCTGGGAGACCGCTACCCCATCTCTCTTCGATAGATGCAGCAGTGCCGAGCCTACTGGCCCAGGCGATCCGTAGTCACTGTCCTTTCCTGCAACGGAGTGAATGGATGACGGAACGGCAACAACTGCAACAGGAAATCTTGAGGGCCGCACAACGCTGGGCCGAAATCCTGGTTTCTACCCATGCGGAGGTGCTGGCAACAGAGATTAGTCTCCAGGGATTTCTTGACGATGTCCCAATACATGGCAATGCCGACCTGCTTATAGCCCTTCCAGGCAAGCGGCTCTATGTGGTGGATTACAAAAAATCGAGCAGCAGTACTCGCTGGCGACGTATGAGCAGAGGATACGACCATCAAGCGGCCTTGTATCGAACCATGATTCAAACCGGTGGCTTAAAGAAGCCAGAGACGGCTCCCAATGGGCTGGCAGAACAACTGGCCGCTCACCGAGACACCGGCGAGATAGGAGCGATGTATTTTCTGATGAATGACCAAAACGTGCTGACCGACACCAGAGACTGGCTACCTAGAGGTCTCGGAGGTGTACAGGAAATGGGAGATGCTATTGCGGATGCGTCCATGCACCTGATTCGAAACCGTTTCACAGAATTACGGGAGGGCAGGATCATCCTCAACCACCCCGAAGACGAGGTCGAGTTTAAAGACAATCGGGGTATCACTCCCTATGCTCTGGACAGCAGCCCATTGGTGCGGATGTTTATGAAACAAGACAGTACAACCCCTGACGTCAGGGACAAATAATGGAATCTACTACCCTGCAAAATAAGCCAACGCTACCGTTGCTCACCATCGTCCCAGCTGGAGCAGGTTCCGGCAAGACCCATTACATTCAGGAAACGTTGACCAGATGGATCCAGGAGCAAAGGATCGCACCTGAAAAAATTGTGGCTGTCACCTTTACCGAAGCTGCCGCATCCGAACTGCGTGGGCGCATTCGGATTGGCATGGTCAATGCCGGGCTCATCGAACAGGCGTATCTCCTGGATCAGGCATATATATCTACCATTCATGGCTTCGGCCTGCGCTTGATCACCGAGTTCGCCTTCGATGGAGGTGTTTCTCCTAGCCCCCGCCTATTGAACGACGATGAACAGGATCTTTTAATAAGGCAGGCCTTGGCTCGCTCCGCCGCTGGCAACCGTATCATGTCTAATCTAGACCGGTTCGGTTATCGCAACAGCGTCGGTGCCAATATGATCAGTGTCGAGGATTCTTTTCGTAACCTGTTGCTGGGGCTTCTCGCGACCTTACGAGCGATCGGCAAGGAAAAAGGAGGGAACAGCCTTCATCCCGGAGTCGAACAGCGAATCAGACAATTGTACGGCTCCACCTTGCTTGCCAACCATCTGAAAAAGAATCTGCTGGAAGCGATCCAGGCACTTCTGCAGAGCTTTTCAACGGATATTTCATCCCAGTGCAAGGACGATATCAAACGCGCCGAAAAAGAGACACCGTTGGATTCGGATTGGCAGTTGTGGAAACGGTTAGGCAAACTGAAGACCTATAAAAACAAATCCAAACTACCTCCGGGTTATGACGACCTGGCCAACGAAGTGATTAATGCGGCTCAGGCTCTGCCAAGACACTCCGGACCGCTGGCCGATGCCCTGGAACATACGAACCTGCTGCTTGCCGCTGCCATAGAATCCCTGCAAAGCTACCACGATGACAAGCAGAAACGAGGCCTGCTGGACTTCACCGACATGCTCGCCAGTGCCCGTCAACTCTTACTCGGTCCTTCACAAACGCTGGCTGCCTTGCGTGAACGGGTCGACTGCCTGGTGGTGGATGAGTTTCAGGATACCAATCCGCTGCAGTTTTCACTACTCTGGACGCTAACCCGGCAGGGAGTGCCCACCATTGTTGTGGGAGACCTAAAACAGGCCATTATGGGATTCCAAAATGCCGATGCCCGGCTGATGAATGCGCTCTGCCGCCAACATTCCACATCGACATCACCCCTGACCGGCAACTGGCGTTCGTCACGGGCACTGATGGGGTGGATCAATGCCATGGGAAAAGGACTCTTTGGTTCTGCCTACACCGCGTTGACGCCCATGGCAAAGTTTACCAGCCAACTATCGCCTCTCGAAGTGATCGATATCCCGGCATCAACCAAACTGGATGTCCTAGCCTCCCATGTGGCGGGCCGTATACATTCATTGCTGCACGATGACAGTCAGCAGGTTTACGACAAGTCGCTCGGTATCAGTCGTCGAATCAAGGGCGGGGATGTTGCCATCATCTGCCCCACGAACACTCGCTTGCAGTATTATGCCACCCGCCTTCGAACAATGGGTATCTCCTGTCGTCTACAGGAAGCAGGGTGGTCACTCTCGCCGATCGTCCGTTTGGCTACCTATGCTCTGTCCTACGTTGCCGATCCGGACGACCTCCATGCTGCCCTCTATCTGGCGGTCACCGAACTGGGAAGTCATACCCTGGAAACAGCTCTGACCGAATTGGTTGCAGGCCGACCGCTCCACGATCCGAAGACCCTAGACAAGCTAAATTGCCTGACCCCACTGGTCGTCGATCAGAATACAGGCGAGGTATTGGCTTCAATCATTGCTGCCCTTGATTTGTATGGTGTTATTGCCCGATGGCCTGATGCCGAGCAGGCAAGGGCCAATTTACTGCGACTTCAGGAAGAATGCCTTGCATACGAGATGGCCAACCCCGAAACTCTTGCTTGTGGAGGGTATTACGGAACGGGCGTCAAGAGTTTCCTGGCCTGGTTGCAAGGCAAGGTCGAGCGGGATGACCAACAACCACCACCTGCTGTCCTGGATGAGCATGCAGTGCAGTTAACGACCTGGCACAGTTCAAAGGGCAAGGAATGGCCGATCGTGCTGGTCTGCGGCCTGGATGACAATAATGCCCCACGCTTGCCGACCACCAGAGTGTTGTATGAAGATTTCAGCGATCTTGGAACCATTCTCGACAAGGTACATGTGGAGATATTTCCGAACTTCGACGCTTCGGCTACCAAACAGAATTTCCTCGACGAGTTGGCGCAAGAAGCCGAAGAGAGCGCAATTCGTCTCCTTTATGTAGCCATGACCCGGGCCAGGGAAAAGCTGATCCTGGAATGGCCCAGCCATCAAGGTGTTAAGGAGTTAAAGCAAACCACTTATTGGCAGTTGTTAGTCGACAAAACATCTGCCAGTTTGACCGGCACGACAATGGCTTTGGGTGGAGAGAGATTTCCTTGCCGGGTACAGGCAGTCTATAAAGAAGCGTGTGAGATCGATGTGTCGGCAGATGAGCAAGTTTTGTCTCCCATAGGCAGAAGAGCGATCGTTCCTGGATATGTGATGGAGAATATGACGCCAGAATGCCAAACGCCTTCGTCTCTTCATGGCAGCAAGGTCAAAATCCCTCCTTTGCGGCATATTCAGTACGCTGAACCACTCACAGTCATGCAGGGATTGTCACCTCTGGAACGTGGGTCCTTACTACATCGGTGTTTTGAAATTCTGTTCCAAATACCGGATTCTGGCGATCGCCTTCCGCTAATTCTTGGCAATGCAGTGACCATTGAAGAATGTGATGAGATTATGAGATCCGTTAACAGCCTTAGGTGTTATCTTCAGAACACGTTAGTGCCATTAACGTTTAAGTGCGAGGAGCCGTTTGTCTGGATGAATGCCCGAGGGACGGTAATCTCGGGTAGTATCGACTTGCTAATAGAGACCAAAGACGGGTTTTGGGTTATGGATCATAAGTCGGACCAAGTCAAAGAGATTGATCTTCAAACTTTGGTTGCCTGGTATCATCCACAACTACAGGCATATTGCGAAGCGCTTGTTGAATTGTATCCCAATAAACCAGTTCTAGGTATTATGATCAACTGGTCAGGGCTTGGAAAATTGACGATTATAAATAGGAGTGTTGGTTTTTAAGGCTCCTCGTAGATAACGCAGAGTCATGCGCTTTACCCATTGCCACCTCTCAATGTTTTGTCCCTTTACCTTGACCCGTGCGACAAAACGTAATGTATAAAGTGCAGGAGTGTGTGTTTTTTTTAAACGACACAGCTTTCAGGTTTACCGGGGGGGATGGTCAGTCTTGCGGGCTGATGCTGTTGCTTACAAGCTGAACGCCACAGTCACCTTGGCGTCATTTCAACAACAAGGCAAAGGTGTTCACCAAAACGATCCTATGGTTTTCGCACTTATGACGGACAAGTCTTGTATCATGGGCTTGGCAACCTGCCTGCTCCCGTAGGCTACCCACAAATTCAACTGAGGAACCATGCTTATTTGTAGTGTAAAAAGCAATCAATACATCTTTCAGAAGAATAGCGAGTTGAAAGTTGATAAAATATCAGCGTTAATTAACCTTATTAGGTTTTTTGTTACTTTAGCCTCTAATAAATCCATACATATCAATGATTTTTGATTTTGTATAGTTGATGTTGGTTTTCTGGCCATTAGAAAAGTCTGTTACGAATGTTTGAGAAGAAAGCCTATCAATGTCGACCTTATTGTGTTCGTAGAACCGATGTATACATTTAAGGGATTTCGAATTAAGACTGCGAAATCTGCACTCATCTTTAAACATACCTCTAAAGGTATTGCTAAAATAATTATCGAAAGCTGGTACAAAACCAAAAACACCTAACAGTATTTTAGTCACTAGGGTCAAGTGCGAATTTCCATTGTCAATAATGATCGCCTGGATATCTTTATATGATCTGCATATTTTATTGATGTTTTCTTCGGTGTAATCATCAACATCAATATTCCATATTTCTTTATCAAGAGTGGATATGTACTTAATTAGTGGCTCGTAATATTTTACGCTTTTATTTAGTAAAAAACTGGATCCCCTGAGCATCCCCCAGCTTGCCAGATAGAAACCAATTACTAAACAGCTTTTTTCCATGTCACTCAATAATGATTCTGGTGACGATTTAAGAAAATAATAATAACAATAATCAAATGATGCATAGCGATCTGTTGGATTGTTTACCTCCTGGAACGCTGCAACCGTATCGTTAATGTCATTCCTGTGATATTCCATAGTGATACCTTATTTTCTTACGCTCACCTGCTTAATAACTCCGACGAGTTTATTGTCAGAAAAGCCATACAAATCTTTGATTGCTAAAATCATTGATAACCAGAATGTCGTTCCTTCCGAATTACGCTCAAAATTAAATATTGGATCCATTAGTTCAAATAATTCGCGAGTATCGTCTGGCCGATGGTAATGATTAAACGACTGCATTGATCTCAAGGTTTTGAGCAAGTCATTTAGTTTTTTGTCATCAAATCCTATCTTTTCTTTCCCCGTACCATCAATATCGTAAACATGTTCGAAGATGACGTTGAGTCGTTCTTGGTCAAGAAATGGAAGATTGTTTTTCATAACAGACCGGTTATTTGAAAGATTTTAAACATTTCCCCACCCTTTCTTCACATTCTCTTTAATATACGCTTTCACAAATCCCATTATCTGTTCTTCACTGCTCGATACCCGAATTTCGCGTTTCAAGGGTTCCGCCCGACCTGGATTGTAATTGGTATAGTGGAACACATAGGCAGGAAATTTCTTGTCGATTTCATTCTTGTTGGTCCTCCAAGCCATAAATTTCTGAACCATGCCCCCATCCTTACCCTTCTTGCAGTACACCTCGCGGAAGACAACATCGCTTTTGGGAAGATCTGCGCAGGTGGAAACTTTATCATATGCGAGTTGGACTATTGCAGTTACTTGGGCAAAACCGGCATCTGAAACCACAGCTTTCTTGTCATACCTCTGCCTGACAAACATTGGATGGATAAGACTGACACCTGGCACAAGAGAATGAGCCGTGTACCTTTCGCCGCTCCAGGACTGGCAGGGTATACGGATAGAACCTTTAGTAGTCTCGGTCAGCAGGTCATTACAGCTCACCTCCACTACTATTTCAGGTTTGACGGGACGAAAAGCAATCCTTCTTGAATCTGTGGCAACCTGCTCGGACACGGTGCCCAACGGTGACAAAATTGCGAGGAGATGCTCCCTGTCCTTATCGCTCATACCGTTACCAGTAACGCCGACAACCCGGAAATGATTCTGGTCATCAATAAGTGCCAACTGAAGTTCCCGTATTCCTGAACCGTCATCTCGCACAGAAAAGCCTATCACAACCATGTCCATGGTTAAGATTTGCTTTATTTTGAAACTGATGGGGGAATCACTCCGCACAACCAGTCCTTCAGCGCCACCTTTAACAACCCACTCGTCAAATAGTTCAGCAACTTCTGCAGAGGATGAGTTTTTGTGGGGAATGGGCTGTACCTGCTTGCCCTTTACAAACACCTTGTCGATCAGTTCAAGCGCTTCTGCATACGTTCCGAGAAAGGGTTTTTCATTTATCGAGATGACATCAAACACCGCTAGGCTTAGTGCGTCTGCATCACCCTTTTCGCCAAGTGCCGCAGCCACGTCAAAAATGCGACCGCGTTTTTCTTTGCTGTCGACATGCAGTTCCGCCGCAAAACAGCATTCCTTGAAACCTGCAGCCGCAACCAGCGAAATCGCTTCTGTTATGCATAGTAGTCCCGACCGTGCTCTACCGCCGGTATTCACAACGACCGCATTGGTTCCATCAAAAGCCAACGCCTGAAGTTCACCATCAATCTTTCTGGTGACAATATGAACGTCACCCCTGATTTTTCCAGCGATGTCTTTACCCGATATACCGGCAAAGCTAGACGTGACCCTGCGTTTGTAATCAGAAGCAAGATTCCCCATTCCGCCCGTCAAGGAATTTGCGTCGCCTTCTCGATAGGAATGCTTTGCGGTGAGTTGGGTCAGGTCATAAATCATGCCGCACCTCCGACTTCCGTTTTGACGATGAATTCCTTGAGCTCCACATTTGTGAGATGGAGGATCAAGGCATATTTGTCACCGTCTATTCGCCCCTCAAGAAAGCCACGGTATGGTTTACCGCCAAGAGAAAATATCAAAGGTTCATTCCCTTTTTTGCCACCACCAATAAACATGAGCTCGCCTGCTTTGTGCAACTCAGCCGCCATTGCATAGAGGAAGTCATATGTGAGGCCGTTCAAGTGTCTAAGTTGAAAATGACGGGTAAAGGCAAAGCGCCGAATCGCCTGCGCCTTGGGCATTGCCTTGCCGCTCCATGACAGCGGAATATCTCCAGTGATGTTGGCTTCGGATTGGTTGGGATTTCGCCGCTCCCTCTCGCTTCCATCAGGGTTTTTGACTACTTCCTGTAACTTAATGCGATAGGCGACTTCCCCTCCTGGGGTGAGCCATACTTTTTTAGTACCGGGGAGCAACATTCCCGCCGTTTCAATGTCAACCTCGGGGTCGGATTCGATAAGAGCCTTCCCTAACTCTTCCGGAGATCCAAGGCGTTTCAGGAGTACACTCACATCCTGCGACATGGTTGCCTTGAGCACCCGGATGTTGTCATGCGGGGAACCGTCTGGAAGAGACTGGGTTATCCTGCGCTTTGCCGGACGACCTTCCATACCCACCAAGGCATCACGTTTCTTGTCGTTTGCGATGTTTAGATGTTTCATAGTCGTCTCACATCATCCCGAAATCAAGTTCATCATCACTGTCACTTTCTTCAGTCTCTTCATCAATCGTGCCTGGCTCATCAAGCCCTATGAATGGAAAGTCCTGCTTCTCACCTGCAAGGATAAACAACTCCCCACCGCTCTCCACCAGGAAGCCAGTGCTAGGTTCATAACTATCGATAAACGAGAATGGAAATGTAAAAAAGGAAGTCTTGGCGGCAGATACCAGGCTTGGGCAATTTTCTTCACCCTGCAGCGAATAAACAGCAGTGATGGTATGATCGAGAATATCTTCCGGCGAAGCTGTGGTCATAAGTACTATCGGGACTGCGAAACTGGAAGGATGCTTGACAGCAGGTGTGCCGTCAGAACCAAGCGCAACCAATTCTGACTTCTCCAGCCATTCGCCATTCTGCCTTGCCAGACCCAGCCCGACACCTCCTTTGGGTATTATCAGAGTGCCGGTTTCATCCATGGTAACGAGTTGGCATTCCATACCGGAATCGTCTAGGGCAATCAGTTCAGACCAACCGTATAGTTTCTTGCGGTCCAACTTGACTGGCTCCAACTGGAATTCGTCTGCATCAAGCATGAAAGTAAGGGGCTTTGCCATGGTGTTTACTCTGTTGACTATTAATGAATAGGTTTATGCCGGACATTGACTACACCATTTCCACAAAGATCAAATCAGCAATCTCACCGTTACCAATGGAAGCCTTATAGCGATAGAGAGTATCTCTAGAAAGACCAATAATCTTGCAGGGCTCTCGAGACATTAGAGAGTTCTCCTGTGAGATTGAGTAATCCGATTTTGAGTTTTACGATTCGTTCGTTACCATGCAGCATGAGGGTTACCTCCTTATGTTTTGATTGTAGGTTCGCACTATTATCAAAACTGGCAACCCTCATCTTTACAAGTGAGGTGTCAGATCAAGTCGAAACTATCTCATATAATTCTATTAAGAACCTAACTTAAACTTTCTTAATTTCATCATTTACTTCTTTACGTATTTTTTTATCGGTTATTAACTTTTTTGCGAAATCCTTAATATCTTTAGCTTGCCCTTTACTACGTATACTTGCTATAGATTCAAGAAAAACCATTTTAATGTACTCTTGATCATCAAACCCATCCTCCTCAATCGCTCTCATAACTCTTTCATATCTATAGGGTTCCTTGAAAAATCACCATTGAAATTTAAGCAAATATTTATAGATATTTGTTTAT
>JFJP01012322.1_pt1 | contig 12649 bp, 9 predicted proteins | sample 431651 | NCBI WGS metagenome assembly JFJP01 (sample SAMN02602958, study PRJNA72255) | Microbial mat metagenome, whole genome shotgun sequencing project. | biome: fresh water; feature: sink hole; material: water; isolation source: purple microbial (photo- and chemosynthetic) mats found in... | reverse complement strand
CCGATCAGTCCTTCTTTGATGCTTAGGATTGTCACCGCGCTGTTCTCGGCAATATCCAAATCTTCCATGAGCGATTCAACGCTGACTAAAGCCTGCAAGCGATTCTTCTTCATGGCAGACATTTCAGCAAGGATCTGTTTCAGGTCAAGTCCTTTGGCCTCCGCTTCTTCTTTGATTGTTTCAACAGCGGATATCAATAGTTCATTTTTTGCATCTGATTCATTTAGTTGCGCCGCAAGGGCGAGGATATATAAAAGGTCTTCGCGCACGCGCTTGACGCTGCCTGGAATTGGCGCGGCTTTGTTGCCAACCCAGTGAATGGCTTCGCCGGTGGCTGTGGCAATGGCTTCAAAGGTTTTTGTTCGCACAAGTTCAGTGGTGGCGGCTTCCAATTTGAACATCAACTGCGCGTTATTAATGGCAATTGCAATTTGATCAGCCATGGCTTGCAAGGATGCAATATCATCTGCTGTGAAGGCGTTAAGTTGATCGCTTTGCACGGTTAATGCGCCAAGGGCTTGCGTTTGAACGATCAGCGGCAATGCCATCTCAGATCGTGTGTCGGGCAAAAATGGATTTTTGAAACGTGAGGCTTCGCCCGCCACATCCAATGCGATTTTCGCCTGTTGTTTGATGATCGAATTACCAATCATGGATTTCTCATCCACGGGTAGGCGATAGTTTTCAGCCATCATCTTGCGCCCTGCCAGCGCATACCCTGCGCGCAAGACTGCCCATTGTTTATCTTCTGAAACGAGAAAAATACCCGAATAATATAGGCTGAATTCACTGCAAATGATATTAACGGTGTGCTTAAGCAGGTCGTCCATATCCAAAATGGATGTGACCATCTGCCCGACGCGCGCGGCGGTTTCAAGCAGTTTATGCCTGCGCTCCAACAGCAAAAACATGCGCTCATTCTGTTGCAGCAAATGTTTGTTCTTTTCCACCGTGGCGCTTAACTGGCGAACATTCCCTTCCAGGCGCTCAACCAATTCCTGTTGATATGCCTGCAAGTGCTTTTCAGCGTCTTCCAGAAATTCGACCTTGCCGTTAAGGTATGCGCCCACCTGCTCGACAAAATCATCATCAATGGGCTTGGTGATAAATCCCACTGCGCCCGCCGCCAATGCGCGCTCGCGCGCGCCCGTGGATAAATCGGCTGAGACGATGACAATGGGCGTTTCAGGCAGCATCTTGTGCAGGCGTGTCGCTGCCTCGCTGCCAGTCATGTGCGGCAGGCTGTGATCAAGCAGAATCAAGTTGGGGCGCGTCTCTTCGGCCAGTTGAAAACCGTCCAATGGATCAGCCGCTTCCAGCACCACATACTTGTGCGAAAGCAAACGCCGCACAAGCGAACGGGTTTCGTCGCTGTCTTCGATGTAAAGGATTTGTGGAAGTTTACGAGGATCGCTCATGAAAGGATGAATGATGAATGATGAAAACCAAATTACCGATTTACCGCTCTATTATCTGCAACCTTGTGATCGTCAAGTCGCTTTTGGACGATCTTGCCAATGGCTTCGGCTGTGATGGGCGATTCATTAATGACACGTATAAAATCTGCGCGCGGAATGATAACCACTTCAACGGGCTGGTTGCCCGCGCGCACATTGGCAATGGATTTACCGTCATCCAATAATTCCACTTCGCCAAAAAATTCGCCTTTGCTCAAGTTGGAGATTACATATTCCTGGTTTTTTTCGTCCAGCAAAACCACATCCACCTGACCGGTGCGGATCATAAAGAAATGATCCACCTTTTGATCACGCGGGATGATGGTTTCTCCAGGCTGATAAACACGCTTTTCGGCAACCTTTGTGAATTCAAGCATGTGACGGTGCCTCAACTGCGGCAGGGATTTTGAAACGGTTTCGTCTATCATCTCGCCATCTGAAATAATGATGTTGCGGTGCGTGCGCGATGTGAGCGACGGGTCATGCGTAACCATCACAACGGTTTTGCCATGCGCCACAAACCCTTCAAAGAGTTGAATGATCTTGTCTGCCGAGCGCGTGTCAAGGTTGCCTGTGGGTTCATCGGCAACCAGCAGGGGCGGGTCACAAGCCATGGCGCGCGCAATGGCGGCAAGTTGCTGCTGTCCGGTTGAAACCAGCACAGGCAATTTATAGGCGAAATTTTCCAGCCCAACCAGGGTCAATAGTTCCATGGCACGTTTGGGGCGCTCGTCAAAATCGTACATATCCGCGTAATCCATGGGGAGCATTACGTTTTCAAGCAGTGTCAGCATGGGCAATAACTGAAAGAATTGAAAAACAATGCCCAAATTTCTGCCGCGCCACTTTGATCTTTCACTTTCGGTGACGCCTGTGTAAATATCGGTGCCATTCACAACCACTTGACCTTCTGTGGGGTGATCAATGCCTGTGACCATATTTAACAACGTGGATTTTCCGCTGCCCGATTTTCCAACAATGGAAACAAACTCACCGCGATTGATGGTCAAATCTACGCCTTTTAAAACGGTGAATATGCCCGCGGCATTGGTGAAGCGTTTGACGATGCCATGCAGTTCGATCATGGACAGGGCGGAGCCAGCAGAATCATTTTTCAGCGGGGCGCGAAGCGATGTTTTTTTCATCTGCGCCTCACGGTGGTTTTGTCAAATTTCGAATCACCCTGCGAGTCTAGCAGTTCGCCATCGGCAAGAGTCAAACTGCGCGAAAAGCGACTGGCAAGCCCCATGTCGTGTGTGACCATGATAATTGTTTTTCCCTGATCGACAACAAGGTGTTCAAAAACATCAAAAATATGGTCGGCGGTGATCGAATCCAAACTGCCAGTTGGCTCATCGGCAACTAAAATCTGCGGGTCGTTGGCGAGGGCGCGCGCAATTGCCACGCGCTGCTGTTGCCCGCCGGAAATATAAGCGGGCAATTTATTGGCATGTTCTTCAAGTTCCACCAGTTGCAGAAGTTCCAGCGCGCGGTCGCGCGATTTGCGCGGATGAAAATTATTGGAAAAATCCATTGGCAGCATGATATTTTCAACGAGCGTGAGCATGGGCAAAAGTTGAAATGATTGGTAGACCACGCCCATGTTTTTTCCGCGCCAAAGCGCGCGCGCATCTTCGCTCATGTCATGCACAGACAGGGCTTTGCCATCGGTACGCTCCGCGACAAAGACCTCACCGCTGGTGAGTTCATCCACGCCATTGATCATATTAAGCAAGGTGGATTTCCCCGCGCCCGACTTGCCGACAATACCAAGAAACTCGCCCGAATTGACTGTAAGGTTTACATTTTTCAATGCGACAAAATCGCCTGCGGCTGTAGAGTAGGTCTTATTTACTTCACGTAACTCAATGATAGAGGTTGTCATATATATTCAACTTGATTTTACCGCCATTGTACAATTCGCTGTAAAAGACAGGCTTGCAGATGGTTTTCAATTGTTTTGCAAACAGGCAATTAGCGCAACAACTGCCTTTTGCGGTTCTGGTTTTATAACCGCCAAAACAGGCGCGCGCCCCGCTGAAAAAACTTCACGCACAGTTCCGGTCACCCAATGGCGCGGCAAAATTCCAATTGCGGCAGATTCGGATTTTAACATATCAGACATATTCTGCGGACTGACGGCTATTTTTGCAGATGAAGAGACGCTTCGCCCCTGCATAACGAGCTGATCAAACACCCGTTGCAGGTCTGCCGCTGAGGGATAAACCCAAACCTGCGCCGAGGGGTTGCCCAATGCAAACAGGGTTTGCGCTTCAGCCAACGTCAGGTCGGGCATGGAACTTTCGCCATGCGCCACAATCAGAATTTCCTCCTCGCCGATTTGGTACGCGGGAGAGATGAGGGTCTCAGGCTCGCCAATTTGCAATAAAACATCAGGCGAATCTGCCGAGATTTTGATCACTGTGTTTGAGTTTTCAGCGCAGGCATACAAATCCGCAAGCCAGGGCGTGACCGCCGAGGTTGCGTAAGCGGTAACAATCACCTGCTCAGGCTGCGGCGTCGGCGCACAGGCTGAGAGGAAAATCATAAGAACAATGTAGGTCACGTTTGTAACGTGACGACATTCTTTACCAATTATCATTTACCAATTGCTCAAAAGCGCCGCCAAAAGTTTGGCGCGGTCTTCGAGGCTGTCGGCGAAAATATATTCGCGTTCCGAATGGTAGCCTTCGCCAATTGCACCCATGCCGTCCAAAACAGGAATGCCGAATGGGGCAACAAAATTTCCGTCTGACGCGCCGCCTGTGCCGCCGGCTTTGAGTTCCATGCCGAGTTTATCCATTGCTATTTGCGAGGCTTTTTTGAATGCCGCCTGATTGCCTTCACCATATGGCATGGGCGGACGGTTGTACTCGCCCACAACTTCAAGCGAAGTGCCGTCGAGGACAGGCTTAAGTTTTTGCATTTCGCCTTCGATGCGTTCCCATTCGCCGGGGAGCATGACGCGCACATCCACATCAATGCTGGCTTCGTCGGGGACGACATTTGAGACTGTGCCGCCGTGAATCACGCCGACATTGAGCGTGGTCTGTTTTTCGTAGTCGGTCATTTTTTGGATCGCGATCACCTGATGAGCCATTTCTTCGATGGCGTTGCGTCCCGCTTGATGATCGCCGCCAGAGTGTGCGGCGCGTCCCTTAACCTTGACATGGAACTCACCCACACCCTTACGCCAGACCTTGAGCGAACCATCCAGCAACGCGCCTTCCAAAACAAAGACAACTTCAGATTCGCGGGCGAGGGTTTCAATATGTTTGCGCGAGGTGGGGCTGCCGATCTCTTCGTCAGAGGTGAACAATGCCGTGATTGGACGAGAAACCGACTCCCCGTTGGCAAGCAGCGAGGAGAGGGCGCTCAGGGCAATGACAATGCCCGCTTTCATATCCAAAGTTCCGGGTCCGTGAATCCGACCATCTTCTTCTTTGTATGGGAAAGTTTGGATCGTGCCGAGCGGAAAGACGGTATCCATGTGGCAGAGAATTAAGATCGGCTTTGCCGAAGGGCGAAGGACAAAGGGTGAACGATGAAAACGGGCAAGGACGAAATCGCCAGTTGCTTGGTTTGGGATGATCTCAACCTGTGCGCCAAGTTGACGGCATTTGTCGGCGACAATTTTGCCAACACCATCCACCGCAGATTTATCGTGGGAGGGCGATTCTGTTTCGACGAGTTGTTTGAGAAAAGCGCGCATTAAAAAGCCTGCACAATTAAAAGGATGAAGCCGACCACCGCACAATAAGCGGCGAAGACATAAAGTGAATGTTTGCCAAGGTAGTTGATCAACCATTTAATGGCAAACCAGCCAACAAGCGCGGCGGTAATAAATCCAACAACCAGCCGCGGCAAAAATTGCGCGAGTCCTGGCATTTGAATCACATCCAACATTTCATAGCCACCCGCCGCAAGCATGACAGGCGCAGACATGAGAAACGCAAAACGCGCCGCCGAGGGGCGATCAAAGCCGCGAAACATGCCGCCGCTGATGGTTGTTCCGCTGCGGGATGCGCCAGGAAAGACTGCGATAACCTGCATCAACCCGATCACAAGCGCGTCAAGCCAGGTCATGGAGTTTAGGTCGCGATCTTTTTTGGAAGCCCACTCAGCAAGCGAGAGTAAAACTGCGGCGGTAAATAATCGGATTGAGGCTTCGAGCATGGGCTGGCGGAACAGCGCCTCAACTGCGTCCTTCAACAAATATCCAGCCAGTAAAGCGGGGATGGTGGCGAGAATAATATAAAAACCCAAATTCCTTTCGGAGGTCGAATGTCGAAAGTCTAAGGTCGCTTTTACAATGGAAAGCAAATCTTTCCAATAGAATGCGAATAACGAGACGATGGTTCCCAATTGGACAATGACCAGAAAGGAGAACATCGCGTCATCGGCGGGGATATTGAGAATCTTTTGCGCGATGAGTAAATGCGCGGTGGACGAGACAGGGATGAATTCAGTCAATCCCTGAACGATGCCGAGGAGAAATGCTTGAAATAGGTTCATGGAATTAAATATACCTCAATGGGTTGATCTTTACCTTTTACGGTTACCTGTTTTTGTTCGCCTACCACCCTGTTTGCAAGACTCAGGCGTGTATCTTCCGAAATCCATATCTCCCCTGCCTTGGCTATTTTTTCAATGCGCTCGGCAGTATTAACTGTATCGCCGATGACATCATAAAAACGCACGTTTTGTCCGCCAAATAAGCCTTCGACAAGCAAGCCTGTATGAATGCCAATACCTACGCCAAGTTCCCTCTTAAACAAAACCCTGCCAAGAGTTTCCTGCAATTCACGCGCGGCGCGCACGGCTTCATCGGCTTCGATGAAAACCGCCATGACTTCATCTGCGGTGAATTTATATTTGATGATTTGATAATTATTGAACAATCCTTCAACGGTCAAATAATATCGGTTGAGCAGGGATGCCACTTCTTCGGGACTGCGACGCTCGCACCAGTTGGTAAATCCGCGAATATCGGCAAACATCATCGTGCGTTTCTGGCGCGAGAGACGCATGGAATTGGGATCATTAATGGCGCGTCCAAGCAGGTTTCTCCCCAACAGCCATTCAGAATAGACTTTCAACTGATCCGCTGTCTGCCGTAAAAGCAGTGAATAATGATGGCTGGAAACATTTGCCAAGCCCGCCGAGAGTCCCAACAAAAAAACAGCCAGCGCGAGGAATTGATGTGAACCATCGGAAAAAAATTCAATCAGAGAGACTGTTTGTGTAGGGTTGGAATATGTCTCGAAGGCAACATACAGCGCAAACAAGATTTCCGCGCGCACCAGGTTTTCAAGCAGGAGCAGAAAGTCAGACCACATATTTTTTTGAGGCAGTTGGGCTGCTTGCAATAACCCAATAATCAGCGCAAAGGTTAAATACATTACATGGTACGGCGACTCGAAAAACTTTAATCCCTCAAAAGCCATTTCACCGACGGTGTATAACGCAGGTGCAACCAGACTACCCAACAACCGCTGCCAGGCGAAAGTTGAATGCCAGCGCGTTAGCACGTAAGCCTGCACCAATACGGCAGGAATCAACAGGTAAAGATCGGGCTTCTTTAGGAAGTTCAACCCTTCAATCAAAAACTCAAGCAAGATCAGCGCAAGCGGAAAATATCCGGTATTGCGAAACAGTTCCTGTAAAAAGCGGCTCAAGAAAGAGCCGGAGATGCGTTGTTCAATTGTATATTCAGGCAGGGCGGTTTTCATTTTTTTATCTCAGTTAGTGGCGCGCGCGTTGCGTTATTCCTCCACTGAACAAGAAATTCAGCGGACTTGGATTCAAAGGTATTATCCAAAATGGACGCACGCAATGATTCTACCAAGCGAATCAACGCCCTAAGATTGTGAATGGATAACAAAGTACCAGCCAGCAATTCCTTTGCCACAATCAAATGGCGGATATAAGCCCGTGTAAATGTCTGGCAGGCGTAACAATCACAAGTCTCATCGATGGGGCGTTCATCGCGGGCAAAGGTCGCGTTCATCATATTCAGTCGTCCCTCTGGCGCAAACGCCGAATGATGACGCGCCAGCCGCGTGGGCAGAACGCAGTCAAAAATATCCACGCCGCGCGCCACGCCGTTGATAATATCTTCAGGCGTGCCAACACCCATCAGGTAGCGCGGTTTATTTTCAGGCAACAGCGGAACGACAACATCCAGGGTGTTGTGCATTTCTTCCTTCGTCTCCCCCACCGAAAGTCCGCCAATGGCAATGCCGGGCGTATTAAGCGATGCGATGAATTGCGCCGACTCAGCCCGCAAGTCGGGATTAACTCCGCCCTGCACAATGCCAAACAAAGCCTGATCGGGGCGCGTCTTGGCTTGAAGCGAACGCTCCGCCCAGCGGTGAGTCCGATTCATGGCGATTTTGGAATATGCCAAATCATTCGGGTCGGAACATTCATCAAATGCCATGATTATATCCGCGCCAAGATTCTCCTGAATGGCAATGGATTTTTCAGGCGTGAAGCGATGCGTGGAACCGTCAATATGACTCTTAAAAGTTACACCGTCATCATCAATTTTGCGCGTCTGCGAAAGCGAGAAAACCTGAAACCCACCCGAGTCAGTCAACATGGGATTGTGCCACTGCATAAATTTATGCAAACCGCCCATGTCACGCACCAGTTCGTCGCCAGGGCGCAGATAAAGATGATAGGTATTGCTCAACACAAGCGAAGCATTGATGCTTTTTAGATGCTCAGGCGTAAGCGTTTTGACCGTGGCCTGTGTGCCAACAGGCGCAAAGACCGGAGTTTGTAAATCGCCGTGAGGCGTGGAGAAAATCCCTGTGCGGGCGCGATTGTTTTTTGCGGTGATTTGAAAAGAGAACATTCAGTGATTATAAAGGTAGGATTGGAAAAATGGAAATCAGGAATGGAAAAACCGCTTCACCCGCCGCGCAGGGTTGATCCTGTTTCGATAAGCATTATCTCCCCATTAAATAAAAAATGTTCCAGTCAGGGTGAGGGGGGCACCCTAACTGGAACAACGATATTTTCACATAAAACCCAAATTTTGGCAAGGGGCAAATTTATAAAAAAAACATCCAACGCACCTCTGGAAGACGAAAATCGCTTTCGCTTTTAGAGAGTCCACTTTTTGACCACAAAGGCAGGAAGTCTCAAAGACTCGAAGGGAAAACTTTGTGGCTTGGTGACTTCGTGGTGAAGTTATTAAGTCACCTTACGCGCCTAAAGCGTGATTCCCTGAGCGGAGCGAAGGGTCTCTACCTTGAAATAAGAGGTTCTTCGCTACGCTCAGAACGACACTGCGTAAGGCGAGTTATTAACTGATGTTACGCAGTGATCAATCCCGAAGGTGGTATGTTGAGCCTGTCGAAACAGATGACATAATTCTTCTGTAAGAACATGACACCCTTCGGAGTTGTTTTCGCGCAGCGGAAACAACAGTTATCTAATTACCAGACTAATCATCACCACCATCGCCACCACCGTCACCGCCACCATCCCCGCCTTCATTGCCATCATGGCAGGCAGTACAAGTGGCATCATGCAATGTGGATGTATGACAAGTACGGCACGACGTACCGCCATGATTAACGCCAGATCCGCCTTCATCTGCTATGCCGGGATGCGAACCATTATATGAAGCAGACCAGTTACTTGTACTATGACATGAAGCGCAATTGGAGCCGAACATGCCAGAATGATATGCGGGGTCTGCGTGACAGGAAACACACGCCGAGGGTGTGCCAGAGAACTGACCGCCTGTGTGGCATCTCTCGCATGTCAAGTTGGTATGACTGCCCGTAAGGGGAAAACCGCTCAAGTTGTGATTGAACGTCGCTCCCCGCCAGGTTGATGTGCCATGACACGAGACACAGCTTGTGCCAAACTGTCCGTTATGTTCATCGTCATTGCGATGACATGAATAACAATCCTGCGATGTGCCTTTGAAAACTCCATTTTGGTGGCAACTGGTACAAGCCGCGTTGATATGCGCGCCAGTCAATTTGAAGGCGGCAAGGTTGTGGTCAAAGGTTGCGCCCGTCCACGTTGATGTTGTATGGCACGAAGCGCAATTCGTTCCAAATTGTCCGTTGTGCTTGTCATCACTGCGATGGCATGAATTGCAATCCTGCGGTGTGCCTTTGAAAACTCCATTTTGGTGGCAACTGGTACAAGCCGTGTTGACATGTGCGCCAGTCAATTTGAATGCGGCAAGGTTGTGGTCAAAGACTGCGCCCGTCCATGTTGATGTAGTATGACAGGTGGCACAATCTGTACCAAATTGTCCGTTGTGCTTATCGTCGCTGCGATGGCAGGAGAAGCAATCCTGCGGCGTGCCTCTGAATACACCGTTTTGATGACAACTTTCACAGGTTGCGCTAACATGTGCCCCTGTCAACTTGAAGGCGGCGAGGTTGTGATCAAATTTGGCTGGTTTCCAGGCTTCGGTGGAATGACAGGCGGCGCAATCCGTACCGAAACGTCCTTCATGTGTTTCGTCTTTTTGATGGCAGGAGTAGCAATCTTGCGGTGTGCCTTTGTAAATGTCGTTTTTATGACAGGACTCACATTCTGCTTTTACGTGCGCGCCAGTCAATGGGAAGGCGAACAGGGAATGATCTACGGTGACCTGATCCCAGCCTGCGGTGGAATGACAAGCCGCGCAGTTTTGTCCAAGTTGACCGTTATGTTCGTCGTCCTGTTTGTGGCATGAGAAACAATCCTGCGGCGCGGACTGTAAATCTGCAACGGTACGCGCATTAAGATGGCATTTGGAGCAGGCGGCTTGGGTGTGCAACCCTGTCAATTGAAACGGGACCAAGCCATGGTCGAAGTTGGAGCCGAGTGTTTCGAGTCCATCGTGGCAGTTCAGACAATCCATGCCAAATTCAAGGGTGTGCGCTTGTGTAAAATCAGGCTGCATGGTGAAGTGACAATTGACGCAGTTTGACATTTCAAAAGGAACGTCATACTCACCCGAATGGCAATCAGCGCAAGTGAAGGGTTTGCGATCTATTTTTTGTTGATGCGATTGAAGTGAAAATTTGAGGTTGTCATGTGGAAAGTCGGAAAGATCCATATCAACCAGTGCGGCGTGTGCTCCGCGATGCTCGGGGTGACAGGCTATACATTTGAGGGGCGTTTCCTGAGTCGTGCCGAATAAATTCAAACTGACGGTAATGGGGCTTTGAAAACCAGAGGGCGAAGTTTGCGACTGCAAAAAAATTGCGTGCAGTCCAGTATTTGAATTCAACTCCGTACTGATTTCGGTATGACAAGCCACGCAGCGATCTGCCATGGTTGCCGCTTCCCAGGGTGCGGTATGGCAGGTTTTACATTCACCGCCAATCTCGGCATGGGATGCAACGCCGCCCAAAGATTCTTCGCCAGGTTCTGCATTCAAAGCGCCTGCGCTGAATAATGATCCGCCTTTCGCATACACGGTGCCAGCAATTACCAACAATGTGATCAGCGCAGAAAAGATTGCGGGAATCGAAAGACATCCAAAATTTTTCCTCATATCATGTTCCTCAACTATTTTTGGAATTTAGAAAAACTGGGCGGGATGTCCCGCCCAGTTTTTCCATCTAATCGTCGTGCTCGCGTCCATCTGCGTGACATTCCATGCAGTTCTCGAAATTAGAGATACCTTCTTCTCTATGCTTCGAACTGATATTTGATTCGTTATGTTCATGACAGCCATAACAGGTATAGGTCTTATACCCAGCGGGGTGACAAGTGGCGCAGGAGACTTGTCCACCTTCGCCATGATTTAATGGGAAGGTGTGATCTCCATTAAATGTGGCGGGGGTCCATGCGGTTGTGGTGTGACAGGCAACGCAGTCTGTGCCAAATTGACCGGCATGTTCAGTCGGCTCGGCATGACAAGCCAGACAGGTTGTATCCAATCCTTTGAACTGACCGTTTGTATGGCACTGCTTACAATCTACATTTGTGTGCGCCCCTGTCAACGGGAAATTGGAACGGGTATGATCAAACGTTGCGCCATCCCAAGTCTTTGGGGTATGGCAGGCGGCGCAGTCTGTGCCGAACTCACCATTGTGTTCATCGTCTTTTTGATGACAGGAAACACAATCCTGGGGCGTGCCTTTGAACACGTTGTTGACATGGCACTGGTCACACTTCACTTCTGCGTGTTCGCCTTCCAGTTTGAAGGCTGAAAGGTTGTGATCAAATTTTGCGTCACTCCAATCCGTTGGGTTGTGACACGCCGAACAATCTGTGCCAAACCCGCCTTCATGCTTGTCATCTTTTTGGTGGCACGAGAAACAATCCTGCGGCGCAGATTGCAAATCTGCAACAGTACGCGCATTGAGGTGACATTTTGTGCAAGCCAAATTGGCATGTTTGCCGATTAATTGAAATGCAAACGCGGAGTGTTCGAAATCACTGCCGAACTTATCCACGCCATCGTGACAGGCGAGGCAGTCTGAGCCGAAGGATAAGACATGTGATTGGGTAAAAGCAGCGTCTATTTGACGATGGCAACTGTCGCAGGTGTCTGGCGCGAATTTTGTTATATCGTCTTGATGACAATCTTTACAAGAGAACGCCGCTCCCGCCGCTGTGAGTTGATGCCCTTTCAGTGAGAATCCCAACGCCTCATGTGGGAACGTGCTATCTGCCATATCTGTCAATGCGGCAGTTTCGCCGCGATGTTCGGGATGACAGTCACGGCAGGCAAGGGCAGTGGAACTCTTCTGCATAATTGCGCCATGCAATTTCGCCACGTCTTTCATTTGCGCGGCAATTTCGGTGTGACAACTGGCGCAACGATCTGCCATGGTTTCAGCGCTAAACGACGCGGCATGACAGGCTGAACATTCGGTAATCTGCGCGTGTGAAGTTACGCCGCCAAGCGAATCGCCGGGCTGGGCGTTCAACTCACCCGCCGAAAACATCTGGCTGCCGCCTGCAAGCGCAAAGCCTGCAATCGCAAATAATGTAATGAGTGTGGCTATGACTCCAGTGGCAGTAAAGCACCCAAGTTTATTGTTGTACATAATGGCATCCTACTTCAGCAGCGTGGCGTAATAAATTGCCCCGCCAATGTGAACGAAGGCTGAAACAAACAATGCCATGCCAATTGGAATGTGGATCGTGTGCCAGAGCGCCATCAATTGACGCGCCTGCCGAAGTGCGGCTTCTGAAAGCGTGCCTTCAATTTCAAG
>JFJP01010504.1_pt1 | contig 12651 bp, 9 predicted proteins | sample 431651 | NCBI WGS metagenome assembly JFJP01 (sample SAMN02602958, study PRJNA72255) | Microbial mat metagenome, whole genome shotgun sequencing project. | biome: fresh water; feature: sink hole; material: water; isolation source: purple microbial (photo- and chemosynthetic) mats found in... | reverse complement strand
CCGCTGACCTGAGGCGGCACACCGGTCGTCGCCGACGCCAGCAATTCCGGCGTGAGCGCGGCCACCGCCTGGTAATGCGTCAGGAACACCCTGCCGCTCAGGCGTTGCAGGAAGTCGGTCGACTGCAGTCGATCCATGACCGGCCCCTTCACCTCGGACAGATGCAGCGTGACGCCGGCATCGCGCAGCCGATGCTCGATCGCTTCGAGGCTTTCGAGTGCGCTGGCGTCGATGTCGTTGATGGCCGTGCACTGCAGCACCACATGCTGCAGTTCGGGATTCGTGGCCACGGCGTCGTTGACGCGGTCCTCGAGCGTGCGGGCGTTGGCGAAGTACAGGCTCTCGTCCACGCGCAGGCTCACGAGACGCGGACTGACGAGAACCTCGTGCCGCAGCACATTGCGGAAATGCTCGGTGCCCGGCACCAGCCCCACCATCGCGATGTGCGGCCGGCTGCTGCGCAGCAGGTACAGCGCCAGCGACACGCCCACGCCGACCACCAGCCCGGTCTCGACCCCTAGCGCCAGCGTCGCGACCAGCGTCGCGGCGACGGCGGCGAAATCCGCCTTCGAGTAGGCCCAGGTCCGCTTGAGGATGCCGAAGTCGACCAGCGACAGCACCGCGACGATGATCGTCGCCGCCAGCGTGGCCTGCGGCAGATAGTAGAGCGCCGGCGTCAGCAGCAGCGACGCGAGCAGGATGCCGGCGGCGGTTAACACACCGGCCGCCGGCGTCTGCGCCCCGGCATCGAAATTGACCACCGAGCGCGCGAAGCCACCGGTCACCGGGAAGCCGCCGGTGAAGGCCGCGCCCAGGTTGCTGGCACCCAGCGCCACCAGCTCCTGGTCCGGCTCGATGCGCTGGCGGCGCTTGGCCGCGAGGGTCTGCCCCACCGATACCGATTCGACGAAACCCACCACGCTGATCAGCAGGGCCGGCACTGCCAGTTCGCGCCACAGCGCCGGGTCCCAGCTCGGCATCGTCAGCGGCGGCAGGCCCTGCGGCACGGCGCCGACGATCCGCACGCCGTGCGCCTGCCAGCCGAAGGCCCAGGTCAGGCCCGTCGTCACGGCGATCGCGGCCACCGGACCGGCCTTGGCGATGAGGTCGGCCGCCCTGGGCTTGAAACCCCAGCTGGTGAGCAGCGGCTTGAGTCCCTTGCGCACCCAGAACAGGAAGGCGGTGGCGCCCACGCCGACGGCCAGCGTCAGCAGGTGGGTGTTCTGCGCCTGCTGCGCCAGCGAGTGAAGCAGTTCGAGCAGGTTGTGCCCCTCGACCTTGACGCCCATCAGGGACTTCAGCTGACTGGCGGCGATGATCAGCCCCGATGCCGAGATGAAGCCCGAGATCACTGGATGGCTCAGGAAGTTGGCCAGGAAGCCCAGCCGCAGCACGCCCATCAGCAGCAGCATCGCGCCCGACAGGAAGGCCAGCGTGAGGGCGGCGGTCCAGTAGGCGGGTGAGCCGGCCGCAGCGAACTCGCCGATGGCGGCCGCCGTCATCAGCGACACCACCGCCACCGGCCCCACCGCCAATGCGCGGCTGCTGCCGAACAGTGCGTAGAGCAGCAGCGGCGCCACGCTCGCGTACAGGCCGACCTCGGGCGGCAGGCCCGCCAGCAGCGCATAGGCCAGGCTCTGCGGGATCAGCATGATGGTGACGATCAGCGCGGCCACGCTGTCGCCGACCAGCGTGTCGCGGTCGTAGCGTCGGCCCCAGTCCAGGATGGGCAGCGACGGCAGCCAGTTCCGCGCCGGGCGCCCCGGGCGCCCCGGGCGCGGCGGCGCCGCCGTAACCATCAGCCGACCATCTCGGGCTGCGCCATCCACTCGCGGCCCTTCAGCATGGCCTGCCAGTACAGAGGCGGCAGGAAGCGTTCCTTCAGGATCCAGGCGGCGCGTGAAGGACGGGTGCCGTCGATCAGCCAGGCCGGGAAGCTTGGCGCCAGCTTGCCGCCGTAGGTGAACTCGGCCAGCACGATCTTGCCGCGCTCCACCGTCAGCGGGCAGGAACCGTAGCCGTCGTACCGGGCGTCGCCCTTCGCGGCACCGCGCGCGACCAGCACGTTGTGTGCGACGACCGGGGCCTGCTTGCGGGCCGCTGCGGCGGTCTTCGCGTTGGGCGTGCTGCCCGCGTCGCCAAGCGCGAACACGTTGGCGAAGCTCTTGTGGCGCATCGTGGCGGGATCGATATCGACCCACCCGGCGGCATCCGCCAGCGGGCTGACCCGGATGAAGTCGGGCGACTTCTGCGGCGGCACCACGTGCAGCAGATCGAACTCGCGGGTGACCAACTCCTTGCTGCCGTCCGCATTCGCCTTGCTGAAGGTCGCCCGGTGCGCCGGTCCGTCGACGGACACCAGCGTCTGGCCGAAGTTCAGGCCGATGCCGTAGGCCTTCACGTACTCCATCAGCGCCGGCACGTAGTCGGCCACGCCGAACAGCACCGCACCCGCGTTGCAGAACTGGATGTCGATGTCCCTCAGTACACCGTGGCGCCGCCAGTGGTCGGCCGACAGATACATCGACTTCTGCGGCGCACCGGCACACTTGATCGGCATCGGCGGCTGCGTGAACACGGCGCGACCGCCCTTGAGCTGCTGCACCAGCTCCCAGGTGTAGGGCGCGAGGTCGTAGCGGTAGTTGGACGTGACTCCGTTGCGACCCAGCGTCTCCGGCAGGCCCTCGATGCCGTGCCAGTCGAGCTTGAGGCCGGGGCACACGACGAGCTGCTTGTACTTGACGACCCGGCAGCCCTCCAGGATGACGGCGTCGCGCTCGGGCTCGAACGCGGCCACCGCCGACTTGATCCAGTGCACGCCATGCGGCAGTACCGAGGCCATCGTTCGCGCCGTGACGGCCGCGTCGAAGATCCCCGCGCCGACCATGGTCCAGCCCGGCTGGTAGTAGTGGATGTCGGCCGGGTCGATGATGGCGATGTCGAGCCCGGGGCTGCGCGCGAGCAGGCTGGCCGCGACCGAGATGCCCGCCGCACCGCCGCCGACGATCACCACCTCGTGCGTGGCATCGGTCACCTCGCCCGGCGTCTTGCCGCCGTTGACGATCCGGCGCACCACGCCCTTGAGATCGAAGCCAGCCTGCGCGGCACGTTCGATGATCTGCGGCAGCGGAATCAGGCCGGCCTGGGACAAGGCCCACATCGTGGTCGATCGCATGCCGGTGCGACAGAAGGCCAGCACGGGCTTCGGGCACTCGGCCATCAACGCACCGAAGGCGCTGCCCTGCTCGTCGCTGACCTTGCCGGACTCGGCCGGCAGGTAGCGTGCCTGCAGGCCGCACGCCGCGGCGGCGCGTTCGATTTCTCTGAACCCGGGCTGATCGGCGCCTTCGTCGTCAGGCCGGTTGCAGATGACCGATCGAAAGCCCGCCGCGGCAATCGCAGGCAACTCGGCCAGCGCAATCTGCGGGCCGACCGACAGTTCGTTCGTGAGGGGTCGAATGTCCACGTGGCTTGTCTCCAGGGGTGGGGGCACTGTTCTGGCCGCTGGGGCGGCTCTGAGGAACCTGTACCGCAGCGCGGCTAGACCGCGTTCAGCGGGATCTTGAGATAACGGATGCCGTTGTCCTCGGGCTCGGGCAACTCGCCCGCGCGCATGTTCACCTGCACCGAAGGCAGGATCAGCGTCGGCATCTCGAGCGTCGCGTCGCGGGCCTGGCGCATGGCCACGAACTCTTCCTCGCTGATGCCGTTGCGCACGTGGACGTTCTTCTCGCGCTCCTCGGCCACGGTGCTGACGAACTGCACTTCGCGGCCACCGGGCTGGTAGTCATGGCACATGTAGAGCCGCGTCTCGGGCGGCAGGCTCAGCAATTTGTTGATCGATCGGAACAGCGTGCGCGCATCGCCGCCGGGGAAGTCGCAGCGCGCCGTGCCGTAGTCGGGCATGAACAGCGTGTCGCCGACGAAGACGACAGTCTCCATCGCATCGCTTACGACATAGCTCATGCAGGCCGGTGTGTGGCCGGGGGTGTGCATCGCGCGCGCCTCCAGGCGGCCGATGCGGAAGGCCTCGTCGTCAGTGAACAGATGGTCGAACTGGCTGCCGTCCCGCGCGAAACCGGTACCCGCGTTGAAGAGCTTGCCGAAGACCTGTTGCACGGCGGTGATGTGCCGACCGATCGCCGACTGCCCGCCGAGCTGCTGTTTCAGGTAGGGTGCCGCGGTCAGATGGTCGGCGTGCGCATGGGTCTCCAGGATCCATGCCACGCTGGCGCCGAGTTCGCGCACGCGGGCGATCAGCCGGTCGGCGCTGCGGGTCTGCGTGCGGCCTGACTTCGGGTCGTAATCGAGCACGCTGTCGATCAGCGCACACTGCTTCGTGTCGGTGTCGAGCACGATGTAGCTGACGGTCCAGGTCTCGGGGTCAAAGAAGCCCTCGACTTGCATGCGGGTTCGTGGATTCATCGAGGCCTCCTTGTTTCTCGAGTGCGTGCGCTACCGGCGCGCTGTTGTCAGCGGCGCGGCGCGGGACAGGTGTTGATGCCGAGCACGGTGTAGAGCGGGCACATGCCGATCGCACCGGTCAAGAGCGGGACGACGCCGATGTAGCCCCAGGCACCGACCGTGCCGGTCGCGGCCAGACCGATCAACAGCAAGCCCGCGCCGACGCGCAGCACGCGATCCAGGGTGCCTTCATTGGTTTTCATGATTTCGATCCTTCGGGGTGACAGCCGATCCGGGATCGGCCAGGGTTTGGGGAGGTTGCGGAAGAACCTACTCAATTGCCGTGCCAACCTGGATGCAGCCGTGAAGCCGACTGCAACCCGTTGATTTGTAAGGGGTTTTATGATCGGCCGCCATTCGGGCGACTGAGGTGCAAGCTGCACTGGCCGATGTGGCAGCGACACATGGCAGACAGGACTGCCGATTTGGCAGCCGTGGCAGTTGCCCGCACAATGGGAAGTGCAAGCTGGCAGCGCCGTGACCGACATCGACCCGATCCCCCCGGCTCACCTGACGACCGCGCAGGCAAGCCCCCTGCGCGCGGGACCGCAGGTGCAGGCCCTGATCTCTTTCCTGGAGCACGAGTCGCAGCCGATGATCGTGCTTGACCCGGACTACAACATCCTGGCCGCCAACACCGCGTATCAGCGGCAGTTCGGCACGGTCGACAGACCCTACATCGGCCACAAGTGCTTTCGCGTCTCGCACCACTACGACGTGCCCTGCGACCAGGCCGGCGAGCATTGCCCGATGCGCAAGGCCTTCGAGCTCAAGGGCCCCGACCGGGTGCTGCACATCCACCACACGCCACGCGGGCCCGAGCACGTGGACGTGGAGTTGCGGCCGATCCTGGATGACCGCCGCGAGGTCGTGGCCTATGTCGAGCGGCTGACCACCGTGCGCAGCGCGTCGGCGCGGCCGAGCGCCGAGGGTCTGGTGGGGCGCTCGCCCGCCTTCAACGCAGCGCTGTCGGCGGTGCAGCGGGTGGCGCCCGCGATGCTGCCGGTGCTGCTGCTCGGCGAGTCGGGCACCGGCAAGGAGCTCTTCGCACGTGCCGTGCATGAGGCCAGCGCCCGCGCCCGCGGCCCGTTCGTGGTGGTGGATTGCTCGGGTCTCACCGAAACCCTGTTCGAGAGCGAGCTGTTCGGCTATGAGAAGGGCGCCTTCACCGGGGCGCAGGCGCGCAAGAAGGGCCTGGTCGAAACGGCCCAGGGTGGCACGCTCTTCCTCGACGAGATGGGCGACGTGCCGCTGGCGATGCAGGTGAAGCTGCTGCGACTGATCGAATCAGGCACCTTCCGACGGGTCGGCAGCATCGAGACCCAGCAGGCCGACTTCCGGCTGGTCGCGGCGACCCACAAGCCGCTGCCGCAGATGGTGGCCGATGGCCGTTTCCGCCAGGACCTCTACTACCGCATCAGCGCATTCCCGATCCACTTGCCGCCGCTGCGCGATCGCGCGGCCGACATCCCGATGCTCGTCGATTCCTTCCTGCAGCGTGGCGGCGCGTCGACGACCCGCGTGACCGTGGAGCCCGCCGCGATGGCGCGGCTGCAGACCCACGCCTGGCCCGGCAACATCCGCGAGTTGCGCAACGTGCTCGACCGTGCCCGACTGTTCGCCGACGACGGCGTGATCCGCGTCGGACACCTGCCGCACGATCTGGGGCAGGGCGCCGGGTCCGTGACTGCGAGTCCGCGGGCCGACACGTTCTTGCCCGGCCGGGCGCAGACCGACGATGCGACGCTCAGGAGGCTGGCCGTCGAGTTCTCCGGCACGCGGCGCGAGCTGGCTGCCTCGCTCGGCCTGTGCGAGCGCACCCTTTACCGCCGGCTCAAGGCGCTTGGGGTGGCCTGACTCCCTCGGCCCCTGACCGATGTTGGGCCACGAACCTGCGCCGATGCAGCAACCACCCGGGCACCAATCCGAGCGCCCGATTGGGCCGATACTCGTTCCCGACATGGCCACTGTTTGCACCACCGCGTCTCGCTCTTGCGCGCCTGTGTGGCCTTGCGCGTGCTCGATGGCGCTCGTGCAGCGCGGAGCGTGCGGCGCATGAGCGCGGCGCTGCCGGCGGCGGTCAGTGGCGAACGCTTCGAGTTCGCGAGCCGGGCAGGCCGCCTGAGCTGCTATGTCGCAGGCGAGGGCGCGCCCATGCTGCTGGTGCACAGCATCAACGCGGCCGGCTGTGCGGCCGAGGTGCGGCCACTGCACGAGCACTACCGCGCCACGCGCACCGTGTTCTCGATCGAGCTGCCGGGCTTCGGTTTCTCCGAGCGCAGCGACCGCCGCTACACGCCGCGCCTGATGACCGACGCGCTGGCGGTATCGCTGTCGAGCGAGTACCTGGCCCGGGCTGCTGCCGAGGCTCCCGGCGACTACCGCAGCGTGGCCCTGGTCAGTCCGACCGGTTTCATGGGGCTCAAGCCCTGGCGCGGTGCGCCGGGCAGCACGCGCGGCCTACCCTGGCTGTACCGCGCGTTGCGCGGGCCGGGCGCGGGCTGGGGTGGGGCGCTGTTTCGCGGCCTGACGCGGCCAGGCGTGATCCGCTACTTCCTGCGTCGCACCTGGGGCGCGCAGGAGATCGACGAAGCGCTCTGGGCCTACGACGTGCTGACCACGCGTCAACCGGGCGCCGAGCATGCGCCGCTTTGGTTCCTGTCGGCGGAGCTCTTCAGCGCCGACATCCACACGGTCTACGAGCAGCTCGCGATGCCGGTCTGGATGTCGCACGGCGTGCGCGGTGACTTCACCGACTACCGCGGCAAGGTGATCGTCGAGGGGCGGCCAAACTGGCGGTTCAGCGTGTTCCCGACCGGCGCCATGCCTTACTTCGAGGTGCCCGCGAGCTTCTGCGAGGCCTACGACACCTTCCTCGCCGCACCGCCTGGCACCGGGAATCCTTGACGCGGCCAGCGCTGCGGCTCGGCGCCTGCCGTCAGGTTGTCCAAGTGCGGGACGAGGCTCCAGCCCCACGTCCCGCAGCGTGAACAGGCGCTACTTCACCAGCAGCACCCGCATCCCGAGCTGCTGGCCGCCGACGCGGTCGAGGATCCTCACGGTGGCCTGCCGGCCCTTGAAGCCGTCGGGCAGCGTGACGCTGCCGCGCGCGACTTCATGCCCCGCGACCGAAAGGTTGATCGGTGCTGGCGTGAACACCGTCTCGGCTCCACTCGCCGAGTCGCCGGTGACGGCGAGTTGCATCACCGCGGCCATCGGCTTGGAGGCGCTGCGGCCGTTGGTGAGCACGACCTCGTAGTCGAGTTGCGCGCCCCTCGCGGTGAACTGCCCCGCCCGCACCTCCACGCTGCCGCCGCGGGGATCGGGCGGCAAGGCCGCCACCGCGCTGCTGAGGTCGCTGCGCAGCTTGTCGGTCGCTGCGCGGCTGGCGTCGCGATCCTTGGTCATGGCCGTCTTCTCGTCGATGGCCGCTCGGAGCTGGCCCGTGGTGTCGGCGAGCTGCTTCTTGAGTTGCAGCCGGTCGGCGTCGGCCTGCTGGTACGCGCTGCGCAACTGGGCCGAATCGCTGGCCGACAGTCGCGGCGGCAGGTAGCGTTCCTGGATCAGCACCACGCCGGCTGCGCCAACCGCGATGCCGCCGAGCAGCAGGACCAGCCAGCGCGGAAGGCGAAAGCCTGAACGTCGCCGGCCGTAGGGGTTGAAGGGGACGGGCTTGAACATGTTTTGCAGGGCTGAACGGTACCGGAATGGCGTAGGTTACAACCCGGCGCCACACCACTGGATACATCCCGGGCCTGGGTGTCGTTTCGCGAGCAGTTTTTTGACCGACTTCTTGCCCGTCGACTGCGGCGGCCTGAGCGCTGCAAATTGCTCACGGCGCTCGAAAGCGCGTCACGGGTAAGCGACGAGAGAGCGTCCTCGTTCTGCCGCAGCAGAATACAGCCATGTGCGGAGCATCATCCCAGGAAACCGCCTTGCGAGACGCAAGTGCAGTATGGCAATGGTGCGCTGCTACGAGGGTGCCGCGCTGCCGGTGGACGGTAGATGCTGGGGACGTCGGAATGACCGTGGAGTCCCGTCGATGACTTCGCTTGGATTGTGGCTCCCGAGATGGGTTCTCTCGGTGGCGGTCGCGTTGGCCTTGCTGCTGGCGGCGGGTGTACGCGCCCAGGCACCCGATCCCAACGCTGCTGCTGCTGCCGCCGCCCCCAGCAGCGACGAAGCCACGCTGCGGGTGTTCAACCGCGACATCTTCACCTTCCGCTCGGTGTCGCTGGGTGTGAGTCCGGTGGATCGCGCACGGCGCGCGAAGCAGCGCATCGAGGAAAAGCTCGACCTCTCCGGGCCGCAACAGGTGACGCTCAAGTCCATCGAGCTCGGAACGATGGTGCAGGTCGACGGCGAGACCTTGTTCCTGGTGGCGCCTGGCGACGTCGACAAGCTGCAGCAGGAGACGCTCGAGGCCGCGTCGAAGCGCGCTGCGGCAGCTCTCCAGGAGGTCATCGAGGCCACCCGCGAGAGCCGAAGCGGCGATGCGATCCTGCGCTCGACCGCCATCGCGGGCACGGCAACGGTCGTGATGCTGTGTCTGGTCTGGGTGCTGTCTCGCGCGCGCCGGGCGTTCGAGGGCCGATTGCTCAAGTGGAGCGCCGCGCACAGCGAGCGCCTGCGGATCGAGGGGGTGGAGCTGATCCAGCGAGATCGTCTCACCTGGATCGTGCAGCTGGGCGTCAAGTTCGTTTACGCGCTGCTGCTGATCCTGCTGCTCTATGAGTGGCTGAGCCTGACGCTGGCCCAGTTTCCGTATACGGAGGTCTGGGGCCAGAACCTCAACGGTTACCTGTTCGGCGTGGCGGCTGGGATCGGCAGCGGGATCCTCGGCGCGCTGCCGGGGCTGGCAACGGCCGTGCTGATCTTCCTCATCGCCCGGTTCGTCGGGCGTCTGCTCAATGCCTTCTTCGACCGGGCGCAGACGGGTCAGATCAAGGTCGGCTGGCTCGATGCCGACGTGGTGGTGCCCACCCGCCGGCTCACCACGGCAGGCTTGTGGCTGTTTGCGCTGGCGATGGCCTACCCCTACCTGCCCGGTTCCGAGACCCAGGCGTTCAAGGGGCTGTCGCTGCTGGTGGGCTTGATGGTCTCGCTCGGCTCGTCGAGCCTGGTGGCGCAGGCCGGCAGCGGGCTGATCCTGACCTACACGCGCACTTTCCGCGAGGGCGAGTACGTGAGGATCGACGAGCACGAGGGCACGGTGACCCACATGGGCATGTTCGCGACCCGTATCCGCACCGGGCTCGGCGAGGAGCTGACGCTGTCGAACTCATTGATTCTCGGGACGGTGACCAAGAACTACTCGCGGGTCCTGAAGGGTGCCGGCTTCGTGCTCGACACCACCGTGACCATCGGCTACGACACGCCATGGCGCCAGGTTCACGAGTTGCTCGTGCAGGCCGCGCTGCGCACGCCCGGTGTGCTGGCCGATCCAGCGCCGCACGTGTTCCAGACCTCGCTGTCGGACTTCTACCCCGCCTACCGCCTGGTCTGTCAGGCTCTCCCGAGCCAGCCGCGACCACGCGCCGAGCTGCTGAGTGCCCTGCACGCGAACATCCAGGACCTGTTCAACGAGTACGGCGTGCAGATCATGTCGCCGCACTACTTCAAGGATCCGGAAACACCCAAGGTCGTACCCAGGAGCCACTGGTTCGCGCCGCCGGCCAAGGAGTGATCTCCACACGCGACGGCGACTGCACTCCGTTTGCGCCAACCCGGGTTGGCGCGGCCCCGTGGTTCGGGTTCTTGGTGCCCAGCGCGGATCGACGAATCGCCGTCCTGGCTCAGGCACTCACGCTCAACAGGCTGCCGGCCGCCGGCAGGCCGGGGTTCGCGTCGCCCGCTTCGGCCGTGAGCGACTGGGCGATCTGCCGAAGAAAGGCCGCCAGCTTCGCCTGAGGCGACAGCAGACCGGACGGGTCCTGCGTGGCGGCGGGGTCGAGCGCGGCCAGCAGCTTCTTGAACGCGCTGAGGAGCGGCGGCTCGCGGGGCTCGTCAGCCTCGGGGGCGTCGGTCGGCTCTCGGCCGCCGAAGTTGATGTTGATCGTGATCTGGATGCCGCCGCGGGCGTCGGCCACCGGAGGCGTCGCAGGGGTGGAGGTCGCCGTGGGAGTACCGGCGAGCACAGGGGGCGGCGGTGCCTCGGCAGGAGCAGGCTTCGGAGCGGGCGTCGACGCGGACACCGGCACCGGCAGCGACACCGGTGTCGGCGGCGTCGCGGCGCCCGCCGGCTTGGGTTGGGCTGGGTCAAGTTTCTCCGCAAGGGCCGTCAACCGCTGCGCGAGATTGCCGTAGCCGCCACCGTATCGCCCCGAGTGATCTCGGTAGCCATCCTTGTCGTGGTCTTCATGCCTGTGACCATGTCCGTGGCCGTGGCCTCGTCCTGGGCCTTCACCGCGCAGCGCGCCATACAGCTCGTAGGCAAAGGCGAGCGCCGCCTCGCGCAGATCGCCCGCGGGCGGCGAAGCGGGAGTGCTGGGGTTCGCAGCGGGCGCGTCGACCGTGCCGATCGTGGACGTGGGTGCGGGTGCCGCGCCGGATGGCGTTGCAGCGGCGGTGGGTGCCGCCGGCTGCGTGGAACTGGCCGAGGATCGGAACAGGCTCCCGAGCGCTTCCATCATGGCCGCGACCAGCGGATTGAGGCGTGCCGGGCGTTCGCTGTCGCGCGGACGCTCGCTCGCTTCGCAACAGCGGTCGCGCGATGGCTGCGGCCGGGTCTCGCTGGCTGCGAGGCTCTTGCCGGGGCTGGACCAGGTCGGGGACCCGATCGAGAGGCTGGCGATGGACATGGTGGTCTCCTTGAACCGTGGGTTGCGCACGGCCTGGGAACACGTCATGGGCCGTGCATGACCATTCAGGTATCGGACTGGCTTGGCCGGCTCTGAGGCTTCAGAGGTAACAAGCGGTGGCGTGCTGCCTCAACGCGGGCGCTGCCGCAGGCACAAGCCTTTCGTGCGGACCGCTTGCGCAAGCAGTGCTGGCGGCTTGCATCGGACCGCCGCGACCGCAGCCTGCTCGCCGCAGCGCCTCAGGCCGCGCGCTGTTCGAGCAGGTACGAGGCGCCGGGGTACTGCGCCAGCGCCTTGGCGAGGAACGGCAGGCATTCCTGCATCGTCGCGTGCAGCGTCCAGGGCGGGTTGATCACGAACATGCCGCTGCCGGCGAGGCCGAAGCCCTGCTGATCGAGCGGTTGCACGGTGAGCCGCGCGTGGAGCCAGCCCTTGATCGTCGGCCCCTGCGCGAGTGACTGCAGCCGCTTGGGCAGTTGCGCCGCCTCGAGCCGCGTGACCTGTGGGTACCAGACCAGCACCACGCATTCGGCGAAGCGCTGCAGGGCCTCGCGCACAGCCGCCACGACCAGGCCGTAGTCGGCCTTGAGTTCATAGGACGGGTCCATCAGCACGACCCCGCGCCTCGAGGGCGGCGGCAGCTGTGCCCTCAGGCCGCTGAAGCCGTCCTCGTGGTGCACCTCGGTGCGCGGCCGCGATGCATGGTGCGCGGCGAGGTTGCCCACATCGGCCGGGTGCAGCTCGAAGAGGCGCAGCGCATCCTGCGGCCGCAGCAGTTGCCGCGCGATCTCGGGCGAGCCGGGGTAGCGGCCCAGGCCCCCTTCCGGATTGAAGGCCTGCACCAGGCTGACGTAGTCGGCCACTGCGGGCGGCAGGTCGCTGCGATCCCAGAGTCGCAGGATGCCGTGCTCGAACTCGCCCTTCTTCTGTGCTTCGGGACTGGCGAGCGAGTAGCCGCCGGCGCCGGCGTGGGTGTCGATCAGCGTGTAGGGCTTGTCCTTCTGCGCCATGTGGCGCAGCACCTGGGCCAGCACCAGGTGTTTCAGGACATCGGCGTGGTTGCCCGCGTGGAAGGCGTGTCGGTAGGCGAGCATGGGCGGATTGTCGCGCCCGGTCGCTGGATGGGCTCAGCGACCAGGCCCTGCGTCGATCTACGGGGCCAGGGATGCGGGACCGTAGATGGCCGTCACGGCGCTCACCGCGCCGGAGCCATCTGCTTGGCCAACTCGGCGCAGTGGTCCTTCGCGGGCGTGGCGGGCGTGGGCCAGGCTTCGTCGAAGCCGGCAAGGCGCTCGCCCTGCTCTGCGCCCGCAGCCAGGTGCACGGTGCGCACACGCAGTGTGCTGGTGGCCAGATGCTGCGGCACACCGCGGCCGGCGTCCACGTG
>JFJP01040630.1_pt1 | contig 12652 bp, 11 predicted proteins | sample 431651 | NCBI WGS metagenome assembly JFJP01 (sample SAMN02602958, study PRJNA72255) | Microbial mat metagenome, whole genome shotgun sequencing project. | biome: fresh water; feature: sink hole; material: water; isolation source: purple microbial (photo- and chemosynthetic) mats found in... | reverse complement strand
GTACCGGCGGACTACGACGGCGACGGCATCGCCGACCTGGCCGTGTACTGGCCCCGGACGGGAACATGGTACATCCGCCAGTCCACGGACCAGACCACACGGACCCAACCCTTCGGATGGTCCCGGGCCCTGCCGGTACCGGGCGATTTCGACGGCGATGGCATCGACGATATCGCGGTCTATGAGCCTGGCGAAGGACTCTGGAGTATCATGCACGCTCCCGGGAGCTTCACCACCCGCCGCTTCGGGTGGAGCCAGGCGCTCCCCCCCTGGCCATCACGACGCTAACCGCACCGCCCGACGGTCGCATTAAGGAGTAGGTTATGGAAAGTATAGTATCCAAGGAACGTTCGCGGAAAGCAAAAAAAAGACAAAAGCAGGCCGGACGGAATAGCAACCCCGCTGTCGCTTTTCGCGATCACATCGGGATTGGCGTACTCGTCGCCCTGCTGGCGTGGGGACTCATCGCATTTTTCATGCCGCTGCCACTACCGATTGCCTCACTACACGATAATGCGGTTGTGTTACCCATCGCGAGTCATGCGGTATTCGGACTTGCCGCCATCCTCGTCACGGCGCTTTTCCTGAATGCCGTCACGCCCGATCTCCTGCGCCGAAACTCAAGGATCATTCTCCTCACACTAATCGTGTTACTGTCCGTGTCGACCGGCAAGGCGATGATCTACCTATCCTCTACATTCGAGGCATTTTCGCCCAGCATCGCGGTGTTCATACTTCCCTTCCTCCTTGCCCCGCTACTGGGGGCACTGCTCCTTGGCCCGCACGCTGGCATGGCCACCGGACTCGTGGCCTCGTTGTTTTTCGCCGTCTACACACAGCGCAGCCTGGACATCCTGCTCACCGGACTGATTGCAACCGCCGCCATCTGCCATACCGCTCGCCATGTCAGGACCAGGTCGCGGGTTATCCGGCTCGCTATCGGCGGTGGTATCCTGCAAATCCTGGGCGTCCTCGTCGTGACGCTGTTGAACTGGGATCAGACCACATCGATGATCGTCGTCTACCAGTCACTTGCCTGCATTGGCGGAGCCCTGCTCGCGGCGATTATCGCCCTGCTCGTGCTGCCTGCCATCGAGCATTTGTTCGACATCACCTCCGACATCACCCTTTTGGAGTTCTCTGATCTCGGCCACCCCTTGCTGCAACAACTGGCGCTTGAGGCACCGGGCACCTACCATCACAGCCTCGTTGTCGCCAACATCGCCCAGGCGGCAGCGGAGGCCATCGGGGCAAACAGCCTTGAAGCACGCGTGGCCTCCTACTTCCATGATATCGGCAAACTAACCAAACCGAATTTCTTTGCCGAGAATATCCATTTGCAGGAGAATCCGCACGATAATCTCGCTCCCAGCATGAGTACACTGATCATCACCTCGCATGTCAAGGAGGGGCTGAGCCTGGCCATGTTGCACAAGCTGCCCGAACCCGTGCGTCGGTCTATTCGCGAGCATCACGGAACGAGTATGCTGCAGTATTTCCATCATAAGGCGATGATCCAGCTCGAACTGGAAATGGGTATGGCGGGAAACCCATCCCGCTTCGACGACCATAACTTCCGCTACCCTGGCCCCCGCCCCTCAACCCGCGTCTCCGCGATTGTCTGCCTGGCCGATTCCGTTGAAGCCGCCTCCCGCTCACTCGAGAAGCCGACACCCGGGCACATCGAGAACCTGGTCAACGACATCGTATGCAAACGCCTGAATGATGGACAACTCGATGATTGCGAACTCTCCCTGATGGATCTTTCAAAGATCCGCAAGGCATTCATCTTCACCATGACAACGATGCTACATGGACGCATAGCCTACCCAAAAGATGAACCTACAGATCTATAACCGCCAGCACACTCAGCCCCTGGACATACGTGCGATCCGCCGATTGACAGGACGGCTATTCGAGAAGGCGATGCGCCGGGAAAAGCAAATGTCATGGGGCACGGTAACGCTGGTGCTGACCGACGACAAAGGCATCGCCAAGGTCAAGGAGGCGACCTTCGGCTATCGCGAGATCACGGACGTGGTGACGGTGGCTTATGCGCCCATGCCCGGATTCCCGGAAACCGACGCCGAGATTTTCGTCAATGTGCAGCGGGCATTCACCCGTCCATGCCGCGCAAACTGGACACCCGCGCAGGAACTGGCGCTTTATATCGCCCATGGCTGCGACCATCTCAGCGGAGCAGACGACCAGACCCCCGCAGAACGCCGCCGCATGCGTCAGCGGGAACTGCGATGGCTGCGCTCCTTCCCTTCCGTGTTTCGTTTCAATAAAACACACGATGAGTAAAAGGCATACACACAACGAATGCCTTCCCCCCTACCCAGCGGTCGAGTATCCCACACACCGTCTCCCGCCAGCGGTTCACGCCCGCAGGCCGTTGATGATCAGGACGACCGAGGTGATAGCGAGCGCGATGTGGATGATGGCGGCATAGTGGTGATCGCGCGTGAAACGGACCAGTGCATAGCCAGCCAGCACGCCGACGGGAATGACCGGCAGCATCACCAGTCCAAGGCGCAGATGATCGGGCTGGATACGACCGAGCAGGACGAACGGCACCAGCTTGATCAGGTTGAGCACGAAGAAGTAGGCGCAGTTGGTCGCGGCGAACCGCATCTTCGGCAGTTTTTGAGGCAGCAACACCATCTGCATGACCGGGGCTGCCGCGTGAGCCAGAGACGACGTGATCCCAGCGGTTGCCCCGTAGGCGAAACATGCCTTGGGTCCAGGGGCAGCGGTTCCGGTCAGGCGCGAAAGGATCCATTTGCGCGCGGCGAACCAGAGGGTGAACAGCAGGCCGAGCGTACCGATGGCAATTCGCAGGGTGGCGTCGGTCACGACGATCAGCGTATGGCGGTCGGAAATGAACAGCGCGGCGGCCAGTGTCACCCCCACCAACGTCCCCGGCAGCATTGCCCGAACGCGTTGCCAGTCGACATGCCGACGATAGAGGACCACCGCCCCGGCATCCATCACACAGAGCATCGGCAACATGAAGGCCACCGCCGCACGGGCGGCCTGGGCCTGTCCCGGCCAGAGCAGGATTAGCAGCGGCGTGGCGATGCTACCGACCGGAAAACCGCCTTTAGACATCGCGGTCAGCAGCAACGAAAGCGCGATCCAGCCCAGATCCGTGAGGTTGTAGGTGGCTAGGAATTCCATGTTGTGAGTTCACCGATTGCAGTTACGATCGCGAGGTAATAACAGAACCCGACCTGCAATGCAAGATGGCAGAATAGGATTGCAGAAGAGGCTGAAGAATACGCCACTGGCACCCTTGGACGCGGACGCCTTCAGCGCTGGATACTATTGCGTCCGTAGGTTCTTCGATACGCAAGGGGGGTAAGGCCTTTGCTCGTTCGAAACTGTCTAAAAAAATAGCTTTCGTTCTCAAATCCCGAGGCATGACATATCTCCAAGAGCTTGTGATTCGTTGTCAAGAGCATCTCCGCTGCATGCTCGATCTTCAGGTTGGCCAGATAGCGGGAAGGCGTCAACCCCATATGGCGGGAAAACTCCCGCGAGAAATGCTCATGACAGCGACAGCTATGCTGTATCAGATCTTGCAGAGAGGGATAGCGGGGGCGCTGGTCGCTTAGCCACACCAGCGATTCTCGCAACCACTCCGGAACGTCTTCGGCAAACGTATGCTTTTGAAGCGGGGCCAGGTATAGCGTCACCACGGTTAGCAGGAACCGGGAAAAAAAGCGCCGTCCGAACGCGGATGAAGAATGGGATAAAAGCTGCTCCAGCGATTGTTCGATGCCAGACTGCTCGTGCAAAGGGACAAGGGCACGAGGAGATTCGGGGGCTCCGGTTAGCTTTTCCGCCAGTCCTGGATATTCAATGTATTGCTCAAGCCGTAACAACCAACTCTCGTTAAACATCACATTCACATAGGCGAATTTTTCGCCGCTCAAAGAATGCGAATCCGTTTCGCGAATGAACACGATCTCACCTGCCCGCTGAATGGTTGTTTCGCCGTTGATACAATGCTTGAATTCTCCATGAGTGGCACAGACCAGTTCTCCGTACTTGGTGTGCTTATGTTCCGGATAACGCCATCCATGCTCCGCCTTGATCCGGTGAATGGTGTATCCAGGATTGATCGGATCGCTATTTTCCGGTCCTGCCATCCGCCCATTATCTCGGTTTTTCGCCACTTACGCAGCTCCCTTGCTTGGCATAATTATCAATATAGTACAGCATAATATCAAGTCGATGCATTGATTTAAAGGTATATTTTTGGATAGTATCAAAACAGTAAATAAGAAGATGTTACTGGTGCCGCTACGGAGGCGGCGCTCCGGTAGCCTCAAAACACGTGCGGCAGCACCAAAGCGAGGAGACTCTATAATGGCAGCGAACAAGATACCGGTAGCAATTCAACTTTATTCCCTGCGCGATGTAGCGCCAAAGGATGTCCCCGGAACGCTTCGCAAGGTGGCGGATATGGGCTATGAGGGCGTGGAGTTTGCTGGCTACTACGGGCTGGCAGCATCGGAGCTGGCTAAAATGATGGCCGATTGCGGCCTGCGGTGTGCGGGGTCCCATGTGGGGATGAATCTGCTCGAAGGCGATGCCTTTGAGGAAACCGTTGCCATGAACAAGACCGTGGGTAACGACCGATTGATTGTCCCATGGTCGGACCTCAAGGATATGCAGTCAATCGTAGCGAACCTGAACAAGGTCCATGCGCGGGCGAAGGCGGCGGGCATGCGCGTGGGCTTCCACAACCACAAAAATGAATTTGAGATGGAGAACGGCATTTCCAAGTTTGATTTTATTTTCGCGGGAACGCCGAATGATTTCCTGATGCAACTTGATATTGGCTGGGCCGCCGCCGCCGGACAGGATGTTCCCGCGATACTGCGTAAATATGCCCGGCGGATCGAGACGGTTCACGTCAAGGAATTCAGCGCGGAGAACCCTAAGGCCGCCGTGGGAGAAGGCTCGGTAGACTGGCCGTCCGTATTTAATGTGCTCGAGAAGGAAACGTCGGTGAAGTGGTATGTCGTCGAGCAGGAAAAGTTTGATATCGGCCCGATGGAAAGCGCGAAGACCTGTATCGAGAACATGCGGAAGATGGGGCGCTAAGCGGTTACCATGCTAACATAAGGAGTGGAGTATGACGATCAGAGTGGGAATGATTGGTGCCGGTGGAATCGCCAATGATCACTGCCAGGCGATAAGCAAGTACGAGGGTGCGGAAGTGGCGGCAGTCGCCGACATCAGTGCCGAGCGGCGGGATGCATTGCAGGCTAAGTTCGGCATTGTCAAAGGGTATGCAAAATGGGAAGCGCTGGTGGACGACAAAGATCTGGATGCCGTGGCGATCGCGCTCCCGAATGCCCTGCATGCGCCGGTCAGCATGGCCGCGCTCAAGGCAGGCAAGCACGTTCTGCTGGACAAGCCGTTCGCGCTTAGCTATGCGGAAGCCAAAACGGTGGTGGATACCGCAAAGCGTAAAAAGAAAGTCCTGATGCTGGGTATGAATCAGCGCTACCGGCAGGATGCCCAGGTGGTGAAAGCGATTGTGGAGCGCGGCGAACTAGGCGAAATCTATCACGCCAAGGCCTACTGGTATCGCCGGATGGGGTCGCCCAAATTCGGGACCTGGTTTGTCAACAAGAGCATGTCGGGGGGTGGATGCATGCTGGATATCGGCGTGCATTACCTGGACCTGGCGCTGCACCTGATGAACAACTGGGAACCGGTATCCGTTTCCGGGCAGGTGTACGGTAAATTCGGGCACCGCGGCATCGGAGAAGGCGGATGGGGAAAATCCGACCGCAGCGCAAAGATCAAATTCGATGTCGAAGACTTCGCGACGGCACTGATCAAGTTCAAGAACCAGGCGACACTGGAGCTGAATGTTTCCTGGGTTCTGCATCAGGAACAGGGCGACAGGAATAATGTGGAACTTTACGGGACTGACGCAGGAATATCACTGGCCCCGACGAAGGTATTCCGGCAGTCGACGCAGCAAGGCGAGTACGAGGTCGTTATGCCCCAGGACGTCAAGATCCCGCACCGCTATCAGAATCGCCAGGCCAACTGGCTGGATGCCATCCTCGGAAAGGATCAGCCGCTGTGTACAACGGACGAGGCACTGGTTGTGCAGCGCATTCTGGATGCGGTCTACGCATCCTCCGAAACGGGTAAAGAAATCCGCTTCACGAAATAAAAAACGGGGCGCTCCGTACGGAGCGCCCCGTTCTGTATCATCAACCCGTGCCTCTTAGCGCCTCTTCTCGCCCGGGTGCCACTCTTCAAGCCCGCTGAATGCCTCATCAAAGGCACCTGCCAGGTCAACCATGTTGTCGCCCGGCCGCAGTCCTTCAAGCAGCTCATCCTGGTGCTTCGTGAATTCTTCCTCAGGCATGGTCTTGGCCTTGATGCTCAGGCCGATGCGGCGGGCCACCTGATCAATCTTGATCACGCGGGCTTCCACTTCCTGACCGACATCCAGCGCATCGCGCACCTTCTCGACATGATCCTCACTGATCTGCGAGATATGCACGAGACCGTCAACACCTTCCTCGAGTTGGATAAAGGCACCGAAGGTAGCCACCTTCGAGACCGTCCCCTTCACGAGCTGGCCGATCTGGTAACGCGTAGTAATCGTGTTCCATGGATCATCGCTCGCCTGCTTCAGGCCGAGGCTGATACGCTTGTTGCCCGAATCAACTTCCAGCACAACGGCGTCCACCGTCTGGCCCTTTTCGAGGACTTCCGACGGATGGTTGATCTTGCGGGTCCAGGACATGTCCGACACGTGGATCATACCGTCGATACCATCCTCGAGTTCGACAAACGCGCCGTAGGAGGTGAAGTTACGAACCTGTCCGTTGATACGGGTTCCGACCGGATAACGTGCCTGCACGGTATCCCACGGATTGGCTTCGGTCTGGCGCATGCCCAATGCAATCTTCTGCTCCTCAGGATTCACGCTCAGCACGACCACATCCACCTCGTCGCCGATCGACAGCACGTCCGATGCACGAGCGACACGCTTGGTCCAACTGATTTCAGACACATGCACAAGGCCTTCGACACCTTCCTCGATCTCCACGAACGCGCCGTAGGGAACCAGGTTGACCACCTTGCCACGCAGGCGACTGCCCACCGGGAACTTCTCGTTGATATCATCCCACGGATTCGATAGGCGTTGCTTGAGACCCAGCGACACGCGTTCCTTGTCCTGATCCACGTCCAGGATAACCACCTCGATCGGATCGCTGACACGGACCATCTCCGACGGGTGCTTGATGCGGCCCCAGCTCATATCCGTGATATGCAGCAGGCCGTCCAATCCATCCAGATCGACGAACACACCGAAATCGGTGATATTCTTCACAATCCCCTTGCGGACCTGCCCCTTGACAATCGTCGTCAGCAGTTCCCGCTTCTTCACGCGCATCCGCTCCTCAATCAGGTCACGGCGCGAAAGGATGATATTACGGCGATCCTCGTTGATCTTGATCACCTTGAATTCAAACTCGTTATCAATCAGCGAGTCCACATTGTGCATCGGGCTGACGTCCACCTGCGAACCTGGCAGGAATGCATCCACACCATTGACGTCCACGATCATGCCGCCCTTGACCCGTGCCTTGACCACACCCATGACGGTGCTGCCTTCCGCGCAGGACTTGATCACGTGTTCCCACTGGATCTGCTGCTCGGCCTTTTCCTTGCTCAGGATGACCATGCCACATTCGTCTTCCATCTGGTCGAGAAGCACATCGAGCTGGTCGCCGACCTGGACGATGGAGATATCCTTGAACTCATGCCCGTCGATCACGCCTTCGGACTTGTAGCCGATGTCGACCAGCACTTCATTATTCTGGATGGCCAGGACCCGGCCTGGAACGATTGACCCTTCAGTGAAGCTCTTCAGCGTTTCCGCATACATCTTCGACATTTGTTCCTGTCCCACAGAGTCAATCTGGGACAGATCAATGATGACCGGCTTCTTTTTCTTAACCTTTAATGCCATGTTACTGTTACTACTTGTTGTTACTACGACCTTACCCTGTGCAGCCAACAGCGGCTCTTCCCGAGAAAAACCACGACTGCAACTTAATATCTAACCGTTATACCTGAAGCAGCCTATACACAGCAAGCCAAAAAACAGAAAACTCATACGTCAAGAGCAGTTTTTCTTGACCAACAGATGCCGTTCAAGTACGTTTCATTATCTGCATTCAGCGATTTTATCCTGTGACCCAGGTGGCAATGCAAGAGGAACGAGCAATCAACATGACGGCAGTGGCGAAAACAACGGAAAAACAACGGATCCTACTTGTCGATGATCATCCGATTGTCCGTCAAGGAATCGCCATGTTGATCAACGAGGAGGAGGATCTGCTCGTCTGCGGAGAGGCCGGGACTCCTGCCGAAGCCTTCCATGCCATCCAGGGGACGTTTCCTGATATCGTCATTATCGATGTCTCGCTCGACGGTACCAGCGGTATCGAACTGACCCGCTCCATTAAGACAAAATACAAGAGCTTACCCATCCTGGTGCTTTCCATGCATGACGAAGATCTCTACGCCGAGCGCGCCATCCGCGCCGGTGCACGGGGTTATGTGATGAAGCAGGAACCGGCAGAAACGGTGCTCGACGCCATCCGCATTGTACTCAGCGGGAATGTATTCCTCAGCAGTAAGCTTTCATCTAAGGTGCTGAAGGAGTTGATCGGGCAAGCACCAACCGACCAGCAGCCCAGCGGTACACCGGGGGTTGAGCGGTTGAGCGACCGGGAGCTGGAGATCTTTGAACTGATCGGACGGGGATACGCCACGCGTCGCATTGCCGACTCGCTTAGCCTCAGCATCAAGACGGTTGAGACACACCGTGCACACATCAAGCAGAAATTAAAACTGGGGAGCGCCACGGAACTTATCCATCGCGCCTTCCATTGGATCGAAAGCGGTGCCCGCAACCGCTAGCGGGCACCGCCTCCCACGCGTTGTCACTCGGCTGGCGTCGCGGCCGATGGCACCGCATCGATCACCGGCGCCGGAACAATCACCGGCGCGGATGCCGGTTCAGCACCTCCATCGACGGGAGCCACAGGCACCACGGCGGGGGTGGATACCGGGGCAGCCTCACTGACCATCGGAATTTCACTCGATCCGACAGGAATCGCGGGCATGGCTTCCGGCATCGTCATCGGCAATGCCTGTTGCGCTGGCGGAGCCTGAACCGGTAACACATCGACCGTGTCAACGATGGATCCGCGGGTACCGCGTTGCGCCGTCAGGATCGTCAACAAGATCGTGTTCACCAAGAACATGCTGCCCATAACCACCGTGGCCTTGGTCAGCACATTGCCCATCCGCGATCCGAAAATCGCCTCGCCTGCACCACCGCCAAACGCTGTGCCGCCCATTCCGCCCTTGGTCTTCTGCATGAAGATCACCGCGATCAGCAAGGCACTCAGCAAGGCCTCCAACACAATCAGAAACGCATAGATAATTCCCATATTAACACCCTCTCTGCCTACAGCCGCGTTAGCGTTGCTGCGCGATTCTTACCAATTCAACAAACGACCGGGCGTCCAGCGATGCCCCGCCAATCAGCCCGCCATCAATATCCGGCTTGGCCAGCAGTTCCGCCGCATTCGACGGTTTCATGCTGCCACCGTACTGGATGCGGATCGATTGAGCAACCTCTTCGTTCGACATGTCCGTCAACACGGACCGAATAAACGCATGCATTTCCTGCGCCTGCTCCGGAGTTGCCGTCAGCCCGGTGCCGATCGCCCAGACCGGCTCATAGGCCACCACGATCTTCTTCAGCTCCGCAGGCGAGATATCGGCTAGACTTCCTTGAACCTGGGTTCGTACGACATCCATGTGCGAGTTCGCTTGGCGCTCAGCGATCGTCTCACCCACGCAGACGATCGGTGTCAGCGATGCAGCAATCGCCGATTTGGTCTTCTTGTTGATGATTGCATCCGTCTCCCCGAAGTAGGAGCGCCGCTCGCTATGCCCCAGGATCACGAAATGGCAATACAGAGACCGCAGCATAAAGGCCGAGATCTCGCCGGTATAGGCCCCACTGGCCTCCCAGTGCATGTTCTGTGCGCCGAACTTGATCGCTGTCTCACCAACCACGTCGGCCACGGTCTGCAACGAGGTGAACGGCGGACAGAGCACCACTTCAACGTCCCTGCATTCGCCCAGTTCGCGCTTGACATCCTCGGCCAGCGCCTGTGATTCGCTAGCCGTCTTGTTCATTTTCCAGTTGCCTGCAATAATCCGTTTTCTCTGCTTCATCGTTTTCCTTACGTTGTTACGCCTTATCGCTCAGTGACGCCACGCCCGGCAGCACTTTACCTTCCAGAAACTCGAGACTCGCCCCGCCCCCCGTGCTGATGTGCGTCATCTTCGGTGCCAGTCCGCTCTTGTTGACGGCGCTGACACTATCGCCACCACCGATGATACTCACGCTGTCGCTATCGGCCACCGCCTGGCATACCCCCAGCGTGCCCTTGGCAAAAGCGGGCATTTCAAAACACCCCATCGGCCCATTCCAGACCACGGTCTTGGCGCTCTTGATAGCCTCCGCATACAAGGCCGTGGTCTTCGGCCCGATGTCCAGTGCCATCCAGCCTTCAGGAATGTCATTCCCGACAAGCCGCGTATTGGCATCGGCAGCGAAATTGTCAGCCGCCACGTTATCGAGCGGCAGCAGGAACTTGACACCACGTTTTTCGGCATCCGCCAGCATCTCGCGGGCATAGTCCAGTTGATCCAGCTCACAGAGGAAGGTGTAGGCCATGCCGCCGCCGATGATCAGCACATCGACCTTGGTCAGCAGGTTCTTCACCACGGCCAGCTTGTCGCTGACCTTGGCACCGCCAAGAATGGCGACAAACGGACGGGCTGGCTTCTCCACCGCACCACCCAGGTACTCAATCTCCTTTTCCATCAGGAACCCAGCAACGCTTTCGCCGATATACTTGCAGATCACGGCGGTGGAGGCATGCGCACGATGCGCTGCACCGAAGGCGTCATTGCAGTACAGATCGCCATAAGATGCCAGCTTCTTCGCCAAGACCGACTGCTTTTGCTTCATCTCGGCCTTCTTGGCGGCGTACACCTCGTCGGTCATATCGTCCGTCTTCTTGGGCTTGCCTTCTTCTTCCGCATAGAATCGGGTATTCTCCAGCATCACGACCGAACCCGCGCCGGCTGATTTGACGACGTCGTCTGCCGCCATGCAATCCGGGGCGAAGACAACCTTGCGACCCAGCACCTTTTCCAGATGGACAGCCACGGGTGCCAGACTGAACTCGACCTCATACCCCGTGCCCTTCGGGCGGCCCAGATGGCTCATCAGGACCAGGCTTCCGCCCTGCTCCAACACATAACGGATACTTGGCAAAGCCGCCTGCACGCGGGTATCATCGCTGATCACACCCCCCTTGATCGGCACGTTGAAATCCACCCGCATCACCACCCGCTTACCATTGAGGTTCACATCCCGAAGGGTCTTTTTATTCATCGGATCCGGCTCCTTATTATTAAAACAACAGAGCGCGGCATCGTCATGAGTGACGACGCCGCGCTGCTGGATTTATTATTGCTGCGTAATCAAACGCGGCATCACTACTTCACCGTGTTCATGTGCTGGATCAGGTTCACCAGCTTATTGGAATAACCCCACTCGTTGTCATACCAGGAAACCAGCTTCGCGAAGCTCGGGTTCAGCATGATACCGGCACCGGCATCGAAGACCGAGGTCCGCGTCTCGTGATTGAAGTCGCTGGAGACCACCTCATCCTCGGTGTATCCAGCCGCCTTCATGGCCGCCTTGATCGCCTCGTAGGCCGAATCGGCATCCGCGCCCGCTGGCTTAACCAGCTTGACCGTCAGGTCGACGACCGACACATTGAGCGTCGGCACACGGAAGGCCATCCCCGTGAGTTTGCCATTCAACTCAGGAATCACCTTGCCAACCGCCTTGGCCGCACCCGTCGATGACGGGATGATATTGCCGGCGGCAGCACGGCCACCACGATAATCCTTCTTTCCGCCCGGGCCGTCCACCGTCTTCTGTGTCGCCGTCGTGGCATGCACCGTGGTCATCAGGCCTTCGGCGATGCCCCAGTTGTCATTCACCACCTTGGCGATCGGAGCCAGGCAGTTGGTCGTGCAGGAGGCATTCGAGACATAGGCCTGACCGGCGTAGGTCTTATGGTTGACACCCATCACGAACATCGGGGTGCTGTCCTTCGACGGGGCACTCATCACAACACGCTTGGCACCGGCCTTGATGTGGCCTTCGGCACTGGCCTGGTCCAGGAAGAAGCCCGTCGATTCGCAGATGTACTCGGCACCGATGTCGCCCCACTTCAGGTTCGCCGGATCACGTTCAGCGGTCAGGCGGATGGTCTTGCCATTCACGATCAGGGCCTTGTCGCCCGCTTCCACCGTGCCCGGGAAGGCACCATGGATTGTGTCATACTTCAGCATATAAGCCAACTGATGCGCGTCAAACAGGTCATTGATGCCGACGACCTCGACAGCAGGATTCTCCGCCGCCGCACGAAACACCAACCGACCAATACGACCAAACCCATTGATACCAATCTTGATTGCCATGCTTATTCTC
>JFJP01011167.1_pt1 | contig 12652 bp, 8 predicted proteins | sample 431651 | NCBI WGS metagenome assembly JFJP01 (sample SAMN02602958, study PRJNA72255) | Microbial mat metagenome, whole genome shotgun sequencing project. | biome: fresh water; feature: sink hole; material: water; isolation source: purple microbial (photo- and chemosynthetic) mats found in... | reverse complement strand
CACGACATGTTAATCCGGCTTTGTGAAGCCGAAGTGAGCAGACTGTTAGGATTGCGTAAACGGAGCCGCACGCCGGCGCCGGCGCGATATCGAAGGAAAGCTCTTTACAATTTCCTAACTTGCGGAATCATGATGCGGATCCGACCGTCAGCGGAAACCCGGCCGCGATGGCGACGGCGAAGGAGGCGGATCGATGGCCAACGAGCACGTCCTGATCGTCGAGGACGACGAAGACATCGCCGAACTGCTGGAGTACAATCTCCAGCGGCAAGGCTACCGGCCGAGTTGCGCGGGCACCGGCGAAGACGGTCTCCGCGAGGCGCGCGAAGGGCGGCCCGATCTGATCCTGCTGGATCTCATGCTGCCGGGACTGTCCGGACTGGAAGTGTGCCGCGCCTTGAAGAATGCCGAGGCGACCGCCGCCATCCCTATCATCATGCTCACGGCCAAGGGTGAAGAGGAGGACATCGTGGCCGGTTTCGATGCCGGAGCCGACGACTATGTCACCAAGCCCTTCCGGCCGAAAATCCTGCTGGCGCGCGTGCAGGCCGTCCTGCGCCGCGGTGCCGCTGTCCGGCCGGACGAGGACGAACCGCTCCAGATCGGCCCGCTGACGATCCATCCCGGCCGCCACGAGGTGGCCGACGAAAGCGGACCCATCGAGCTCACGCGCACCGAATTCCGCATCCTGCAGTTCCTCGCCTCGCGCCCGGGCTGGGTCTTCACGCGCAGCCAGATCGTGCGCGCGGTGCACGGCGACGACTATCCGGTGACCGGCCGCTCGGTCGACGTCCAGGTGGCCGCTCTGCGCCGCAAGCTGGGCGCGCACGGCGCGATGATCCACACCGTTCGCGGCGTGGGCTACAAGATGGGCGATTGAGGATGAGACGCGGCACGCTGCTCTGGGCGACCCTCACGCCCCTGCTGGCCATCCTGCTGGTGACTCTCGTCCTGGTGACGGCCCTGGCCGGCCGCGCCGCGCGCAACTTCTTCCTGGAACGCACCGACGCCCATCTCGAGAGTCTGGTCACGATCGCCGCGCCGCGGGCCGCGACGTTGGCCGTCGCGGGCGACGACGCGGGTCTGCAGACGCTGTGCGTCGAACTGGGCCGGGCCGGCGACGCGCGGCTGACGGTCATCGCCGCCGACGGCCGCGTGATGGCCGACTCCCTGGACCGCCCCGAACGGATGGAGAACCACCGTGACCGCCCGGAAGTGGCTGCGGCCCTGAGCGGTGCGACCGGGCGCGGCACCCGTTTCAGCGAGACCCGCAACGAGCGACTGCTGTACGTGGCCGTGCCGGCCACCCTCGCCGGGACCGGCGGACGCCTGGCCGTGCGCGCTGCGGTGTCGGTCTCGTCGATCGACAGCGACCTGCGGGTGATGTACCGGCAGACGGCGCTCGCCGGCCTGGGCATCGCGCTGCTGGCCGCCCTGCTGGGCTATCTCCGGGCGCGCACGCTGGGCCGGGCGCTGCAGCGCGTGCAGGCCGGCGCCGAGGCTTTCGCCGCCGGCGACCTGAGCGGCCGTCTCGCCGCCGCCGAGACCGAGGAGATCGCCGCGGTGACCGAGGCGATGAACCGCATGGCCAACCAGTTGGGCGAACGCATCGCCACGATCGAACGTCAGCGCGGCGAACTGGAGGCCGTTTTGACCAGCATGGCCGAAGGCGTGGTGGCTGTGGACGGGAACGAGATGGTCATCGGCCTGAACGCCGCCGGTTCGCAACTGCTGGGCATCGCGCCGGAGCGGGCCCTGGGGCGCAGCATCCAGGAAGTCGGACGCCATCCGGACCTGACCCAGATGGCGCAGGCCGTGCTGGGCGGCGCCGCCCGCCTGGAGCGCGACGTGCAGATCGGACCGTTGGCGGACACCTGGCTGCAGGTGCGCGCTTCGGGGCTTCGCGGCGCCGACGGCGCCCGCATCGGCGCCCTGCTGGTGCTCAACAACGTCACGCGGCTGCGCAAGCTGGAAACGATGCGTCGCGACTTCGTGGCCAACGTCTCGCATGAACTGAAGACGCCCATCACCTCGATCAAGGGCTTTGTCGAGACGATCATCGACGAGCCGCCGGACGACGAAGCGGATCTGCGACGTTTCCTGGAGATCGTCAGGCGACAGGCCGATCGCCTGGACTCGATCATCACCGACCTGCTGGCGCTCTCGCGGCTGGAACAGGACGCCGAGGGCGGCGGCATCGAACTGGTCGACAGCCACCTGGCGCCGGTGCTCGAACGCATCCTGCGCGACCTGGCGGCCCGGCGACCCGAACAGGCGCCCCGGGTACGCCTGGAGTGTCCGGGCGGCGAACGCGCCCTGATCAACGCGCCGCTTCTGGAACAGGCGATCACCAACCTGCTGGAGAACGCGCTCAAATACAGCCCGCCGGACACGGCCGTCACGGTCGGCTGCGAAGCGATCGATGGCCAGGTGTGCGTGACCGTCACCGACAACGGACCGGGCATCGGCGCCGAGCATCTGCCCCGCCTGTTCGAGCGCTTCTATCGGGTCGACAAGGCCCGCAGCCGCCAACTGGGCGGCACCGGACTGGGCCTGGCCATCGTCAAGCACATCGCCCAGGCGCACGGCGGCCGCGCCGAGGTTTCCAGCGAAGTCGGACGTGGCAGCACCTTCACCATCTTTCTGCCGGGAGCGAAGAGGCCATGAAAATCCATCTGCAGCGCGAGCTCGACTCGCTCCGCAAGCGCGTGTTCCACCTCTGTTCGCTGGTCGAGGACAATCTGTCGCTGGCCATCCAGTCGGTGCAGCGGCCCGACAGCGCCATGACCGAGACGATCCGCCGTCGCGACCGCGAGATCGACGAACTGGAAGTGCAGGTCGAGGAGGAATGCCTGAAGATCCTCGCGCTCTACCACCCGGTGGCGGCGGATCTGCGCTACCTGGTGTCGGTGCTGAAACTCAACGCCGACATCGAGCGCATCGGCGACCTGGCCGTCAACATCGCCGGCGCCACGGTACGGCTGGGCGATGCCGACATGCCCCCGACGGTGAGCGACAAGCTGAACGTGCTGGCCGGCAAGTCCCGCGCCATGCTGCGGCTGAGCCTGGAGGCGCTGATGGATCTGGATGTCGCGCGGGCTCGCCAGGTGCTGGCGGCCGACGACGAGGTCGACGGGCTGTACCACGAATTGTCGGCGCTGCTGCAGGAGCAGCTGGTCGCCTCGCCGCGCGAAGCCAATGCCGTCTTCTGCTGGCTGCTGGCGGCCAAGAGCATGGAGCGGGTCGGCGACCACGCGACGAACATCGCCGAAGACACCATCTACACGGTTGAGGGCGAGATCATCCGCCACGGACTGGGCTGAGCACGAGCGGTCTCGCGCCTCAGCGGCCGCCGGCGCCGCCGCCGACCGACGTTCGGAGCGCCGTGACGGCCGCGGGCCGCGGAGCGCACAAGGACGGCAGCACCGAGAGCGCGGCCTCGTACTGGCTGGCGGGATTCCACAGGCACCAGCCCGCCGCGCCTTCGAGCCGCGCCGCGGTGACCTGTTCGGCGATGTAGCGTCCGTCGAAATTCGTCACGCGCCAGGGAAACGCCTGGAGCCACGGCCTGACTTCGACGCCAGGGCCCGCCAGTTCGCGGAAGCGGCGTGTGCCCTCGGCGATGAACCAGGCCGGATCGTCCGCGGGGCGGCGACGGCCCTCGAACCCGGGCGCGAAATGCGACGGGTAGATCATCGGACAGACCACGTCCACCAGGGCCGCGACCGTCGCCACGTGCTGCCCGGTCAACGCCAGGTCCTCGGTCCGCTCCCACCCCATGATCCCGAACAGGTCGGCCGACAGCCGCACGCCCAGCGGGTGAAGCGTGTCGCGCGCGGCTGACAGGAAGCCGGCGATCAGCTCCTGGCGGCGCGCGGCGGTGCGCTCGAGGTCGCCCTGCCAGTCGCCGCGCCAGCCGTTGGTGGGGAAGCGCACATAATCCAGTTGGATCTCGTCGACGCCGGCCCGCGCCAGTTCCGCCGCCAGCGCCAGGTGGTAACGGCGCACTTCTGGCTGCGCGGGGTCCAGCCACACGCAACCGCGCTCGCTCCAGGCCTGTCCGTCCGGACCCTGCAAGGCCAGTTCCGGATGACGGCCGCCCAGATCGCCGTCCAGGAACACGGCCAGACGCGCCACGACGTACAGCCCGCGGCGGTGGAAATGGTCCAGCATGCCTTCCAAAGAGGGGATCACGGGCGCGTCGCGGCCCTGTCCCCACCCGGCCAGGGGTTCGGCGCTGCGGTAGCTGACGGCGCCGTCGATGTCCTTCGCATCGAAAACGACCGTGTTGCCGCCGGCGGCGATGAAGCGGTCGACCCTCTGCAGCACGCTGCTGACGCCGCAGGCCGGGCCCGTCAGGTAGATGCCGCGGACCTCGGCCCCTTCGGTCACCGTGTGCTGGACCGTGGCGCTGATCATCCGGCTGGCGGCGGGGATCAGCAGCACCTGGCCCGGCCGCAACAGATTGGACTGCAGGTCGTTGGCGCCGCGGACGGCCGCCAGCATGTCGTCCAGGGAATAGTGGCCGGTGCGTTCGCGGAGCTGGCTGCAGATGCGGTTCAGATTGTCGCCGGACCGGACCGTGTAGTTGAGGGCGGTGACGGGGGGTTGCGCCGGCCGCACGGCCCCGCTCCGCGGCGGCGGCGCGGGCGGTCCGGCCGCGACCCATGCGGGGGCGAGCGCCAGGAGCGCCGCCGCAATGGTCATCAGCCGGATGTGCCCTCTTGCGCGTTGCATGACCGAACCCGCCGCATCTTGCAGAACAACCGTTCCGACGGCGGAAAAGTGCCGTCAAGCGACCGTTCGCAAGAAGCGCGCCCGCGGTTCAGTCCAGGTCGATCGTGACCGGGCAGTGGTCCGAACCCATTACTTGAGGCAGGATCCCCGCGCCGCGCAGCCGGGACCGCAGCGCCGCCGACACCAGGAAGTAGTCCAGGCGCCAGCCGATGTTCTTTTCCCGCACGCCTTTGCGGTTGCTCCACCAGGAATAGTGGCCGCCGCCGGATTCGAACTCCCGGAAGGTGTCGATGAACCCGGCCTGAAGGAACCGGTCGAACCCGGCGCGCTCCTCGTCGGTGAAGCCGGCGTTGCCGCGGTTGGCGGCAGGATTTGCCAGGTCGATCTCGCGGTGGGAAACGTTCAGATCGCCGCAGAAAACGACGGGCTTCGACTTCTCCAGCCGTCTCACGAAATTCAGGAATTCCGGGTCCCAGCCGCCGCAGCGGTACTCCAGCCGGGTCAATTCCCGCTGGGCGTTGGGCGCGTAGACGGTGACCAGGAACAGGTCGTCGTACTCGGCGGTCAGCACCCGGCCTTCGGTGTCGTGCTCGGCCAGACCCAGACCCGGAAAGACCGCCAGCGGTGGCCGCCGCGTCAGGATGGCGGTTCCCGAATAGCCCGCTTTGAGCGCCGGGTTCCAGTGCATCGTCCAACCGGGCCAGCGCGCTGCGACCTGTGTGGCGTGGGCCCGGACCTCCTGCAGGCAGATGGCGTCGGCGCCGCTTTCGGCCACGAAGCTGTCGAACCCCTTGTCGAGACACGAGCGCAGTCCATTGACGTTCCAGGAGACGAATTTCATGGGACCTTTCCGGGCTTCGGGCAGTTCTTGGCGTCGCCTCGGGATCGTGCGTCTGCCCGGGCCCGCCCCCGCGCGAGCGGGCAAGATCACCGTGCGCGGCCCGCGCCGCAAGCATGCGGACTTTCCCTGGCGAACGCGCCGGCCTTGGCCGACAATGCCTGACGTCGGGGCGCCGCGGGCGCGGTCCCCGGAGAAGGGACGACCGCGGATGAGCGATGCCGCGAGTGCCGGTCGCTGGCGCCGCATCGAAAGGCCCGGCACGATCGCCCTGATGATCGTGGCGGTCTCGCTGATGCACTACAGCACCGCGATGCACATCCACGAGGCGCACGGCATCTACCGGCGCCTGTACTACTTTCCCATCCTGCTGGCCGCGTTCCGTTACGGCCGCCGCGGCGGTCTCGGGGCGGCGCTGGCCACCTGCGCGTTCTATGCGCCGCATGCCTTCGGCCTGATCGGGTACGACCCGGCCGCGACGCTGGAAAAGTCGCTGGAGATGGCGCTCTACTTCGCGGTGGGGCTCGTGGCCGGCGTGCTGGTCGACCGCGAACACGCCACGCAGAGCCGGCTGCGCCGGACGCTGGCGGATCGCGACCGCATGGCCTCGCAACTGCTGCGCTCGGAAAGGCTGGCTGCGGTGGGCCGGCTGTCGGCCGGCCTGGCCCATGAGATCCGCAATCCGCTGGCGAGCATCCACGGCGCCGCCGAAGTGCTGGGCGACGACTTCCCGGCCGGGCACCCCAAGGCGCGGCTGGCGGGCATCCTGCGGGACGAAAGCCGGCGGCTGAACGACGTGTTGACGCGCTTCCTGACGTTTGCGCGCGGGGCGCCTGGAGCGGCTGCGCCGTTCGACCTGGCGGAAGAGGCGCGGGCGGTGGCCGTCCTGGCGGGACAGCGACCGGGCTCGCCGACGGTGACGACCAGCGGCGGCGGCGGACTTCCCGCGGCACTCGGCAACCGGGAACAGGTCCGTCAGGTGCTGCTCAACCTGACGCTCAACGCCATGACCGCGGCCGGCCCCGACGGCAGCGTGGAACTGCGGGTCGATGCCGACGAAGGCGCGCTGCGCTGCCGCGTGAGGGACAGCGGGCCCGGCTTCAGTGACGAGGCGGCGGCCAATTTCGGCACGCCGTTCTTCAGCACGACGGCGGGCGGTACCGGTCTTGGCCTGGCTACCAGCCTGCGCCTGATCGAGGACCTCGGCGGCACGCTGGCGATCGACCGGACGGCGCCGGGCGGCTGCGTGGAACTGCGGCTCCCGCCGGCCGGCGTGGATGCGCGCGCCGCGACGATCATTCCCGCGACGGGAGGATGAGCGATGCCGAGGATCCTGGTGATCGACGATGACGCGAGCCTGCGCGAAGTCGTGCGCTACATCCTGACCGAAGGCGGGCACGAGGTCCTGACGGCAGCCGACGGAGCCGCCGGGCTGGAACTGCTGGCGGCGATGGCCGACGTCGACACGCCCGACCTGGTCGTATCGGACATCCGCATGCCGCTCGTCGACGGCATGGAGGTCCTGCGCCGCATCCGCGAAACATCGGCCCCGGTGCCGCCGGTCATCATGTTGACGGCCCACGGCACGGTCGAGCAGGCGGTCCAGGCCATGCGGCTGGGCGCCTTCACCTACATTCTCAAGCCGTTCACGCGGGACGAACTGCTGCTGTCGGTCGAACAGGCCCTGCACGCCAGCCGGCTCGAGCGCGACAACGACGCGTTGCGCCGCCTGCTGCGCCGCCGTCAGCCGGACAGCGGACTGCTGTACCGCTCGCAGGCGATGAGCCAGGTGATGCGGACCCTGCGCCAGGCCGCGCCCAGCGACGTCACCGTGCTGCTGCAGGGCGAGAGCGGGACGGGCAAGGAACTCGCCGCCCGGGCGCTGCACGACCTCTCGGCGCGGTGGGACAAGCCGTTCGTCGTCGTCAATTGCGGCGCCATCCCAGGCGACCTGGTCGAGTCCGAACTGTTCGGCCACACGCGCGGCGCCTTCACGGGCGCCGACCAGGCCAGCCTGGGGCGCATCCGCGGCGCCGAAGGCGGCACCCTGTTCCTGGACGAGGTCGCCGAGTTGCCCCTGAACGTGCAGCCGAAACTGCTGCGCGTGCTGGAAACCCGGCAGGTCGACCCCGTCGGCGGCACCGGCCCGGTGGCCGTCGACTTCCGCCTGGTCTGCGCCACGCACCGCGATCTGGCCCGGGAAACGGCAGAAGGTCGATTCCGCGAGGACCTCTGGTACCGCCTGAACGTGCTGCCGGTGGTTCTGCCGCCGCTGCGCGAACGGCCGACGGACATCGCCCTGCTGTGGGAGCACTTCACGCTGCTGCACGGCGGCCCCGGCGTCGCTTCGGAGCCGGAACTGCTGGACGCGCTGGCCCGGCTGCCCTGGCGGGGCAACGTGCGCGAACTGAAGAACATCAACCAGCGTCTGGTCCTGATGCGGGGCGGCGACACGCTGACCGCCGCGGCGCTCCGCGAACTGGCGCCGCACGCGGGCGGCGTGGCGCCCGCGGCCGCAACCGAACCCGACGACGCCTGCGGCCTGCCCCTGGGCCCGCTTCCCGAAGGCGGACTGTCGCTGGTCGAGCTGGAAAAGGAAGTCATCCGCCGCGCGCTGGCCCGGTGCGGCGGCAATCGCAGCCGCACCGCCGCCTATCTGAGCATCCCCCGCCACATTCTCCTCTACCGCCTCAACAAGTATGACCTCGAATGATCTTGAATAGCCACGGCGCCATCGGCGGGGCGATCGCACAAAGAACCGTGGCGGGCTATCCGCAGCGCCGAAGGCGCGAGGACTGCCCGCCACGGTTCTTTGTGCGATCGCCCCGCCGACGGCGGCAGCGCGTTACTTCAAGAGCATCATGCGGCGGCTGAGAGCCGCACCGTCCACTTCCAGACGGTACAGGTACACGCCGCTGCCGGCCAGGACGCCGTTGTCGCCGCGGCCGTCCCACTGGACGGTCTGCTCGCCGGCCGTGAACACGCCCTCGAACAGCGTGCGCACCAGTTCACCGCGCAGGTTGTAGACCCGCAGGCTGCCCCGTCCCTCGCGGGCGACGGCGAAGCTGATCGCCGTCTTGGGGTTGAACGGGTTGGGGTTGTTCTGGCCCAGGACCAGGTCGCCCAGACGCGCCGGCGGCACCGCCGAGGTCGGGCAGGCCTGGAACACGTCCACGGTCAGGACCTGGGGATTGCCGACCGCGTCGAAGTCATCGGGGTTGATCGAGAACGAACGGTTGCTCTCGCCGATGCATTCGAACTCGTCGTTGAACAGGTACTTGTAGTCCACGTTCTGCGCGCTGCCCAGCGGGAACAGGACGCTGCCCGTGTAGATCTTGTCGCCGGCCACCAGGTCGGGCGCGACGCCGTTGTCGAGCAGGTTGTTCAGCGACGGCACGTTCCAGTTGAAGGTGTCGTCGAAGTTGGGCGTGCCGTCGACGCTGACCACGTCGCCGGGGCGCACGTTGGCCCACGCGGTGTTGTTGAAATCGACGCTGAAGACGACTTCCACGGCGCGCCAGGTGGTCGAACAATAGTCGAACCTGACCGTCGGCAGTTCGAGAACCGGGCCGCCGTTCGTGCCGTCGCCGTAGACCGCATCGTTCAGGAACAGGGTGCGATCTCCCTGCCCTGCGCACTCGTAGACACTGTTCTTCAGGAACTTGTAGGCCACGTCCCTGCGGGAGCCGGCCGGGAACGTGATCACCGTCGTGTAGACGCCGGCGCCGGCCGCGGTCAGTTCGTTGACCGAAGGCACACTGAAGCCCAGCGGCAGCACGTTGCCGTTGATGGCGACCGTGTCGGTCACGACCACGCCGAACACGCTCAGGTCCACATTGAACTCCACCGCGACCGCCCGCGTGGTGAACAGGGTGGGATCCTCGTCCGCCCACCAGAATTCGAGAACGTCCTGGGCGCCGTTGGCGATGTCCAGCGTGTGCACCCGGTTGCTTCCCAGCGGCTCCCAGGTCGAGCAGTTGTAGTTGAACTTCCACTCGAACGACTCGCTGGCGGTGCCGGCGGCGCAGTTGCCCGCGTAAAGCATCTTCGCCTGGAATTCCCAGATGTCGTCGACGCCGGTGTCCGTCATCACGCCGACGTCGCACAGCGGGTCGAACGTCAGCGGGGCCTGATCGCCCTCGACCGAGAATGCGTGCGGTCCGGCGCCCTGGCTGTCCAGGAACAGGCCGAACTTGCCGCGGAAGACGACATCCTTGAGGCCGAAGCAGGCGCGGTTCTGCACGTTGTCGGCCGGAATGACGTTGTTGGCGTTGTCGGTCACGCCGGTCACCGTCACCGAGTACAGGCTCGCCGAAGCGGCCAGGGGCGCCGACAGCGTCAGGTGCACGATGTTGCCCGAGGTCGTCGCCCCGGTGACCACGACGCCGCCGCTGAAGGTGAACTGGCTGCCGTTGGCCAGGACGCTGGACGGCTTGATCGGCTCGTTGAAGTACACGTCGAAGAACGAGGTGATCGGATAGCTGGTCGCCTGGACTCCCGTCACGTACGGGGGGTCGGGGTCAGCCGCGGCCTGAACGGTGTAGGCGGACAGGTCGATCATCGGGATCGGCGACGCGGTGTCCCACAGCGTTAAGGTCGGGGTCGACAGCTGCGAGCCGTCGTTGACCATCGCGTCCAGCGGGCCCTTGGTGGCGCCGTCCTGCGTCACCCAGGTCTCCCAGCGCAACGTGCTGCCGGCGCTGACGCCGAGCGTGCCGAGAAGGATCGACAACTCGTGGAATCCCGTGGCCGTGTTCCAGCCCAGCGCGCCCGGACCCGCGGTGCCGATGCCCACCCACGCGGCGCCGTTCCACTGGTAGCCGGCCTGCCAGTTGTTGTCCATGTTGCAGTAGAACAGGAAATCGGGCTTGTAGGGCGCCAGGCTCCACTCGATCGCGCGGCCCCAGGGGTCGGCCGTGCCGCCCGCGGCGGTGTCGACGTCGATCGCGATGCCCAGCTGCACGGAGCCCCAGCCGCCGCGATTGTGTGTCTGCCCCAGGAACAGGCTGACAGCGTCGTTGGTGGCGTAGACATCGCCCAGATCGATGTTCGGGAACTGAGTGTCCCCGCCATCGGCGTCGACCAGATTGGCCGGCAGGAAGTCGTTGACCCCGTCGACGACGATCGTCTGCGGCGTGGTGGCCCAGGACCACCCAGCGGCAGCAACGACCATCAACAGGGCCGCCGCCAGCAGGCGCGGCAAGCTGTAACGAGCACGCATGGAACTCCTCCTTACTTCACGAGCGAAAGCGGACGGGTCACGACCTGTCCGCGGGTGGACAAACGGGCGAAATAGGTTCCGGCGGCGACCGTGCGGCCCTGCGCGTCACGACCGTCCCACAGCCGGCGGTGCTGCCCCGGCTCGAGGCGGTCGGCGACAAGCGTGCGCACCAGGCGACCACCCATGTCGTAGACAGCCAGCGAAACGTCGGCAGGCGCCTGGCCGCCGAGGTCGAAGAGAATCGTCGTCGACGGGTTGAACGGGTTGGGCTGGTTCGGCAGCAACCGCAGGCCGGAAGCGCCGGCATGCGGCACGCCCGCCACCCAGGTGCCGTCGGGAACGCCGTCGCCGTTGCCGTCGACCGACACGGTCCAGGCCCGGTCGAGGGTCGGCAGCGACGCCGAAAGGTTGCTCGGCGCCGAGTCGCCGCCCAGCGAACCGGCCGGTTCGGGATCCCAGCACACCGAGGCGACCAGCGCGATCTGGGCGCCGGGCGGCACGGCGCCCGCACCCAGCCCGAACAGCGTGTTCCAGGGAATGGCCAGCTCGCTGCCGCCGGCATTGCCGAAGGTGTGGAACGAATCGAACGCCGACGCGATCTCGCCCGCGCGATCCTGCGTCGAGGTCGGCGACAGCAACTGCCAGAAGCCGTCGCCGTCGAACTGCGACTGGTGCTGGTAGCAGCCGTACTGGAAGTCCGGCGCGAAGCCGGGCGCGGTGAACAAGGCGCCGCGCTCCCAGGCGTTGATCGCCGTCAGGTCGGTCTGTCCGCCGGCGGAACCGGGGTTGACGTCCAGATACAGCAGCCAGCTGTTGCCGGTGACCTGGCCGTCGACGGCCACGTAGATGTACTCGGCGTCCCATTTGACCAGCAACCGGTCGATCTCGTTGGCCGAGGTCCAGGCGGAGTCGTTGCTGTCGGACAGCGCCTGGGCGCCGGCCCACTCGCCCGCGTCGATGCGGCCATCGATGACCACGCTGGTGCCCAGCACGGACACGTCCAGCCCGGGCGCGCCCAGAACGTCGTTGACGTTCGCCGCAGCGTCGACAACGGCTCCGGCCGCCATCTGCAGACGGATCGCGCCCAGAGCGGCCTGGGCGTCGATCAGGGCGGCCGTCGGCGCATCGACGGCCAGGGTCAGCGAAGTCGAAGGCTGGCTGCCGACGACCGTCGTGCCCGCCGTCAGGGTCACGGCGCCGCCGGGTCCCACCAGCGAAAGGCCGCCGGCCATCGCCAGCGAAGCCGGCTGGTCGAAGCCGACCACCAGGCGGTCCGACTGCGGATACCAGGCGGCCGTCAGCGCCGCCGGTCCGATCGTGTCCTGCAGGTTGTCGGCCAGCGTCCGCAGTTCGGCGATCTCGCCGTCGACACCCGGCGCCGACGTGGTCCCGGCATAGAGCAGACACTGGAACACGCCGCTGCCGCGGATCTCGTCGCCGCGCATCAGCGTGCCGCTGATCTCCTGCTGGTGCGCGGCGCCGCCGTCGCCCAGCACGAACGCGGCCGCGACCCCCGTGTTCGGATTGCGGAAGCCCATGTACGAGGCATCGCCGGTCCAGACACGCTGCATCTCGGCGTTCCAGACCAGATCCACCAGCGACGGCGAGAAGCCCGCCTTGATCCAGTGCGTGGCCGGTCCGACGCTGTAGGTCACGCTGCAGAACGGGTCGCCGGTGGTCAGCGTGACGGTCTTGGTCACTTCGGCGTGCTGGAGGGTCAGCGAGGCCGTCCCGCCCGCGGCGGACGGCGACATCGCATAGCCCAGGTGCTGGTAGTCGGGCGACACGTCGCTGAAGCCGGCGACGTGGTTGGCGTCGTTGTAGTCGCCCTCGGTGTCGGACCAGTAGGCGTTGTC